>JGI24022J15233_10005077_pt1 | contig 13816 bp, 10 predicted proteins | sample Ectturendosymbi2_FD_15233 | JGI IMG/M metagenome (IMG submission 15233) | reverse complement strand
GATTTGTATAATGTTTGTGTGATCCATGGCTTGTTGAGGAGTTTCCTTCTGTTTCTTGATAGTGGTTGTAGTGGTGTATGCTTTTGCATTGTATCATTGAACATGGAGTGTATATTATCCACAACCTGACATGGGTTTCCATTGTTAACTGGCAGCATGTGTAGGACATCGTTTATTTCTTGCAAAAAAGTACTTCTATCCAAGTTTTTGTAATTATGTCTTAGTGTTATAGATGAGTGTTTTTGCTTGAGAGTACATAATTTTTGCACTTCTATTATTATTTGTTTCGCAAGGTTACTGTCATTGCGGCTCACAAAATGATGGGTTTTAGCTTGAAAACATACTAGTGTTTTGGGTGCCTAGTGGTAATGTTCTTTCAAGCTGAGCTTCAGGCCCAAAAATTAGAGACTGCTTTACAATTTTAATTAAAACATCCTGAAATCTAACAATATTGTAGTTAACACTAAACAGAGTTAAAGTTGCAGTGGTAAAATAGTCATTGGTTTTGTCATGTTTTGCTTGTATTTAAGTTGATCTTTGTGGTGATAAGCAATGCTTATTAAATGAATTTAAAGGTAAGCAGCATGTCAGGTAAATGGTTCAAGAAAGGGCATTTTTTTACCATTTCAACAAGTTTAGGTGTAATAGCAGTTATGTGCAAGCTGCCTATGGTATAGATATCATTTGCTGCATCAGAAATTATCATATCTGTATCTTTAAACTTCTGTCTTGAAACTTTAATGTAAGCAACAAGCAAATGTAAATATATGCCTTACAAACCACCCAATATATAAATTTATGCAAGAGATGCTAAACACCAGTGAAAAAATGTCACAAAATGGTGGAACTGTTGAAAAAGAATGAGTGTAAGCAATAAAGTGTTTAAGATTAGAAATGGTTGGGTCACAGGTATCTCTGACATCACAGTGCAAAATTTGCATTACAACAGTTGCAAACACAACCGTGTCTCTTGCAAAGCTTGCTCTTTGTGGTAATATTTTCTACCAAAATTATGTTGTGTGGTTAAATTAACAAAAACAGCAAATAGGTCGATTTTCTAAGCAGTAGAGAAGATCAGTGATCTCTTTCAGTTTGCACGAATTGCGTTGATAGACTAGTAAAACAGCACTTTATTTGGTGAATTGCAGATGAAATAATGTTAATTTATTTGAATGTTTTCAAACAGATCTGATGTGGTGGTTTGCACATGGACATAGAGGTTGATAAAAGCCACAGAGTTATTGAAAACCATTAGACTTGCTTGCTTCAGCTTCCCCCTCAAGAGAAAATGCGAGTTTGATGATAATAATAGTGTCCTTTTTGTTTTGGACGTCAGACTTTAATTTCATTATCTTTTTTTTCGTTTGGCTCAAACATATGGTCCAAGCCTTAACCAACCAAGAAAACATATGCAATGCACAAAGTTAAATCAAACAATAAAGGCAACAACCACCCTGTTGGAAAGTAAGCATGATCTGACAATGGAACTCATGTTCGACACAATCGAGCAGATAAGGCAATGCGACGACGCGACGTGGCAAGTAATCAGTGATGAATTTAAAGTAATCAACGAAGGGACGGCGTGCATTGAGACTGTTACACATATCACATTATTACAGGGGTTATTCAAAGAACACAAGAATGCATAAATGCTTAGACAGAAAACATAGCATTGATTGTTAATATCTGCACCTGTAGTGTCAAAGTAAATGGCTTCCATATCCATGTTGGATACTGCTATCGGTCAGGGAAACAGTGCTCAAAATATCTTTCCAAATTCTGTAATTGCTTTCATGTGATTAAGGGCACCAAAAATATTGGCCAAATATGCCAATTGAGAAGAAACTTTGACCCCTCAAAGTGTTTTAAATGCCGCTGGTTGTGATGTTGCAGAAACGCGTCTTACCACCTTTACCCGAGATAGCCAATGAACTTCAGAAGGTAGAGTTAGACTTGTAATTGCGAGTCCATTACTTCATACAGCTGCATAAAAATGCGATGATTGAGAGCGTGCCCTCACACGTGTTTAACAGTTTGAAGTACAATTTTGAGAGCGTAAGCGTGTATTGGTGACAGCATTTCTGATGCGAGTGCGTGTCTGTACATCATGCAGTGAGATGTGTGAAAGTGATGTGTGGAGCATCACTCTTATTCAGATTATAATAGATAAGGTAACTATGGTGAGAGTTATACCTTGCTAACAGGAAAAGTCGAAATTATTGCACTGTGTTACGTATTTGCGATTTATTAAAAGTGGCGTAACGCGGAAGATGATGTCCTCCTTACACTTGACACTACCTACAACATCTAGATAACTTCGATTTTCTTTTTCCTTGCTATAAGCTGATAAAGGGAATAACTCTAGCCATGATAGTTCTCCGTGCAGCGCAGTATGTGCAGTGAAGATACGCTTCAAACAAGATCATGATGGAATTATTGCACCACAGAAATGAAGTGATTTAATAGTACAGTAAAGAGTGTCGTGATAAGCTTGCTGTGATCGTAACCGCGCTTTCAGTCAAGCTTCATCCAAGTTTTCCTATGCTGTACCTTTACTTATTTATGGCATGGGCAGTGTTGCGCTAATCCATGAAACTCTAAAGACTGTTCTATTTTAGCATATACAGTAGTTATTAATAAATTATAGCCAAAAACGTTTGCTCAATTGTGTAATTTAGAAGACTTCTATCGAACCCCTGAAACGGCTCCGTCGAACCCAGGTAAAGAACCACTGGCCTATACGATCCAAACCATTACGGTGAAAAAAGCAGAGGAGAGCAAATTTTACCCAGTGTTGTCTCAGACGTTCCAATTAAAAATTCTATGTGCGATTACCAAATTACGCCAACGATCTTTTTTTGCTACTAAACTGGACATCAAATGGGGGAAGCGCCACCATCGGCCCTGTCGACCATTAGGTTGAGTTTCTTTAGGGCAATTTTGTTACTAAATAATCAGTCCTTGTTCCTATTCCAATATTTGATTATGAATTTCGGGTAATGACCGCAAGAGTGTTACCACAAGCAATAGAGCTGGAAATTTTTTGAAGAGATCAATATGTAGCGTTACTGTACCAAGAATACTGCAGTGAATTTCGTGAATCCTGAACATCGACTCATTTCTTCGAATAGTGAAACCTCAGCTCAGAACGTCACAGAAACGGTAGACGAGGCATGTCGTGCAGGCTACACCCATGATAACACAATTTAAAGGTTAGTCGAAGATCAGGTGACATGATTGCATCACTGACCTTGTCGTGGATTGGCTGAGGTATTTCGAGACTTCCTAATGTTGATTCACCCCAACCTTCTCGAGAGGAAACTCGGGTTATAAATGATATGACTTGATTTCAAATATATTCGAGGTAATTTATAAAGCCTCGCCACCGCAAACTGTTTAAATGGACGAGACTTCTCTTTTCACGAGCAAGTGCTGATATCGGGGGTTGTTTCTCACGCTAGTCTTTTGCTTTTTGCTGGCAATGCTATGAATGATTAAATTGTTTATTTGCAAACTGTCCAGATGCAAAAGCTTGTTCAAGCACTGTTTGCCAGATTATTTGTACTTCATTGTCAAGTCTCATTAAATATTCGTATTGCTCGGCCACCGAAATCCCTAAATAATTTTTGGCTTGAGTAGTAAAAAAGCGTATTCTTTTCGATATTGCTGTGGGTTGTTGCGAAAGCATGAAGATGCCCTCTTCGGCCTCAGTGGCAACTTTTTAAAAACTTCACATGTGTGGCGTCCACTATAAGTTGAAAACATACGGTAACTTTTCGATTGTCACCTGAAGTTATTGGCTAATTTCTTATTCTGAAGCTGACGAGTTCCAAAAAAACGTACAGTTTTGTCTCACTTCACGCCGTTGGGCTGCCTGACTCAGCCGCCACTATTTGCAACTGTTGTCGCCCGATTTATAATTCCGTTAATAATGGCGTAATAGCATGTTTTCGTTATTTATGCAAGCGGTATACATTTGGTATGTAGCTTGTAAGGTAATTGAAAGTAGCACAGTAAGCACACTCTTTCATTTGGTTTAGTTTCAGGCAGACATTAGATTTAATGTCAATGTTTGACTTGGTTAAAAACGCAGCCCTCCATTTTCACGCGAAATATTTTTCTGCAAAATTTTAGCTCCTAAAAAATGTTTGTAGAACAGCTCTATTTCTAACTTTTAGGAGCAATACAACTAAAAATTTTTTTGGTGCATCATTAACAAGTATGCGTTTCAAGCAACTGCTAATATGGGCAGATTTCGTCTTATCCCGTTTTCCAAGAGTAGTGTTGCACTCCAAATAGCAACATTTCTTTTGCGCCATCGGATAGCCCGTTGCAGCAGGCTTAAAATTGCTTTGCTGTTAAACTCCGCAGCATGTGTGTATTCAGTTCACCTGTTGTCTCTGAGAACCAGGTTAATGTTTGAACAGAACTGGCGTTTGTTTCCTTTGTCGAAGCAAACTCGCATATCCGTGATGGGTTGCGCTCAGCAATTTTTAAGTCTATCTTGAGTCACGAGCTCCATTTTCTTAAGTTTGTTTTTCAGAAACGTTTGGCTGAAAATAGCAAGCAAGATTTTGCTGTTGGTAGTCCTGCGCTTTCATGTGGCTTCACTTTTATTAAATGTCTTTCCCACATTCGTATTTGTTGCATCCACAGAGATGCCCGTAACGCCTCTGCTGCAGTTTTGGAAATTTCATTGACTTTTCGTTTTTGCACGTTGCTAATTATGATGCCTTTTTTCATTTCAATTTGCCATCCATTTTGACACGAAGCGCCGGTGCGGACAAAGTTCACTGAGCTAAGCTTATGCGATGTTCAGGTTGACTCCGATCCATTCCAAGTTCATGCAGAAGAAGTGCTTTGTGTAAGAGCGGATTGCTTTAACAACATGAGGTAGATTTGTAGGATACCGTAGCAACACGACAAAATGTATCATCAAAGTTCAACTCGGGGTTTGTTTCCCTCTGGTCGGCGAAGCGTATGTTCAAGTACAAGCAGAAAAAAAGTTTCCGTCTCTGTTTCTTCAAAGAATATGCATTACTGTCTTTTGCACTTTTCCCTACGAAGTATATGTAGATAATTATCGCACTACATTTCTATTGGAAAAAAATCCGTAATGGAGATAAACTGCAACTTCGATTTTTTCCGCACGACGTGTATAAGCGTCTGAGTAACCTACAAAAATGCTGATATACAGAATGTAATGTAATGCCGCTGCTTTCCAATTAGTTTTTACCGATCAAAATCCTTATTCTCTTAATCAGTGATTTCCAATCTCTTATGTGATCCAAATGATTTTTCCTGAAAGTGATATGTCCTACTATGTCGTTCGCATTTGGCTGCGTTAACACGTCACATAATGATCAACTTGTTTGTGTGTAGTAGGACTAGGAAAGGAGTGTTGCTACGCAAAGGTGTGGAAAGAAAATCATGATACCATGACTGGTTGCAGCATCTTTTGTCTACGTGTTGTTATTTTCATGCTGCAGTTGGTAGTTTCATCACGTTTTCAGCAAGATACATGGCCTTCTTGAAACCACCTCAGAGTCCAATAGGGATATAGGCCCCACTGGTCGAAAAAAAATTGGTTAAAATCATTTCAAGGAAAATCAACTTGCAAGGATTTTCCAAAACTTTTAATGATTCTTATTTATTAAAAAAACAGTGCATGAGTTATGAACCGCTTTTGTATAGCCTAGTAAAATTAAACTATCGCTAAACGTTATCTCAGTGTGACGTAAAACACTTCTTAGACATGATTGTGCTCCGCACATTTTGTCGAGCACAGGCCAAAACTTAATAAACATAATTTATTTCTGAAGTTCCCGTCGAATATCACTTGTCATGTGAAAATGTGTTGTTGAAAATAGCACTACAACTTTGCAATCGAACATCAGCCAATGCCTGCAAATACCTACGATACTCGTGGGTTTGTTTGCAATTTTTACGCTGTAATTTAGAAAACATTCGAGTGTTCGCGGGGAAGCCAAGTTTGAATGCCGAAGATCTTCTTGGGTATCCATTCGCAATCTAAAGTCGGAGGCATTTTTACCTCCACACGAAGAAATGCAGACCCATGGGCTTGGCAGAGCTCATGGCTGTCTCTGTCTGTATGTTTTTATTTGTTTGCAAGGTCAAATGCTTTTAATTTTATTTTTGGGTGAAACTGTTTGGCGTTAAGTTTTTGCTCTTACACAGGTTGGCGCAGGAAGAATTGAAGCAAAACTGGTGTTTTTACTTCAAAGCAAGAGTGAAGTTGAAACAAAAGATTTGTGATTTCGTTTCTTTATCAGCTGCGAACTCATTTCATTTGTTGTTTTTATGCAATTCCAAGTAATTTGCGTTGGAACCAAAAGGTGTTTGATAGTGCGTATTCGGAAGCGTATCGCCTGCTAGCCGTTCAATCCCAAAGCGAGGCTCCTGTATTTCTCAGTGTTATTGAAGAGTTTTTGCATCAAAACAATTAACAATTTTTTGCACCTTCGGGCAAATCACGTGATTGGTAGTCGACATTTACCACGCCGTCAAGTCAATCTTAAACAACAATTGTAAACTCAGTTTCTAGTCGGCTAGACTCGTTCTGTGCGTATACGCTTCCTACGTTTTCTTCTTAATTGAATTCTTTATGCTGAAATGACACATCTTTGTTATCACGTACAACCACCTTTTCAGTAGTTAACGAAAATTGGTTGGTCAGATTTTATGTGCTTATCAGTAATCGCTGTTTTTGTCGTCATTAGTTTTCTCGCAACACAACTGCCGAAAGAAAATTATGCGTATATTCCGATTATTCTTCATGCATTCAGAACTTGTCTAAGACTCAAAGACCTATCTTTACTTTTAATTCGCCAACAGCGCCAGAATGGCAAAAGTAAATCGGAGTGTAATGATTTTCCACTGTTTTCTGTATGATGCTCGTGTAAAATTAGCAGTAAACCGCGTTCGGATTCGCGTTTTCAGCAGAACGTGTCTAAATAATTTTAGGGACGGTATAGTATACTTGCCATAGTTGTATACGATTCATTCTTTTGCAGAAAAATGTGGTGTTGCTTGAAAATGGTTTTATGGTCATCTTGTAAATTTTGTTGTGTGTTAATGAAACGGTTTCGAGTTGCCCACTCCAATGACTACCGAATTACGCATTACATTTCCAGAAACGTAAGTGTTCGCCCGAACCAGGTTAACCATTGTTTCAGGACCTTTGATGCCTGGTTTAGAAATATTCTGTACGGTTTTGTTCAACGGTGTACATCTTCATCTCAGTTTTTTATCTGATCACTTCAAATGTCTGATGCTCTTTACAAATCACCAGTTTTCCTCCACTATTTAACGCTCTTGTGTGACGGTGAGCAACTGTAGTAGTTGCAGGTGCGTTGTCTTGGTGTTTGTTTTTCATCAGTATTGCCTTGGCGTGTCAACCAAAACCTTTCGTGTGCTTAGTGGCTCCTCATGATTTCTCTTTTTTCTTGTGAATCCACGTAACGGCAAGTAAAAATGTTATTACATAATACTATAGCAAAATAACCACCGCCAAATCTTGCTTTGAATGCAGTGAAAAAAAAAACGGTTGTCAGCTTCAAGCTAAATATCTCGCAAAAATATTTGAAACCTTGATCAAAACAAGTTGCATGCTTCTCTGCTCCGCTGAGCACCCCCATCCGACTGTTTTGGCCGTTTACTTTAAAACTTGATATTAGAATGTCTTCATTTTTGTCCTACTGCCAGATTCCTGTATGACGATGAGTGAATGCAGTTTAATAGATTGGGCGCTGTTTCAGTGTTTTGCTCCTCTCTCGGTGTCGACTGTGTTTATCAGCTAACGCCTGCTCTGTTATGTATTATGACAAGCCATTTTTGTGTTATTGTGGTATTCGAGTACTTTGTGGATATGGACTGTGATTATGAATCAACAAACATGCAGATAAATAAATAATGGTAAAATCCAACTTCATTTTATTGTACAGTACGGTTTCATCAACTCCAGAGGTGCTTTTGTTTAAATGCATGGTTCATACTTGTTTTTTTAAGCAATTGCACTGGACGGAAATGCCTCGAAAGAGCACCCGTGCGATTGAGATATTTTCATGCATGTTTTTTTCGAACGGACCCCTCTGCCTAAAGCCCGAGCGCGGTCCATGGTCACATGCACGACGACCGAAGCGCGATGGTTTTGATTAATCTTGCGCATTTCATGGCAGTAACCGCCCAAATTATATTGAGACGAAAGTGTCGCCTGTATGCCAGTCACGTCTCAACATTTGGGACGAAAGCATAAACTGAGCTCCTACGTAAAGACACAATTTTGGTTTAAGGTAAATCCAAGAGCAGACCAGGTAGAGTTTTTGCAAATGTCGCTGGCAAAGGGTCAACGAATTTTTTGACACCCATTGTCGCTGGCGGGTGACTAGATTTTTATTGTGGGACTCGGTGAACGTCAAACGGAGGGCCACATTCATTAATGCGGTGAAAAACCGTTGTAATTAACGGAAGTTGCAAAAGAAACAAAGAGAGGGAGAAACTTAAAATGTTTGGAGAAAATTCCAGTTTCGGAGAATGCCCCTCTGTTAGGAAAACGCAGCCATCATCAGTTTCGATTACGAAACTGCGCCAGTTTACCGAATAATGTCCCCGATGTAATTTTAACATTAAAAATTGTAACATCAAATAAGGTGCTCTGCATCACAGGCCCCATACTAACGACCCGTTTGCCGCTTCGTATTAGGTGAAATGAACTAACTTGGTCTTTTTAAACATTCACATAGATGATATAAATGTGTTTATGATCACCTTTTTTGCTTTAAAATTGCGAAACACGGAGAATTTTGCCTCCAACATCCCCAAAATTTTACCATTATCCAGTTTTCTCATAAAATGGAGAACATTAAGCCCTCCCAGTGCTCCATCATTTTGCACCCATGATAAACACTGGGTACGGTGCCGGCAAGAACGCTTAACAGGCAAACAGCAAACTGTAATCACAAAAACTCTTTTGCAAACAAAAGGTTCGTCGTAGTTTAAAGTGCTTTAAAGACCACCTGAAGTGCTTTCAACATATGGCTTTGTTCCTCCTGTCGGACAGGGTTTGCATTTCTGGCTGTTTACTTCCCATTGCGAAAATATATGCTTTGAGTGTTGTGCTGCACTAACAGTATTTGTGTTGTTCGCTACTTGCATAAATATCAATATGAGTTATGAACGCATGCTTGCCGCCATTGGCGATGCGCATTTAAAAACTTGTGTGGAAGGAACTGATCTCTTATCCTCTGATTGATCTGCGCACAAAACCTAGCTGCAGTGCACACCACATGTATTCTATATACGGTAGGTAAGTTCATTCACATATTTTGCGACTCAGACCACCAACCAACAGAATGCAATAAAAAGAGGATCACACCACAGGGAGAAAATCTAATTGCAAGTTAACAAAAAATAAAAAGTTGGGGAAAACAACTGAGGACATAGGTATTCTGCAAATTGGTGTCAACTACAAATTGAGATTCAAAAGGTTGTCGAAAGGCTGATTGGTCAACTATTCAACCAGCCATATTGTTGGTGCTGTATAAATCAGTACTAAATTGAAGACGTTTCCCGTGAAGAGGAAAATTACATGACAAAATGCAATAATTTCAACATTAAATAGAAGTTGGTAGCAAAGCACAACATCAAAGAAAAACAAAAATAACGGAGGGTGGAAAGCATTGCTATATACAGAAAGGATAGAGTGAACACTATGAAGACTTACAGAAAAATGGAACAAACACGTGAATGAAAAATCAACTGACATATTGAAAAAAGAACAAGACATTTTTGTACTGTTTTCCAAATGAAAAAAGAGACTTCAAGTTGTCAGGAATTTAAGACCCAAGTTTGGGACAAACCTAGATCAAAAAAAAGGTGAATCGGAGATGTTTTCATTTTAGGTAAATAGTAGTGTTTCCAATTCGGGGCAAAATTTAAAACCCGGGTTTCGGGTAGTTGAAAAAAATCGGGAAAACCCGTTTTTTTTCGGGTTTTTAAATGAATGCAATTTTGACCGATAAAAACTCAATATCATTGTGAAATTATCGCTGTTAGTCCCTGGGCAATTTATTAGTGAATTACTGATAAAGTAAGCACAGTTTTTCATAATGTTTATAAAACTGACGCGCACAGGGCCGCAACCAACTGATATTTTCCAGAGGGGAAAAATTATGTAACCTATTGCTGTACCTAACAAATACATACGTTTTTTAAAATTTCGGGCAATTGCCCCCCTCTGGTTGCGGGCCTGTTGACGCATGACAATCAAACCACGCACTCATCATTCAGTCTGTCTCTGAGTTTTGTGGCAAATAGTCCCGTGGCTCAAAAACCCTTTCTGGTTCCACTGATGTGGGCTTCATTGTAATTTAGGCATGGTACACTTTTTCAAGGCTATTTGACCTCTTCTTTGTAACATCAAAATGACTCATTTTCTTCATCACCGTTTGTGATTGGATCTCTTCTTGTGCCGGAGTAGTTTTGTGGTCTTTGCTCTCAAATATTACATGGATTCTGTGGTTCGATTTCAAATGGTTGATTGAATTTTCAATGCTTGAAATTCCTCCTTTTGTATAACGGAGCACAAATTGTACTTTGTTGTTTGTTGAGCCTTATTGTGTAAGAAATAGCTCCAAGCTTCTGATTTTATTTGATTACTAACGCCTTTAAACTGAATGTGTTTGATTAAAGAACTAGTTAAAGTCGCTTCTAAAGGAAAGTATATTTAGTAGAAAGTTATTGCAAACTGAAATGGAACAAAATCGATTCGGCAAAGAATCACAGCTTGTATACGAACTAACACAACAGCTTATTAATGAACTTACTAGTAACTACGACACAGCTTTGAAGAACTACCTCATATCCGGTAGTTATTTAATTAGGTTAGCGAAAAGGCTAACGTTCGCGTAGGCACCCATTATGTCCAAAATGACGTCACGATCCGTCTAAATAGGTCAATTGAACGAAGTTATATAAACGGATCAACAACGAACACATGCTGGTCAGTGAGCAAACCCACACCTCGTGCCTCATGACAGACCTAATAGTTGAAAGTTCGAGCGTGCTAATTTGGCCGTTTCATGCGCCACTGTACAACTTCAGTGTTATCAGAATTACTAATATTTGACTGCAACTGCAATTCCAGTTTTTTTTAATATCCGGGTTTGGTGGTTGAAAAAGACCCGGGTTTCGGGTAGTAGAAAATAGCTGAAAAATCCGGGTTTCGGGTTCGGGAAAACTCGGGTTGGAAACGTGAGTAAATGGTATTTTTGCGAAGAAGCAAACCCTGCTTGATATTTGGTGCTGCTGCAACCCGAGAAAAATAAATTGTTAAAGTGTTGAGGCAGTCCAGCGTTATCAAAAGAGAACATAAATGTGGCAATTGATAAATTTAAATAAACTAGGAATTTTGTAAATTCGGTGCTGAATATAGATAATATCCGTTTTAGTTTTTTTAATAATTAGAGGCTCGTTAAGCTTTATTTTAGTTTTATTAACTCTTTCCCAATTATGCTTTTTAAAAAATTGTTGCGTCACCGCTGCTAACAACATTCTATCTTCCAATTGTTGCAAAAAAGTTTTAAAGTTTTATCTGCAGCATCTTTGCTTTACCCTTCGTTAGTCGGTGTGGTCTTCGGCGGATTTTTTGCCAGTGAAGTTGTGGTAAAACTAAAATTGTAGACTTGGTGACTCATTCGAAGCCCATTCATGTAATTTATTGTGAAACTCGAGTTGCATTGCAAAACTGGGTGCAGTGGTGGACTTAAGGTTGGGGGGACTGAAAAGGGGAGCCCTCTGAAAACGTCATCATACTCAGCCAACCGTGATAAGATCTTTTAATCAAGCCTAGGAAGGAGAAATGAGAACGCCACCCAAGGATACGTTTCTGAGACTACGACATGACTGACATAACAGAAAATGTAAAAGGGTGTTCATGATACACAACTTTAAAAACACTGAAAGGTGGGAAGACAAAGCTAGCAACACATAAACGTTAAGTGATAGTAAGTTGGCATTTCCCACTTCTCTAAGTTTGCGCGCCCCATCTGCATTAGCCATTAATAAACTGGAAAGTGTATAACTTTAGTGTATAACTTGTATACACTTTCCCTCCTGAAACAAATGCTTAGTTTCCTGACTTTGTTCACAGTCATNTGTTTNAGGGACTATGTGAAACCACAGGCAACAACCACNCAATTCAAAACACCAAANTTGTTTAAGATTTAATCCTTTGAACTACATTCAATAACATGCAGTATTAAACAAAGAATATTACACTGAAATTTACAATAGANTTAATCGAAAAGGCGAATTGAANTTTATAGAGATTAATGGAGTACAAAACAGGTTTNTGTTTGAACACAACAAAACTTTGGGATTTCGTAGTAGGCATTACATATGCTCTTAAAGCAGGGGCCCCATTTTCACAGTCGTTCACACTATATTATGAGAAGCTTCATTTTCTGACGGTGAAAAAAATTACCATTTGATATAAATCTCTGCTTCTACTCAATAGGGTCTTTTCGGAACGTTTTGCAACAAATTTCAACCCACAGTTTATTTAAGGCATTGACGTTTGTTTCAAGCTTTTCCTTATGTACACATTAGAGATGCTGGTGGGGGCTTTTAAAAGGAAAGTACTGACACATTGCAGTTACTGTTGTAGGCCCGTTTGAAAGCAGAGTATCAGCACATTACAGTGGTCGTTGGGGGCGCGTTTGAAAGTAAAGCACTTACACATTACAGCAGCTGATGAGGGTCCCTTTAAAAGCAGTGTACCCAGGCCCTTAACCAGCTTGGAACACCAGGAGGGACGAAGAGTTTTCTGAGAGAGGTCCAAATTTTTTGAAATATGTCCAATATTTTGAAACTACATCCAACATATTTTTCCAGGGGGGAGAAAATTTTTCTAGCCCTGCGCCCCCCCTGGTTACGGGGCTGAGTGTACTTGCACATTACAGTTGCTACTGGGGGAAAGCAGAGTACTTACACATTATAGTTGCTACTGGGGGCCCCTTTGAAAGCAGAGTACTTACACATTGCAGTTGCTGTTTTGGACCCCTTTAAAAGCGGAGTACTTATGGATTACAATGGCTGTTGGGGGCCTTTTTGAAAGCAAAGTACTTATTTATGATCTGCTTCGGAATATATTATATGAGTGGACAGTTCCATCGCCACGGTGAGTTTGGTGGGCTTAGCTCCCACAAACACAGCACCAAGCCCTCTAAGTTGAAATATGAAACAATAAAAATCAATGGAAATTTTATTAATTTTTCACTGTCAAGCCCCCTTGCATAAACGTAAAAGCCACCCTATTGAAGACTTTCTGGCGACGGTTCTGTGATTGGATAATACGTTTTTCACAAAAATGAGGACATTTTACGCGCGATATACCTCAAAGGGCCCCCTAACAGGGGGTTCCAAAGGAAGTGCCTCGCTCGCCTCCCCTTAAACACACCGCAGACTGGGTGACGTGATCAGAGATTTTTGTGAAGTTTGGTACGTATAGCTACGGATGGTGATACTTTATTTTTGCACATTCTTGAACTACTGTAATGAAACATGGTCTACTTGATCTGCTAGGTAGATCAGGGGCGCAGCCAGGATTTTTCTAAAGGGAGGCTGAAGTTATGGATGCAAAAGCCTTGAAAAGGAAAAATTGCTTGTGATAAGAATAGTCAAGGAAAGCACGTAATTTGTAGAAAAGCAATTGACTGTACTCACCACGAAAACTGGGGATCCTTCCAACTAACCTGCCATCTTGTTTCTTTGATATTCTTTCCTGACGATCGCAAAA
>JGI24022J15233_10005076_pt1 | contig 13817 bp, 7 predicted proteins | sample Ectturendosymbi2_FD_15233 | JGI IMG/M metagenome (IMG submission 15233) | reverse complement strand
TCTGAGTAAAGCAGACGCAAAATCTACCAGAAACGAGTAGAGACGTAAGCTAACGTGTTCTACGTGGCTTGGCCTTGCATTCACTCGATTCAGATACCTGACAGACTTCCAGGAAACCAGTAAGGGTAATAGTTGTTTTATCGCAATATCAAATATTCTTCAAGTGAAATACTGCTGTTTGGCCGACTGATAATAGCGCCGAAATGTAATGATTTCACAAGTTGAAACTTTGCTTTTCTAATAAAACTGGTGAAGGTAAACTTTCATCAGTTTCTTTCAAAAGTAGCGATAGAACATTATCGATCTTGTTTTCATGATTTTTATTCAGTCAACGAAACCAACGAAATTTGCAGTGATAAAATGTTTGAAGTATACCACTCCAATAGAGTCCCGTCGCCAACGGAGGGGTTCGGTGAGCTTAGCCCTCTCATAAAAAGCTTTAGGCCCCCCATATTGAAATATGAAACACTATAAATCAGGTATTGTCAAATTTTACAATGGCATGCCCCCCGGCACAATTCAAAGCCCCACTATTGAAAATTTTCTGACGACGGTTCTGCTTCGGCAGACCGGGTTTGTGGCATCGAAAATGTACCAGTACAACTTGAAATGAACGTCACATTTCACATGCGAAAGTTTTGAGCTGTACCGTTTAATAACCAAGTTTATAAGGAATTCATTAACTATAAAACTTGCTTGGTCTGAAGCAAATTCATCAATAGAGAAAGCGACGCGAAATACCAGAGGTAGAGGAGTTCTTAATTTTTGATGCAAATAACGTGAAAGTAACTACATGCTCATGGCAGCAAACAGAATTAAGATCAGGTCCGGTTTCAACAGATGCGTGGCCCTAGGCACTGATGCCACGCCTAGTGATTTTTCACTAGATCTAGTGATTTTTAAACTGACCTAGTATTAGTGATTTTTCACTGCAATCTAGTGATTTTTTGCAAAGTATATGTGTTTGAAGAAGGTATGTTGTTTTTTCTGTTTTTTTTCTCTTTTCCAGCCAATTTTAATCAATAAACAATTGATAACCTGCATCGTTGATTGAAGACCTGCACCAACAAAACAAGCAACTGTTCTATTTTGAGTTTCCTATTATTTTCACTTTACACTTTCTTGCTTTTCATTGCTGCAGTTGGCCATGGCAGTATTTTCATTTCTTTGTGGGCACACTGCACTAGGAATAATTAATTCAATGTGAGATTTGATAGGTTGATTGGTGTAAAATACTCCATGAATGGTGTCGTTTTCTGCTCTTGAAAAAAAGCCTGAAGATTGTTGACATGAGATTTTCCAGGTTTCAGCAATGATCTATTTTGAAAAACTTCAACTTGTAAATTGTGTAAAGGTTTTTCAGCGATAAACTAAATAACGAAATCATTTCAAGCAAAACAGCAAACTTCCAGGCAAATTTTTAAATGTAGTGATTTTTTTCAGATCTAGTGAAAAGTTTTTTTGGGAATCTTGTGATTTTTGCAAAGAAACCTGTGGCAGCACTGGCCCTAGGCAAATCCACTTGTGAGGCCCCCTCTCCCACTATTGAGAGGGAAAAATGTAGAAGTTAATTAACTTGCGCAAAGCCAAACGTGACGATATGGACACTCTCCAAGTACGCTCAACAAAATATTTCTAAACCCTTACTAGAGTGTCTCGCGATTACTGTGTTTGTTGTTGTCTTCGACGCAAAAGCGTTCAGTGACGCGGAATCGTGGAAAAGGTGCGTGGATGGTAGCAAGAAGATTTTTTCCTCCACAGGCGAACCAACCGATAACGTCGCGGTGAAATATTTGACGACATCCACAGCCTACAAATCTTAGAATATTTAGATTTATTTTTCCTTATCTGTGCTCAACAGTGTAGAGGAATGCGCCGCACTCGCTTCGCAATAAGTGTAGCGTTTCTAGCCTGAGGCGGCTCGCGATCAACCTTTGTTGCACGCATCATATTTGCGGAGTTAGTCGGTGCCGGGGCAGTCGCGTTGAACGTGTTCCGGGTTTTGAGTGTACTCGGGTTTTGACTTTGACTGTTTGCGCCGTAACAATACAAACAGTATCATCCAAAATATACAACTCCTGAAGCAAAAGACGCTGCACATGCGTATGGCGGTATGCAGGCATTTAAGCACAAGGGAGTGAGGATCACATTACGACTCGCTTGCTGCGACTGTGAAAATCTCGCACAGATTGACTTAACATACGTATTTCCACAATGATAGCATGAGGGAAATTTAAAAAACAAAAAGCTACAATGATTGAATTAATAAGTCTGAAGATAGCACTGCAAACAATTAAAAAGGCTTTGTCTTGACTTTCTTCACAGAAAAATCATCTAGGAATTCATCAAAATTTCTCTGCCAATTTTGCAACTTTCAATACACAGAATGCTGAATGTGGACAGTCTCTATATCCTGGGATATTGTGAACCATTAATTCATTTTCTATTCTTTTCAGTCGTGAACAAGAGTTTTCTCCAGAGCAGTTAGTGACCATCAAGCGGATGTTTATTCATTGGGACCACACTTTGCTCATGATTTCCATTTATTTTCATGATAAGGAAAGTCTAATGCTCAAATTAGTATTCGTTAAAAGTCAACGTGACTGTGATAGGTTGTTGTAATTATATTATCGAAACCCTTTCGACAAGAACATGAAACTTGGACATTGACGAGAAAGTTTTACCGTCGTTTTAAACCTGAATTATGCGGAATATTGGAATAAACTATACCACTAGTCATGGCTGCAAAATTGATCAATGATATGTGAGCGTTGTAAAAATAATATTTTGTGCTTTTCAGAAAGTTTCAAATTATGCTTGCTCGTAAATTCCCATACAATTACGTGAAAGAGAATACACCGACCGTAGATGCAGATGTTTCAAACAAGCATTTGTTTTTGGTTTTTCGTAGCAGCCATTTTTGCGGTTACTTTTGCTAAATTTTCACTACACACTTGTTTTGTGAGCTCGTCTCTTCAAATTTTCTAAATCTTGATTTTGACAAGTTTTCAAGTGATGATTATTATCTTTCTCAAGTTACGTTCCTAGATATGTCTTCAGCAAATTGTTTTTTACCTTCTTTTTTCTATCTGTAAGCATCTGTAACCGTAACCTCCTGCACATCACTTGTTGCTGGATTATGTCTGAGTCACTTTGCTTCTTAATCAGCCAACAACGAAAGGTTTACCTGCTGGTGGCCATCACTGCTTGCTCCATTTTGACTATGTTCGTGTTCTCTCGACGTATGCAAGTGTATAATCTGAATCCGCTAAAAGAATTTGATAGTTTTCAAAAGCAGTGCCTTCAAGCGGCTTCACAGCAACCACGGGCTGAAAACATTAGGACGAATTCGAGCAGCATCGTTTTTACTATAAGAACCTGTAAGCACAACCACCGCACCAGGTTGGAAATTATCCTGATGACTTGGTTTAAGGGTATAGAAAATCAGGTGGGTGGATATCTAGTTGATTTGGTTTGCGCCAAACTTGCGTTAACTTTTATATTTCATTTTGAAATATGACGTTTTTTAACAGTATTGTTCATTTTATTATTTCCGTGACAGTATTTTCTCAAACGTATTGGAAGTGAGTCATGGTTAAACGTTTTTTACATATCAAAAATTTCATTACTCTTGAGATTTCAAATTTTAGTTGAAATGGTCAATATTTTAATTGCAACTTCACTTTTTTGTAGGAGGTTAATACTGAAAAAGAACTTACTTTTCAAAATTTAAGTTCTCAGTGAAGCGTTTTCTGTTGCAGATAAATTTCATAACTGATGAAGATGACGCAGTTTACAGCAAGAAAACAGGTAATTTATTTAGCGCTGAAATTTTGACATGACATCAAGTGTTGATTTTAAAAACTTTTATCAAGCAGAAATCTTCCGTAATCTTTACGAACATCTTGTTAATTTGTAAGTATGGTTTTCAGTATCTCTTCAGCAAACTAAAGTTCTCACGTTTCATTAATTTTGTGCACGTTTATTTCAAGTGTTTCGCGGATGGTACGGCCTATTTTAGTTCTACATAAGATTCTCACCGTGCCGCATATGTTTGTGCTTGCAAAAATGGATGTGGATGCTGCAGAGCGTGTCTGTAGTTTGTAGTTTGCTGTATCTCATGATTACACACTTCACACATTCGGAATCAATCCATTATTTTGTTTCTTGGATTATATTTATTTCAATCATCATTTCGTTGATGTGTGATGTGACCTAATGAAGGCTTTATTAAACTTATTTGTCGAGTCCGCAGCGAACGATCAAGCGACATACAGTGAATGAAACAACATGAGCGTTGTCAACCGAACAGCAACTTCTGAACAAAGTTGGAGGCGCAGAGAACCAACACCACGTCGCAAACAATCAACGCAAGCCAAACAATTAACGGCGCGCAACCAAAATGCACTCGCGCGCGTGACACTACAAGAAAACAAAATAACGCCAAATAGGACAATATGTTTCTTCAGTTGTTGCGGGTTTTGCCAAATTCAAATCTGGTACTTCTTCCAAGAATGTTTTCAACCTGACAGCGGCATCAACTACTTGGTCATTTAGTGAAGCAGGCCCGTAGCCTCGAGGGCATTCGGGAGCAGTGTTCCCCAAATTTTTGTTCCCCCACACATTGTAGGGGCCTAGGAAATTTGTTTTAAACATACAGTCACAATCAAAATATTGCCTCCCTCAAAGTGTATTTTGCCCTTCACCCAAACATTAAAACCTGTCTACGGGCCTGTAGTGAGGCTGTCGCCTGATAAACGAAAAAAATGCCTTTCCTCCACAAATAATTTTAACAGAAGGTATATTTTAGGCCCAGGGGTCGGCAACCTTTTGCTAACCGTGTGCCGACTCAGAGTTTCAAATCATTTAGTGTGCCAACGACACACGCATTTTTATACATTTTTGAAAGGTCAAAATACTCCTGTGCGAATTTTAACAAATTAATATGTAAAACGTGAAGCTTCCGCGTGTTATTGGAAGTTGCTTGGTTTGCCAAGTGTAGCGTGCATTCTGCAGGTTGTCCGCCCCTGTTTAAGGCATACCGCTTCTCCTAATATCAAGAAATTTTCAACGTCTGCAAAACTTAGGAACTATTCTTAAACAATTTTGATGGTCTTCTTTTCAATAGCTTTAAAAAGTAGTCACACTTTATTCAAAAATTCGCATAACTTTGTTTTGTGAACAGAAAAGTTTATGTTGTCATGATGTTGTATCAATCAATGCAATCCTAAAGTAATTTTTCACACGATTCTTGAAACAGAAATAAACAAACAAGATCGTGATATCAAATAAAATTAAAACGAACACGTATATTCATATTAATACATTTGAACTCACTACTTAACCACTTCTTTATTGTAGATGGTTTCAAAATATCAACCAAAATCACTTGAAAAAACTCATGTCTATTAGGATTCCAAACATATTTGTCCAACAAAATCTTTTGTTCTTGTTATTTCTTTCAAAATGACAGACCGAATAACATGTGGTTGTTGGGCTTTCAGGAGGTCGGATGCATTCAACTACCTGCGGGAAATCTCACAATCGGTCAGTAGCAGAGCACTAGACAAGCTGAGCTGGATTTTCAACAGAAAACAGTGCTCGGCGAGCCTGCTTGTCTATAAGAGTTTGTTTCATGAATTTCTCTTCCTTCTTCAGGACTGACCTGTGCTGCAAATCAGACGAAGAATACAGCATTGCTAAGAATCAAATCAAATCGTAAGTGCTGTTTTAATGTCTTTGTGAAGCGATCATAGCAATAAATAAACTAACGAATTCCAAAGTGAGTAAGTTCAGTTTTGTATGGAGTATATCCGTTTTTTGTACTCCAGTCTTTTGAAATAGACACGCTTTCTTCAACATGCATTCATCGCATAAACCACGACGTTGCATGAGTACGAAGGGGTGCATTCGTGTTCATCACAAAATCTGTAGACATGCACGAAGATGAAAGGATTTACAGGGATGCATCATGACCACCATTAATATGCAGCAATGAAACATGCGTATTTCCGTTTAGAAATGTGTTTGCACTGTGTCTTCAAAATTGCGTCTGCACTTCCAAACGCACAATCTTGAATGCGAGCATCAGCCTAACAAACTCATTCAATCCAAATTATTCAAAACAACGGAGGTCTTTTCATTCGCAAGAGGTAAAACGTTTAAGGAAACCTACTGTAGACCAATGATTACCAAGATATTTTCAAAGTGTGAATAAACATTTTGCAATAATAATGTGTTTGCGCCACGCAAATGATGTTGCATGGAAAACTAAATGATGCAACGCTTCAAAATTTTCTGCTACTTTGTCATTTGGGTACGCATAGAACAAGGGTGATGCCATACTTTGAAAAATGTCAGGAGTTGACACACAGGGCAAAACTGTTTTTTTCAAAGGGCAAACTAATATTTCGAAGGTAATTGGGCATTTTTGCAAATAGGTGGACGGGTTTTTGCATGTAGCCTAACTAACTGTTCTGCTGAGATTGGCAACAAATGCTCAACTAACTTTGTCTCCTGCTTATCAGATACAAGTGGTGGTGTCACTTTGATGACGACATTTATGTCAACATTCCTCGTTTGATCGAAGTCTTAAATGAGCACAACCCTTCAGATCCTGTCTACATTGGCAGAAGAAGTACCCCATTCCTTTGGGTGAGCTGTTGCTCTAATCCCAGTTTGAGAAGGCCGCTGTTGGTATATAAGCATGATAAGTTTGATTGGCATCGTATTAACGAAAACCAGTCAGTTCGACATTGACATTTCTCACAGATAATTACAAATTTTTTTCTTGTCAAATATTTGATTGCAATTTAACCAGTATGACATATTCTGCGCTCTTTCAGCTCAATTTAAACATCTCTTTTGATTCACTCCCAACAATCTTTCGAGAAATCCAGCGATTAAGAAAAAGATATCTTCTCTTGTTTTGTGGTCCGTAAAAAGTATGCGAGTAAGTCATTCAAAAAATCATTTGTGGGTGTTGCAGATGTACGTCACTGACAGCCATCTGAAACTGGCCGTTAAGCCAGTTTAGTTTCTCCTCAGAAGAAAAGGTTTGGGTAGTGTTGCAGGAGTAAGATATTGGGTCACTGCAAATGACAATTAGGTCATTTTCTTCCTGCTCGAAAGCTTTTGAACATTTTAAACATTGTAGCAGTTTTGAGTCAAACGATTCGCCATATTGGTTTTCATCTTCAACAAAGGATTGTGCTGTCACCACTTCATTGCCTATATCAGGGGGTCTCCAAACTGTTTTGTCAGAAGGCCCATAAGCGATCACACAACAGTTCGAGGTCCGCTCATCTAAACGTTATGTGATTGTTTCGGGACATTCTCCATTCTACCAATTCAATGAACGTGTCGCAAAAATATTATTCTTCCATTATTGATAAAATGGCCTCGCGGTTCGGATGAAATGACTTCGTGGGCCAGATTTGACCCTCGGGCCTTAGTTTGAAGACCCCTGGTCTATATGAATTGGATAGACAATCACAGCCGATCGTCAAAGTTGTCACTGTTGGAAGCTGCATGATCACCTTGTTTTTGCGGATGATTTGTTGCTGATTGCATACTCTGGACAGAACCTTCTTCACTACTACGATGGTTCAACCCAACCACGTGATCAAAATGTCCCAAGAAAGATGCGGAGAGAGTCCTGTTGACTATGCCCTCATAGCAGTCAAGAGGTCGACCAAAGACCAAGTTGTGTGATTACATTTCTGGCCTGACTCGGATACATCTTGTTGAGGAGCCAGAAAAAATTATAAAAAATTGCTTCAACTAAGGAGGTATTTCGAGATCCCCCAGAGGCGGTGCCCAGTGACCTTTCCGACAGAAAAGCGAGTGTAAAGCTGAGGGAAGCTAGTTATCATGCCTGCTATATATTTTGTATAAATGAAGATGGAGAGTAAAGTAACTAGTCTCCACAAAAAAACGAAGGGCTTGAATCTATCAGCATTTTTCAATGTGAATGAATTTTAATTTACAACATGTGTGCATGGAGAATAAGGGTGAGGTTTAGGTAGGATGTTGAAGATGCCTGCTCCGTACAAGAAATATGCTCTTGTTAAAAATCATTATGTCTAATTCATTTCTGCGTAAGGATACCTTTCGAGGGATACTGTAAGGCAAGACGTATTTGAAACACAAAATAAGGATGCATGTTATGAACAAACATGGACCTAAATGCGCTGCATCACTTTATATTTGTATTAACTGAGATTCGCCATGTGGCATTTTTAATTGTTAGATAATTACTAATGCATCATGTTTCAAGCGGTTTAATAGGCACATCATTCTTCACTTTGTGCATTATGCCATGTGACACCTTTTCGTAATGATGGACACTTCCAAAGAAGACCATTTGCAGCCCTGGTGGGCCACATAATTGAAACACATTATCAAGTCTTAGGTTTGCTAGGTAAGTTAATTAAAATAACAATTTGCCATAACATGTGGCTGTTGCTTTGATTTGAAGACAAACTACGAAGGGAAACGTAGAAAAATCCACTTCGCCACAGGCTGCGCCATCTGTATTTCACGTCCACTACTTGAAATGATGAACGAATGGATGGGGTAAGTGCGTTTAAAACGTTAATGCCGGCGAAGTGTCGTATGTTGACAATTTTTTTCATGATGGCATACCGATATTTAACAATTTCTTTGGAGAGTACTTTTTCTTTTCATAGCTCCAGATAAACAAATAAATTCGGGAAAATTTTCAACCAGTAAAATAGAAATTGGTGAATACTTACTTGTTTCTATTTCGATAAGGAAAGAAAAACAATCAGCTTTTTGATATTTTGACGCTTGTATTGTTTTTTTTTGAAACCTTTCCTGGTTCAAAATATTTCGCTGTGAGTTTTTCATAAAAATAAACGATTGAAAATAAGTTTTCCAACACCAATCACTAGTTTTGCTAAGCAGATGCAAAGATAGTATGGTTCACAATATTGTCTTGACTGCAGCGAAACATGACGCTGCAAATTGAAATTAGCCTAATGTTAGAGTTTTTACCGGATAAACATTAATATGTAGACCTTTACCATGCTTTACCAGACCTTCCATAGCTTTTAGGGACATCTGAATCATTTTAAGCAGACCTCCTCAAACGTGGGAAAATTGTCGCTTTTTGAATGTATCTTCGCTCTGGATGTTTGATAGATTAGCGTCTGATTTTAACAGTATACGGTGAGAGCGTTTGACTTCATGAGTATAGGGAGACTACTTGTAGGAGAGCTTGGAATTTAATCGCTGTTACCAACAATTAATATTTATTTGCGTGGATTTTACCATTTTATGCATCAAGATTTCTTCACGATGAGCATGAAGTTCTGTCAAGTTTGTTGGTTTTCAATTTTTCAACCGAAAGCTTCTGCAGGCAGCATTTTCGACATGAATAAAAAGTTTTTCTTCGAAAATTCAATGCTTTGTTCAACCGAAATATCTTCTAAAGTCAGCCAACTTGATTTATTGTGAAACTTTGTTTTTGTTGCACAATAAGTGAGTGATGGGCCACCGGTGTGTGAGCTCAGGCGTAGTATGATCGCAATCTTCAACACAGCTTTGCATCTACGTGGAACAAGAATCTAATATTAAGCTGTTCTTTATTCTTAATTTTGTGTATATTCCATTTCACTAAAGTCTTACTTTGTAAACATCCTTGATGATTTGCTTAGAAACGGAAAACTTACTCGAATGTGCAACAAGCTCGGCTTCTCGGAAGATGGAACCATAGGCTTCATCATAACAGCGTTGCTGAAACTGCCATTCACTGAATCACTTCGATTCCATTCCCACATTGAGAAACTGAAAACAGTAGAAAATCTGAACCAACAGGTATAAACGTCTGCAGAATGCTGGAATAAAATTTTGGACAAGTTATGTTTCTAGAGTTACATTCTGGACACGACAAGCAGAAGTGTTGAACAACCCAATTATAAAAATCAGGCCCAAAGGAAATAGAGTCAAAGAAATATCGCACACGTTTGAGTGATCACTGCTATTCCCATCAATTCGAGTAAATATATTTACCAGCTTTCACTCTTTAAGTACCAGATGTCATATTTCAATATCCTTTGGCTGTATTTGTTACAATGCGTTTGATCCGATTTGAGAAACAACGCTGGAATCAGCCGGGGGTTAAGCGGGTTGCATTGGGTCGGAGAACCCCCATCGTTGAAGTGTTTGGAGAACCCATTGTTAAATGGTTTGAAATGGTTTGGAGCTCTCATAGTCAAACCAGGAGATTGGACGAACTTGTTGCAAAAAGCCACCACCAAATCTTCAGCAAATTATTGCTTGTTGTTTCTTAGGAATAACATCTATGTTTAAACAAACATTTTGTGCTAGTGCAATGTGGATAGTATGATTAGCGTTGATCAAAAAGTGAATGAAACTCACAGCCTAAAACTCGAGGTTTATACCGTCTTGGACGTGTTCAAACACTCAAATTATTTTAGATGCTTCTACATTATTCGTGAAGTAGCCAACAAACATGTCTCGAGGCTACAAAGCGATATGAGGTAATTTACAATTATATACATAAAAGAGACATATATTCAAGGAGCAACAACTTGCACATCAGTGCAATTGTGATCACTCGCGAGTAAACAGGGCAAATTCTCGATATTCCATTTTAAGTGTATTTACAGCCTAATTTGCTTTCTGTCGCTTGAACAATATTGTAAGTAGTGCTCTACTATCGCTAACAAGTCTCAATGTTAGAAAACAAAGTACATGCGTCTGCCTTCCCCATAGCTGTCCAAAACCGAACGTGCGTTGGATTTGCTGATTGACTGCAAGTAGCAGGTAAAACAAATGTTAGCTATCAGGTATGATAGAAACCAGAGGAAAAATTTGTGAATTTCATATTATATTTTTGGCAAATGTTTCACAGCATGAAACAAATTACATAAAATTACAAGTTTTTCTTGTGCAAAACAAAATCAACTTGCCATCACGGCAGTTAGAAAGCTCAAGCATATTAACTGCACCTGCACCTGTTTTGAAAAATATAGATTTATGTTCGCCAAAAAAATTGGTAACTCTACATACATTTTGCGTAATTGCTCTACTCCTATATTCCTGAAAAATGTGTGAAACCATGGCTTTGCATTATAACACGTTCAAACGCACATCAATGAGTGAATCCTATGTGAATCAAGAGAATGATACAGCGATGTAGGTTGATTTAAATCAGCTATGTCCAACCCGCTGCCCGCTCGCCGCATGCGGCCTAGTCGAAGGTGCTGTGCAGCTTATTTTAGTTTTCGCTGTAGTGAAAATAGCCTGCATGTATACTGACAACCTGTCTTTGTTTTGATAATCTTGAATTTGACATTTTTGAGGCAGGTGGACCTCAATGCCACTTTAGCACGTTTGTTACCGTTTCAGTTTAGTTTTCGAAACTTTTTTTACCGTTACCGTTTAGTTTTCGAACACTTTCAGTACATCAGTTTAAGCTACATTTAGTTTGCTAAAATCAAAGTAAACCATACAATGTGCGGCCCTCAATAATTTGTCATTCAATGTGCGGCCCTCGTCAAGATAGTGACATACTTTTTGGCTCAGTAACCCATTTGGGTTGGACATAGCTGTTTTAAATAATTTAATCTATAAAATCGTTACGTTTCAGTTGCTAAATTGCAAGATACATAATTTGCTGCACTTTTAGTTGTTATGATAAACAACATCATTTAAGGCTTGAATTCCAATTTAAAAAAGTTAAGATAGTTGCACTTGCTTCAGGAATATTCAAAATATTCCCCATAAATCGACGTTCCATCTGGTGCTGGTAGGTTTGTTTCCTTTTATTAATTGCTCTGAGGTAGAAATTGATCGAAAAAGTTTTTGTTGCAAATGAACAAAAATGTTTGGGGCCATATTAAGTACGAATCTAGACCTAGCGCTTGAGGAAACAGTTGAGAAGGAAGGACCACAATCGACTCAATCGGTAAAGACAATTTCCAAAATTCATGCGAGGGCAGCAAAACACAATCTAATACGATAATAGAAATCGGGACTGACGCTAATCATAAAACTTTCACATGATTTTTTTTTAATACCTTCAGTCTGTGAAGGCTTCTACGGATTGGAAAGTTGGTCTGCTGCCTGCAGTGTTTGGGAACCACAGAAGTAAAAATCACTGGAAATAATTTTTAAACCATTTTTGTCAGCAAAAACCGGCAGTTATTTGAATATTCCCAAGCTATCTTGATTCATTTCCTGCTTGTCTGCCGAAGTAGCCACACATAAGAGTAATATTGTTGTTGCATTTCCGCCACTGCAGCTTGTTTGCTATTACTTATCCGTTATGAAGAAAGTAAGCTTTAATCTGATTGCTCAAACATAGCTTATTCCTCGTTTGATTAAATGTGTGTGGTAAAGGGTTAGATCCTTGTTTGTGAAAGGTTTTGCTTCATAAAAAAAGAACGTGCGTTGAGAAGTTTTCTAGCAAGACTAGCAAATCTTTCATTAAGTCATCTTTCCTGACAAATCGTAGGAGCGTTTTCGTTTTGTTTTTCTCATGCAGGCAACTTTGAGCTATTCTGTTCGCTTACATAACTTAATCAACATACCTGACGATCTAGCGGCGTTCAACAGCACAGTGGATCCAACAAGGCTGCTTTCGGTGCATTGCCTCAACTTTCCAGAAGCAGACATTTGTCCAAAATGAGGCCTTCGTTGAATAAAGACAACCAGCCGCAGTTGCAAGGGAAGATACAGTGGCGCATTCCCTGCTCCAAACATTAAAAGTTGTTATGCAATTAATTCATAAACATGTGTCACTGTGACAAAGAAACGCGTACTTGTAGCTGTAGCAGTTGAGTTCAAATCTTTCACCCAGTGCTTTATCAGTAAAAATTTGAAGAACTTTTGGCACTTTTTGAAATTGGTGGGGAATTTCAAAAACATTTTAACTTCCATGAAAACATAATGAACTTTCGTCGCTTCCATAGTTTTGCTAAAGTTTTACATTTTCGAATAGATATGTGCAATGGCATTTCCAGGTTAACCATAGACCCGCTTAATAAATCCACCTCCGTGCAAATGCGTTTTGTGGCTTAATAAGCGGCAGATTTTATAACCAAAGCCGCTAAAATTAGAGTTAAATAAACGGCAAATATTTATCAACACTCATGTACAACACGAAAAAAGTAGAGGATCGTTTTGTTTGGTGGAAATGTCTTTCTAATGTCATCATATCTTTTGTTTTTTTATTGCATAAAAAAGTATATTTCTCTGAATATTTTTTGGTCAAGTCCAGTGGCCAAACGTAGCAGACATTATCACATTTGTGCTCTCTACGCATGCTTTACGCGTGCCTAATTTCTATCAGCTCGGCGGTCAAAACTAAGAAAATGGTATGAATGCTGGGTTTGCAAACCGTCCTTTTGGCAATGCTATCATTCCGTCCCAAATCGATTTGTTTGTATGTGACGAATTTATTAAGCGGGGTCTGCTGTATTTTGAGAAAATTAGCCTTTCAGCACATTTGATTTTTTCGAAAAAGCAAAGGCGAACCTAAAGAAATTTGCTCATTTCTTTCTTAGGAACTTGGCCAGTGGCGTAGCGAGGCTAAGTGCCGACTGCGTCCGCGCAAATGACCTCGATTTCGCATTTTGCTTTCGAAGTTTTTTCCTTTTTCAGCGTGGACACGACGTTTCAGAGAGTCGAGTTTTGTATCACTAGCGCACGGACCACATTGGCTGTTTTCTGCTGTCGCGCCATCGTAAAGCTTTTCTGCTGCTGCTTATCAGAAGCCTTTTGTAAATAAAGATTTGTGCACCAGGAAATCTGTGAAACGAACTATC
>JGI24022J15233_10005075_pt1 | contig 13818 bp, 5 predicted proteins | sample Ectturendosymbi2_FD_15233 | JGI IMG/M metagenome (IMG submission 15233) | reverse complement strand
CGATCAACACAGGTGATGCTATGCCTCCAAAGAGTGGGACAGCTGGGCGACCGCAAGAAAAACAAAGCGTGGTGAACACACCCAAGACGCCAAAATTTAATGCGAAGGCGCATTTGATCTGGCAATCAAAAACTTAGAGAACGGCAAAGCCATGCATTGGCTGGAAAGCTCCGGCAGCCTCGCATTTCGCTTCTGAGAAACCAGACATGATATATAGCGCCGGAGGAAACAAGCTGACGAAAAATCACGAGTTTCCGGATTTGCTCGTTAGAACACGAGGATGAGTTGAAAATCGTTAGTAGATTGCCAATCAATATTAAGGCATGCACCACAACAGACGCGCAGTTTGTTCACACAAATTGCAGAAGAAACAGTTTTAACCGCGTGCTTGGCTCACATAGGGTCGAGTGGCATTAGAAACACACTGCAACGGCATGATGCAAATTTGCCAAGCAAATCAGGTTTTATTAAAACTTTCTTTGTAGGTTTCGTGCGGGAAAAAGTCCTGGATACTGTTTTACATCTGAGTTGAGATCCTACAGCAATGCAAAACCCTAATCAAAACACAACCGCACCACAGAAGATTTGTACCAGAATTTGAAAATTCATTTTGCGCATTATTTCACGTCTCCAACAAGAGTGATTCACCAAGCCTCACAGTTTGCTTAAAGATGGAACCCGAAGAAAAATGGAGTCATTGTGAGTAAGACCATCATCTAAACAACATCGTGCTTTACAACGACTGAACAATAGCAACTGTGGGTGGATGGGGCTGGTTGAACGCGCCACTCATAAACAAAAGACATTCGAAAACACAAGAAGCCTTCCTTACTTCTATCTTTGATCTACACATCATTTGTTTAACCGGCAGTGCAGTATCTCGCTCATTTGTGAGTTGAATCAACATGCGTAAAGTCCACAGTTCAATCTTTAAGATGGTTGCTACTGTGACCAAGAGACCCTATTAAACTGTTTCGTCGTCCTTGACGGTAATTTGCCGAGCAGAGACCGGCGAATCCAGGAAAGTATAACAATATTCAGTTTTTTTTAAGGCGTTTTAGGGACCCGATTCGGGTCCCGAGAATTTCAAATCGGGTCCCTAGAATCAGGGAAAATCATCATCGGGTCCCTAAAATCTGACAAAATCGGGTCCCTAGAATCAGAGAAATCGGGTGCCTACAGATCCATACCGGGTACCTAACATTTTCCTTAAAAAAAACCTGCATTACTTAAACTTATAGTCTGAAGGGCAGCTAAAATGGCGCGTATGGCACGGGCCGGAATGGCCGCAGAATGGAAAAAACTGCCTGGGTATGCAGGGCTCAAATGCAAGACGGATTTCGTTTTTTAAGTTTAAATAATAATTATTTGCTTGAATTGTAAACCAAAGCCAGTTGCATGCCTTGCTAGTTCCTGGACCTCAGAACGCAACATTATCAAGAGCGTTAATAAGGGAAACAAACTACTAGTTGCCGCATTATGAACGCTGACATTAACGAATATAAATTTATAAATTGCCATTGGAACAAGTATCCAAGCTGATGATTGCGTACGCATCCTAGGACTGCATGAGTTGACGAACGGTTGTGGTTTCCCCAATTAACGAATGTATATTTGTTTTTTCGCAAAATGTTTAATTCAAAACGCAAAAATCTCTCAGAATAGCTTTCAAATGCAGATTGATTGCAAATTTTGGCGCAAGGTTGTGAAATAAATTTGATAATATGACGTTCTCGAGATAGCGTCAGTTAGAATCAGACTTTACCAAAAAACAATGGTCCAGCTATGAATATTCCATAAATATGTGACAATATAGGCACCGGACTGCGCGTTTTTCTTGACATTATTCGTCACGAGAATACGAAAATTTCTCAAAAATTATTACTCCGCAATTTAAAACCAACCGCTTAATCTTCGTGTTCGTGCAATTTTTGTCACAATCTAGTACGACATATTTCATGTTTAAGTACGACGTATTTCACAACTGTTTTTTGAAACCTTTTTACCAGATCCGTTCGTGTTTGCTTGTTTTTTATTGACAGGAAACGCCGACAGTTGCAGCAATGGTTTCAAAAACAGTTGAGTTGCACTAATTCCCGCAAAGTATAACAATTTTTACAAAGGTTTCGAAATTGAAACGAAAAACATGGCCAGCAATAACATTCCAGTAAAACATTTTACCAAGAATTTCGCCTCGATTCTCCACAGTACTGCGGTCACGCAGGACAGAGAGTAATTTTTCAGAAAACTGACTTTTCTTTGGCGCCCGGTTAGTGACACTGGTGTCACCGATGTGGTCACAACTGCTAGTGCTTTCAGGCAAAGTGACCGTATCACAAGCGTGCTAAAAAGAATTTCTGTGTAACAATATCTTGTCCTGCACTAAAGAAAATACTGCCTCTTACCTGTACCTTCTGGTCATGTCCGGCGTGCGTGAAAAACCGGGGCACACGTGATGCGTATTTTTCTCTCGATTCCCAGCTTTTGCTTCCAGCGGCGCACTCGCTTCTCCGGAACTCTACAAAGAATCGGTATAATGAATACAACAGTAATACATCGAAAATATTGTCTGGCACGATTGCAACTATAACAACGGTTATTAGTTGAACCTTACGGAAATTGTGATTAACAGTCAAAACGCTATTGGTTTCGTCAGTGCTCACGCAGAAATAAAAGTCACCTTTCTTCTAAATAAACAGTGTCGTCACTACATAAGCATAGTCATCCGCTAGGCAAACAAATTGCATTTTTTCAGTAAGGTACCGTTTGAGTTGCACAAAAATTTACTGAATTAAGAAAATTAAGGTGTAACTTCGAACCATGTGAGTGAAAAACACCACGCAAGTAGTTGTTTTTTTCATCATTTATTCAGCGTGCAATACCAGTTTGGTAAACAAACCCGCGGAAAGTAATGCTAACCGGCACCTCACGGCTTCTTTTCTTCCCTTCAATATAGCTGATGACCGACTGTCGTGTCGCTTTTGTGAAGCTCTTTCTTCTGACCATATGGCCAACACCTTCACTACCGCTGGGCAAAGAGTCCTGCAAAACCACCAGAAGAATCTGAGTCTTAAATGAATGGGTTGAAACGAGGGGGCCGTGGGCAGAAAAACTTCGTTGTTGTTCTGTCCATTCCCCGTCATCATATAACAATCAGTTTATAATACATAACAATCTGTTTATTAATACATAACAATCTGTTTATTAATACACAACAATCAGTTTCACATATACATCAGCCTGCGTATAGATGACATGATAGCAGATTAATTTCGCGAACAAAACAGAATCTATTTCTATCACAGTCGGTAATTAAACAGCCTAAATGCTCCCATTGTTCAATCCTTTACCGCACTTTGAACCACAAACACAGCATATTGTACATAAATTTTCCACTGCACCGTCAAGACAATAAAAAATGTCTTTAACCACTTTCATACATACCGACGACTGGCAGTAACTGTCATTAGCATCTGCCGTAATCAGTTTCTCGATAATTGGACTTCCTTCTTCATCCTGAATCCCAGGCCTTCGTACATCCCTGGCAGAGCTGAATTGGACAAGTTCTTCTTGCTTGCTCAGAAGAGACTGCTTTTTCGCTTCGCTGGTTAACTCATTCAACGATGGTCTTGAAGGCAGTGCCACACGACGAGACTCTCGCCTAACCAAGCTCCCTTGTTCGGGTTTGCTTTGTTGGCGTTGGTAAAATGCAAGCTTTCCATCGCGCTTCAACTTGTGATATCCTACACCAAAAATACAACCAATATCACATTCATGTCAAAACAAATGAGCGAGGTTTTTACGCTTTGACTGAATGCACCAGAACATGCAAAACATAGATACCTTGGTGGCCAGGTACGACTTGGCAATAAGAAACCACAACACGTTAAGGGCACTAACAGAAGATAAAGCTAAGAGAACAAAACACCGTAAATCACGCCACAAATGGATGGAGATTTTCATACATTCTTGTTTTCAAAGATGTACGGTGCACTCAAAAGGTTTATTTTTTTCTTTTCACTTATAACCGATTGTCCTTCATAGTGTCAGTATTTTTACAACCACATTTCTGGTTTATTCCTAACGCCGATACCGATTTATCGACATCCGATTCTACAAAAAATTCGCGTGTCAAACGCTTCACTTAATGAATAGGCCTAAACTCTGTAAAACTATTTTAAGATCTCGGGAAATATTTTGGCGATGATTTTCACGGCAAATAATGGTTGGTTTTAAACACACAAGGCATCATTATCAACAAGAAATGTTCAAACAACATATCAGAACAATCCTGTTCGTTACCTGTCAAGAAATAGCATCTGAGAAAGATAACAGTTGAAATTTGAAATGTCCCACTCTACCTAAACGGGTTAAGCCAATCTTGTAATCAGGCTCCACACCCAAATAACTTCTAAAACAAACTCACTTTATAAGTACTGTATATGGGATAAAAGGCAATGTCATAAAGAAACTGGGAAGATTTTCACAAAATGTGATTTACGTATGCCATCAAATTGATTTGGACATGTCCAACTCAAAATATATTTCAATATAATGCAGTGGTTTACCCAATGCAAGTGGAAAAATCTACACACCACCTGAACATACTTCGATAAGCCATTTAATTACTGTTGGCCATATTTAAATTTGGAGAAAACTTATTTCACCCTTTCTTGTTTGATTACAACTTGATGTATTTTATCTCAATGTTTTCCAACATTATGCAATCTTCTGAAGCTAAGTGGGTAATCCTCTCAATTAATGGTTAACCCAGATGTACACGTTTGCCAGTTATAAGCAATATGTAAAATACTAAGATAGACAACTTGAAGAAAAAAGATATAAGTTTGAGTTACATGAACTGTTTTGAGAGCTGCAAGAATTTTGTAAGAGCTGAACATGTGCACTTAGCTTTTAATGCCAATGTTTATTAGGCAAATCTGAACACAAAACTTTAGATGTAACTAAACAAAACTTTTGATCAGAATTGAAAGAGACATAAAACTTCGTACCTTCAGGTTTCATAAAATCAAAGGAAGCCTTTGCATTTTGACTCATGCTTCTCTTCAGAAAAGCTTCCACAACTTTTCTAGACTCCTCCAGCATTATCTCTGGCTTTTCACCTTCCACATCCTCAGCTTGCCTAGAATCCCCACGCACTGGGGATCCTTGCTTTGAGTTATGGTTATTATTGGAGTTTTTATTGTTTTGATGGTTGGAGTTGTTAAGTGAACCATGACTGAGTTTTGATGCCAAGCTCATATCACCTTCCACAGAAGTTTGTAAAGGGCAGGCAGACAGAAAAATCACTGGACTTAACATGCACTACGTAATTTTGCTGAAATATGTTAGAAAATTTGCTACACACTGAAACTTAAAGAACACAAAAAATTAAGAAATTTAATTCATGACAGTGAAATGTCATATTCAGCTACTTTTTGAGTAGTAACACTTGGCCATGAACATTCAAATGCAGTGATTTTTGTTACATGGGTAGTATTGATAAAAAAAAAAGGGTAACACTAATTAAGCAATGCCACTTACAACACAAATCTTCTTAGCTACTTCGTAAAGCTAGACAACTGATATCACACTGAAATTATATTTAAAAACTTTTCTTCTAACAAAACATCCTACACGTGTGTGCTTAGAAATTCATTTACTGACTTCACATGCTTTTACAAAAGTACACAGCTTTTCTAGAATCTACACCATAACTCAGATTGGCAGAGGCACTTGTAGGAAGAAAATCTTGATATTTTCATAAATTTGTCTGTTAAACTGTTGTTACTCTGGCAAGCATATCTACTGCAGTTAATTTTTATGATCAGCATCAAAAACACCTCTCTGAGTCAAAGACAACTTCAAAATGAAACTATTACCAGAGACTAAAGCACCATTTTACAGTACTCAGACAGCATCTCAAAATTAAAAATGAAAGTGCATCACAGGAGATTATTTAAGCCAGGGACGGGGATTTATTTGTTATCATGGACTACATGAATTGCAGAATATTCTGGTATGCCTAAAAATCAGTAATTTTTTCTTGAAATTCTATCATTACCTTCCTTATAAAAATAGGGAAATTTATGGGTAAGAGTGACTTCTCTTGGCTTATTGTCTAATCATTATCATGGAGTTTTGTTTATAATACTGCTTCTGTACCAGTTAATCAAACATAAAAAATATAATAATTAATGAACTATTTTCTTCAAACTCTTACACAATTTACATTTAAACTTTCAAACCACATGTATCCAACATGCTGATTTGTCAGAAGTAGTTTATGCTAGTAACTGTTACATTTGTCAAATTGGTTTATGGCATCCAGCTGAAATAGTAAGAAGTAGAAATCAACAAGCAAACAAACTGCCATAAACAACATTAAATCTTTACAAATAAAATAACACCCATCAAACAGAAAATAATGAAAATTAATTTCTCAATGATAGCTCATTCCACAGTGACATTGCAATCAAGGTTGACACACAATCCAAATGTAAAATACAGTTAATGCAGATAAATAAAGTATTTCATTTGTACATATTTTTGTATCGTGTGTTTAGAAAATGCACAGCAACAGTAAATGGGAAACAACTACACAAGGTAACAAATACTGAGAACTAAAAAGCCTCTATCAGCCACTGGCCGAAAAACAATCATTCTTGAAGCTTTCCTGAAATGGCCTTCATAAAGCAAATTACAAATGTAAAGCATAGGCTGCCACTAACCTTGCAGTAAAACTGGCCAAATTCCTCAGACTAGCAGTATAACTATAGCATGTTCTCAGCACAATTCTTAGCCATAAAGCTTTGCTCAAGAAAATCATATAATAAACAAACGCATACGAAAAACAACTGGCAAATAGTCTCCTATGAAAACGTTACTTGATAAAAATTATTTTGTTAAAAAAACTCAAAGGATGATGCTGAGTTTGTACACAGTAAAATGTATGCTGCTTTGCTTTCAACTTTGGAATCTGTGAAATGCTAGGCTCTTTAACCTAACCAAAAACATGTGCCAAAAGTACTAAACCAGACTTGAACCAATGGTCTTCTGGTCATAACACTTTGACTAGGTCAGTCTTTCTAAATCAATGGGTTAAAATACACAGCTAGGCTATGATAATGATTATGGGGTGTTTCCATGTAGGCTACAGCATATGTTCTCAAAGTGCTCCTTACGGAGCCCCAGGGCTTTGCGAGAGAAACCTCAGGGCTCCACGAGCTATTCGTTTACTTATTAAAATACTGACTTGGCTAATTTTGCAATTGTCCAAAGAAGCAATAACGGCATTAATAAAATTTATTGTGGGGCTCCGTAAATTATGGTCAATCTCTCCATGAGCTCCATAACACCAAAAGTTTGAGAACCCCTGGGCTACAGAACTAATTTTAACTACATATGCACAACTACTTTTCATTTACAAACGAAACTACTATTCAAGGCAATGTAAGCATCACAGGAGAAAAACTTGGGAAAAACGGACCTTCACAGAATAATAAGGAAAAGGGATGTTCTTCTTAAAAAACTAAAAACAGCAATGACTGAGAGTTAATATCACATCCAACATCAAATACTTGAAGTACATTACAACTTGATATTCAGCATCACAACATGACAAAATGTACCTATAACCTAGTGATAACACTGAAGTAAGTTTTGTTTCAAATACTATATACATTTTAGGAAAACCTAACTAGCCTGACACTTTTCCATCCATAGTTTGTATATCCTTGCAGCCTAGATAACTTATACTGTTTCAGGATATGGATTTTATATTCATTTTTGACTGCACATTTGTGTTTCTGATATATATGTTCTTTGTTATGTATTGTACTATTTGCCTCCTTCACACTTGACCATGTTTTGTGTTCAGAATTTTCATTGGTGCATCATCATTTTCTGGAATTATTTGGTCACACCATAATAGTCGTGTGATATACTATATATATATATTTTTTTAACTGCATGGATTCACAGCAATCTTGCACATGTGAATGCAATCTTCTTTCTGGGTCCCATTAATGATTATATACGCCCTATGTGATTGCTGTGAAGCCATGCAGTCAAAAAAAAGATATATATATATATATATATATATACAAAAGTGCACAAAATAATTCCACTTGACCTGATCTTCAAAAACTTGCATATTAAATTTCTGAGTTTGGAGCCTTGTTACGTTACAGTACCATTCTACAACCTACCGAGAAAAACCTGCACAGTACGAAAGTCATAACATAGCTGCTAGCCTATCACACTCTATATAATGAGTGCAACAGTCTAACCTGCTGTGCTGTTTCAACAGGCTGGTAACAGTCAGGTTACGCCACTGCCTTCCATAATTAGGTTTAACATAGCCTACAAGTGATACAACTGTACAGACGTTGAGACCCGAAACAATCCGCACCTGGTTTGACTTGAGTCTTCACCACGACTGAAACGCAGTGTTTGTACTGACGACGGTGTACAGCAGGCCTATGTTAACACGAAATGGGAAATCATTGGTTACAGTTCATTACATTTTCAAAGCAATATACGCAGCGAATGATGGGTATGCCTATGGCCAACCACTGTCATTGGTGATAAAATTCAGCTTGCTGTTTCACCTCTTCAACACTCACCAGTCGCTGCTGTACAAAGAGGAAATATTTGTTAAAACTTAGCCCAATCCTGCTTACCTGGATGGTGGTGCAACGCTCACGCTGACAGTAACGTTCAGCCTCTGCATATTTGGAACTCCCGCAGGTTAGTGTTTGCGGTTATGCCGACAAATACGCGCAAAGTTCAAAGGCTGCTCTGGTGCGTGGAAGCTCAACACTGCACAACTCAGACCAACGTCGGATGCTGCACATTTTTTTACTTTAAGTAGTTACCGTGTGTAGAGTAATTGTAGCTACCAAACTGCGACAACTTTGAACTAATTTTTTTTCTGTCAGAACATAAAAAATTACAGTTAAACCAATTCCGAAAACGGCTGTCATGGTTTGTTAGTAAAAGCGATAACAACAGACAGACCAAATCATATTCACACTTGATTGAGAAAAGGCAAACCAAATGATTCACTGTTCAAGCTATTAAATGACAAAAATCTACGCTTCAGTTCAAGAGTGCTCCAACGGTGGCTTAATCACGTAGTCTGTTGCCCAAGCCCCAAACCATTGTCTACCGCGAGTGATGCGCTGGTGATTGTTGATTATATAGGCCACTGCCACTGCCTTTTCAAAAAACGTCCCCACCTACGTTGACCGCCATCAGCGGCGCACAAGCCAGGGAGTTTAAAGTGAGTGCTCAGCAACCACCTTATGTGTTGTAAACCAGCTATTTCCTCCCTTTCGTGCGATGTATGAAAAGCAATGTTATAACAGTTCTTTTCATTAACCCAGTAAATGTTGAAGCAAAAACACAAAAGACGACGAAGACACTGTTAACTCGACTTACTGTAGTAACTACTAGCTATAATAAGTGACAGGCACAACATCCCACCGTCTACAAGTGCACTTACGGGAGTTTGCCGACACTTACTGTATGTTGAAGAATTTCGTAGGCGGCATGAATCAAAGGTTGCCGTTCAAAACTGAAGTAAACGCGCAGTACCGGTCGTTTCGTTGCAATAGAAAATGTACACAAAACACGACCAAGCCGAAATGGAGTGCTGCAGTCAGGGACGCCGGAACGTCGGTAGGGCAGAAGAAAAGTTGAGGGCAATGCAAACTTATGAAAAACAAAAAAATTCGTTACCAATGATCATGCCCGTTACTAGGAGGGGCGCAGGGGGCTTAGTCTCCCATGAAAAACTTTTCCCTTCCCTGGAAAAATCTGTTGGACATAGTTACAAAAATTTGGGCTCCTCTCAGTAAACTCTTCGCCTCCCCTGGTTTCTCAATCTGGCTAGCACCTGGCAGTTATGCTCAGGGGCGTAACGACGGATCTGCAAGGGGGCATAATTCCCCGGGCGCCGAATCACTGCAGTGGGCGCCAAATATCTGCTGCGTCGCTCAAAAGTCCTAACAATTTCACATGTACTTTCTTCAATACAGTAAATTTCCTTCCGAAATATCTCAGGTTCGAACATGGGGGCACCAAACTTGCTTCTTGCCCCGGGCGCAGTCTAACCTCGTTACCCTGATTATGCTTGCTACAGTTCAACAATACTGTTGACTTCAAAAATAATAAAACAAACTATAGACAACTAGTTTCAATTCGATCTTGTTAAATCATAAAATTACTTATGATAAGACACCTTTGCCCCGGTTGTCCCTCGTTTGAAAGGTCAGGGATTAACTGCCACTGCTCTCCGATGTCCATGCTTGCCGCTATCAGCAGCCACTGTCTCGCTATATTACCTGCCAAGATGTCTGCGTTCAAGAGTCACATGCGACAAAACGCCTAATATCGTAACTTGAAGTGAACATTTGAAGAGTTGTTGCCATGTTATTACTACACGATAAAGACCAACAGTAAAACCATCCGCTCGCAAGTTTGGCAACTTGCCCCTGCAGGCAGTAGCGTAGCCAGCCTAAAAATTGGAGGGGTGCAAGAATTTGGTGGGGGCCAAAATGTTTGATTTTAGGCGAACAAAACTATTTTCTTTGTGATACCGCCTCACAAAGCACAAATGATTATATGTTCTGAACATTTTGCGTTGACATGGCCCCTATGTCCCCCCTGACTACGCCTATGCCTGCACACAAAGGAGCGGGCATGAGTGAACTGCAAGCTCAGCACTGCATGACACCAGAACAGTGAACCTGCCTCTTGTAAGTGTAGCCGTGTCAAGTGTCGTACCGGCAAATAAACTGTTATTGCAAGAAATAGATCAATTAGTCGGAATTGAACTGCTGACGTCAAATTTTCTAGAAAGTTTTAGTTCTTAGTTCCAATTTCCAGAAAGGGGCAAATGCCCATTTTGACCCCGGGGTATAAGGTTAGGGGGAGATTGCAGTAATATTTTGTTAGTAAAGCCTCAATCCGGGTCACTACTTTAAGAGAGATGAAGTATGTTTCCCAACACTCTGTGACAAAGCAATGGAAGACAAAATAGCCTTGTATTGTGAAAATGCGAATGCTGTTTTCCGAATTGTACACAATCATGGTAAATGAGGTTAATTCGTAGGTTTTAGGGGGAGTGATCACCTCAATCGCCCCTGCGGACGCCCATGGCTTTGACGTACCACGAGTTCAAAATTGTTTGCTTGAGCTCACTGTGAAAGCACACCCATAGCCATAATAGTCATTCTTTTCGTATTTACATGTTTAGCAACAATGTTGACCTCAAAACTAATAACAGAAATTATAGAAAAGCATTCTGAATTTTAGGTGTGCGCGAATAGCTGCTGTAAATTTGTTTCAAACTGATCTTGATAAATCATGAAATTGCTTATGATACTGTTATGTAAGGGCACCTGTGCCCTCTTTACCCCTCCTTTCAAAGGTCAGGGGGGCAGTGCCCCGTAATGCACCCCCGTTCCGGCGTCCCTGGCAAACTCGTAACTGACGCAAGATTTAAGCAAACTCGTAGGCAGTTTCTGCCGGCTATTGACAATGTATTGCACAGATTTTGTAGAGATAAGCATGGCCTTACTCAGGTCGTGCAACAGGAAATTTAAAGGTATGGTTAAATGTAGCTGGCGCGCAGTTCGAAATCGCTTCAAAAATTATGACTGTTGTAAATTGTTTTTTTGTAAGTGCGTCGTCATAAACAAATAAGCGAAGAGGCTTGTAACTTTCTGGTGAACTCACGTTGTTCGGGCATCGTGGAAGCCACTCCAGACCAAACGTACAGTAGATTTAAGCGAAAGGAATGGTTGTGTGTGTGTGTTTGTGTGTGTGTAGCTGATAAAAGGAAAATAATGTGCAATTTATTTTGCGTTTATTTTTTCCTAAGAATAATTTACATTCTGTATATTTCTATATGTCAGCATTTTCTAAATTACGAAAGTAAGTGTGTGACATACATATTTTATTGGTGCAGCGTCTTCAAACTCGTATATGAGAAACGTTTTTACCCTCACTTGAGATTGCTACCTAAACCCTCAAGTTATTTGCCGTTTTGCTGTAAACAGGCCCGTAGTCAGGTTTCAAGGTTTTGGAGGAGAAAAATACATTTTAAGGGGGCAGGAATTTTGTTTTTGTATGTTTAAGACAAATTTTTTCTGGGCACAACAGATTTTTTGGGTGCACTGCCCCCGAATGCCCTCGCGTCGGTACGGGTCTGACTGTAAATGGTAATTACAACAATATGCTGATTTGAAGATGCATAAAATTAACCTATTTTGCCAAAAAGCTTTTTCTAGTTCCAGCAAGAATTGATTAAAATATTTCTTTAGGGATATTTTACTCTTTTACATGTGCAAACTTTTCTTTTTGAAAAAAAAATTGATTTGTGTGCAAAACCAATCAGTTAAATAACAAGCAAAAGCACAAATTTAATGCAAATTTTATTGCGCGATATTTGTAATTTTTCCACAAAGTTTTTTGTACTCTTTTTCGCACATTTCTCACCTCTTCGAATTTTTATTAAAAAATCAAGCAAATTGTGTAAACAACTTCTAACAATGAGTTGGTCGAAAGTAAGCCGGATGGATATCTCGAATTGGTCCATCCTTAACTTTAATGTAATGGAGTTGAGGTGATGCCCGCGATGCACTAATATTCAGACTAACCGAGTACAATTATTATTTTCTGCTGTGGCTGACAGCAGCGTCGCAGCAAAATTGAAAGAGTGTCTTATTTTAAGATTGAATAATATTCCTTGTGTGGCGTAAGGATGATTTTCGCCTGCTAGCTTATTCTGCTTATCGTCGTCACTTCATTTCAACAAAGCATGTTTTGTTTGTAACTAAGCTAAATATTACGAGTCAAAGACCAAGAGATCTAGGCCGAAAATGTTACGTGGCAGCCAAAAGAGGCCTAAAGATAAGGCATAAACAGACCGAAGCATAAAAAAGAAAGGGCGTTTGACAAGTATTTTAACCACTGAGGGCATACCTTCAATGCCACACCACATTGAAGATGGCGACAACGTAGCAGCTAGCATGGTGACCATGCTATGATGGTCATGTTACGCCAGACAGTGAAAGTGGAAGTTATATAAGTCGTTTCGAACGTGTTGATTCTGACAAATGAAGAACCTCGTCAGATGTGCATCTGATGAAGAATGCGAGCAAAAAAATTCAAAATATGGATGAACAAATGATCCTGCTACTTCGAAATCATCAGTCGGAATGTTAGGGATTTCCCCAGAAACGGGAGTGATGGAACACGGTTTTGTAAGTCTCACTGCAAACGAATACAAAGAACACCATCAAAGGTCATCCATGGCTCTTATTCCTGGCCTGAAAAAATATAATCTTTTGTTACTACCGCAAACTTTTCAGCTCTGGATATCCACTAGCATAGCACCCAATACCTCTCCTCTCTGGAGGTACTACATTCGCAACTCACTTCTGATAAGGGAGGTGGTGCCTGACCAGAGATGAGATATTAATGAGGGTCGTAATTATTTGGTTTATTGGGTTTAACGGCACTGTAGATTGAAGTGGCTGGAGAGGTCTTGGCGTCAACATTTCGGGCATCGCTTTGTAACATCACCACTTTCTATCATTACGCCATGCTCCCCCTCAAAAATTTATACACACCACTGAGTGGGGCCCCGCAGAAGTGTTTCACATAGGGCCCCGCACTCAGGGGCGCATCTAGCCTGGAAATAAAGGGGGTCTGTCGCGGAAGGGAAGCTTTTGATATCACTTTTCAGCATAAAACCACATTTTCTCTTAAGACTAGAAATCGACCGATGAATTTTGCAATTTGCCC
>JGI24022J15233_10005073_pt1 | contig 13819 bp, 9 predicted proteins | sample Ectturendosymbi2_FD_15233 | JGI IMG/M metagenome (IMG submission 15233) | reverse complement strand
CGAGGTCCTGTCAGGGTTGGAATAGTTGCTGGCAGCAGTCTTGGAAAGTGACAGAAGAGAAGAACTCGGCGAGTTGTCCAGGCTCAGCTTGCTGTTGATGGACGATGTTGAAGCGGACATGGGAGGAGCGGGCTCGTGGTTGCGACTCAGCGAGTTGTACCCGGAAACAGGATGAGTAGCGGTAACCTGCGGAAGCGTAAACAAAGTGCACTGTTTATAACAAAAGAATCAACAAATTTCAAGATATACGTCACGGAAACTTCGAACCCAACAATACGCTCTGTTGTGGGGTGCCACAAGTGTGGCCCGCGGCTTTAGTTTCAGATTGTGTTGTACATGTCGCAAAGAAGCCTCTAACTTCAAATCTTAAGCGAAATGTCCGGACTCTGCTAATCTTGAAAAATGTCGGAAAGAAATACTGGCCCGCAGGCGCCTTCCCGTGATCAAATTGGGCCCCCCTTGAAAAGTTTGGAACAAAATTGAACATTTGACTAGATCCGAACTGTAAATCGCTTCAACAATTTAGTATCAGGAACGGATTGGGACTGAGTCAATGGAAAAGAATTACGGAACTTCTTTGGTTAAAAACCTATATTTTGTTAATTTTTCGGATTTCATTTGGACTTGGACTTAACATAAAATTGACAATTTTTTCAAATAAAATTTTTAAAAATTATGCTTGGACTGGGTTTTAAAATTTCAGGAGTGGATCTGGATCGTAAAATAATACAGTCCGCTCATATCTGGTCCTTTCCTATCGTCTTTATAAACACAAGACTAGCTTAAATCGAAAGGTATGCGTTTATTCTCACACATGTTTTCGTAATGCGGCAGAACTTGTTGTATATTTTTAAAAAAGAAGCTTCATCCGAACAGGGTTCGAGACTTTGCAAATTTGAGCAACTTATGCCGAAACTATAGAAGCTTCCCAGAATGTTGAAAGGTACACGCGTAGTATGAATACACAAATATCTATCAGAGGGAATGGAAGTTTACGAAACATCAATACGAAGTCAGAAATCGCATGCAAGCCCAATGGTGCGCTTTGCCACAGCAACAGCAATTCCACGGGTTAAATCCATAGACGCAAGTAAAAGATTTTATAGTCTCCACCATAAAATGAAAACACTGATTCTCATGTTAAGTAACCTGATGCAGGGCTTGAGTCACGTTCTGATACTGAAGAAGTATTTCCGAAGTTCCCGAATGCCGGTTGCTCTCAGTGCCGCTCCAGAAACCCGACGAAATGCGGTCTTCTCCCTTCGAATATTCACAGAAATGATGCCGAACACGGTTCTTAGCTGAACACATGCAATGCTGTTGGTGGGTCCAACATGAACCCAACTTACCAGCAGATGTTTGTCTGCGCGGTAAGGTTCATCGTTGGAGTCAACAGTCTTGGCAAGGTCGCCGACATGATTGTGCTGCATGGCGCGGTTGGCGGTCGCCTACAAAAATTTCAAAAAATACTCTCGTGTCCGATTTTCGATGAAAGCAACCACAACGCCAGGTCACCACTCGATTTCGATGACCGCGTGACGTTTGTCATCCATGTTGCAGCAGATGGTTTATTGCACGAAACACCGCAAATGAAAAAGGCAAAACGTCATATATTACCAATCATATGATTGCGCAATAAACAAACTAAGCGTAGGCGTAGCGTTCCACCCACTTGTTGCGAAAGTCCATTCATTGCCAAATACCCTGCGATGCAGTGATAGCAGCGCAACGGAGCCTTATATCGTTTCTTAATTGACTGTGTTTATTTGAATTCCTTCATTATGCCGACGTAAAATTACGCCACTGAGCGATGCAACGATCATTGCACCATCGCACATCATGATAGCGCACAATGGTAGCTTTGTGGCAAATATGAGATAACGAATTCTGTTTCAATAAAAGCTCTCCAATAAGGGATTCGAGGGAACATCAGTTAGATCCTTATTTGTCAACTAGTAGAGCATTGTGTTAGATTGTAGTAAGATGTAAAATTCAATGAAACTCAAAGGCAATGCAATACTTCGTTAGTGTGCTTGAAAGGTTGGTCAACGGAACGCTTGTCCAGGTCGGCGATGTCTGGCAGAGAGACGTGAGCACCTTTTCTCTTTGCATCAGACTCGCCATTGGGGATAGCAACCTGAAAGCGAACGATTAGGAATCTTATTGTATAACNCGCACCAAAATTGAGATGCAATGTGNAAAAATTTTGATCGAAGAATTTCCCTGGTAAAAACTGTCTTTGAAGCTGCGGTGAGCCTCACCAACAGAGTGACAGGCCACGCTGAGGAAGAAACGCTTTTAATGCAAGACGTTCTGGAAACACCGTCATCCAAAGTGGAGATTGTCAACAAAACGTCGAAACTCATCTAAATAATGACGCTCTCCATATCGCTAGACTTACTGTGTGTCTGTTTCTCAAGCGGCGTTTGACTGGCGAGGCTGGGAAGATTTTGACGGCGTCAGTCTGGATCTCAGCGTTCTGCACATCTCGCGGCGATGACATGTCTGGATGTAACAAGAGGCGCGGCGCTCAACAACTGCGAGTATATTAATCTTAAAGTGATTTATTTACGGTAGGATCCAGGGTTGCGGAGTCGTAAGGAGTCTGAGGTTTTTGGGTGGAGTCGGATTCGTAACAACCATTGGAGTCGGAGTCGGATTTTTTGTCCGACTACGGAAGTCCAACTGGATCATTTTTACATCACACTCCTAAATTGGGAATTCCTGTTGAAATGGTACAATTTCTTTTGAAACTTTTGTTGAAACAGACATTTCTTGTTGTGCACCACGATTTCCATTGACTTTAACAGCCAAATTTGATGCCCTTTATTTTAAGGAGTCGGAAATTTTGGAAAGGTCGGAGCTGAGTCGGATGTTTTACCTCCGACTCCGCAACCCTGGTAGGATCTGCCTGGAACGACTCACCATGCAATGACACACATTATTGCGAGTGCAGGAAAACTAAGTAGAAAAACTAAGTAGAAACATAACAAGCGCACCAAACGCACATGCAGCTTTTCTGCTGCTTCAGTCAAGAAAGACAAAACGTGAAAACACGAGAAAGGCAGTAGTACATTGAACTCAACCACAAATTAGCAGCGATAAAAAGCGCCGAGCGTATCCATCTTCAAACTAGCAAAACTGTACTTTGCTATGAATCTTAAATTGTGAACAATGAACCAGGAGCCATGATTTTGTGAAGAAACATGCGCATTGCTCTTCGATGTACTATGCCTAAGAAATAAGCCACATGCAAAGTCATGCACAGCACATACCACTGGTAACTGAACCATCACCGAAAAACGAGGAATTAGAGTTGATATCGGAATGTACACTGCCTGGTCGCTGACTGGTCAGGCCTGCGTAGGACAAAACGGCCCTGTGCAGCGTTATGGCAACCGACAGCAAAAGTGAGAACTGAACTCCCATGGTGATAAAACTTTACTACAAACCGTGTAACAAATATCGCAAATTCAAATACACGCCATCTGTGGTTAAATTGATAGTGATCTACTGGAAAAGAAAATTATTTATTTGCAAATTAAAAGCGTGCAGCTATTCAAATTATCTCTTTCAAATCACCAGCAACACACACAAAGCACCACGATAGCTTTGCCACTATTGCAGTGGCACATCTCGCACAACCATGCTTGCGTGCACAAACAGCGACGAACTGCGCAGTCAAACAATACTTAACACCTTGAGAAATTTCGCGGAAGCAAGCCGAACTGTATCACCAGAAGCAAAAGACAACACATCAAAAATTCACAGCAGTCTTCATCGCAATCAACACCACAACGGGCAGGACTTACCTAGCTCCTGCGAGATGCACCCGGGCAATCCAGTAAGTGTTTTGTGCTTGTCTCGCAACTTCTGCTGGCTCTTTTTTCGCACCAGCGCTACGCTCGATCGTTGCGATCGTCTGAGGTGGACACGACGATCGAACTGGTCACCAGACGTGTCTGCCATACAAGTCTAAGTATCAAGTCCGTCGCGAAAGATCACACTTAAAAATACGTTATGCCGCTGTAACGCGAAAAATTCCGGTGTTTTCGTATTCGCCGGCAATGATCGAACGACTTGCAGTCTAGGGAATGACCGGGATCCCGGCCTCTGCCAGTGATTTCATTTCGTTACTTATGACTCGACAGTTCTGACGTTCCTGCCGTTCACTGGCACAGAACTTCACGTTCCAATTGAAGCAGACGGTTGCTTGGTCGACTCGTAAACCGCTGCGATTGCCGACTGCGTAGAGCGGAGCGACGAACAAACAATCACTGCAGCAACTACCGTAGAAACGTCGGGTCCGCGCCGGGCTAACGTAACCCTGCTAGTCGACAAAAACGATATTCGCACAAACTGATGACAGCAACATTCAAGTTGCTGCAGAGAAGACATCAAGGATGTTCTACTTTACGGTCGAAGCGCTATTTGCATTGTCGCATATAGCTGCCTGACCTGTAGAGTGACAATTTGATGACTAATTGCTGATGTTGGCGCAACTATGCCAGTATTTAAAAGTTCGCATTAACTCCACATTCTTTGTAACTCTCTCCTAAGCAACAAATGCGAAAAATGCCTCGTCCTGTATTAGTAACAACAGCTGGCAGACAGGCTTGTAGTTACGAATGCCATGCCACTAATTTTATAACGAGACGGTTTAGCTTAACTTCCAACAACGCACCCTGATCGTGTTACTGAACTATTCAGCGAAAGTTCGCCGCTTCTTCCGGTGAGATGGAAACACGAATTCAAAAAAGGCGGGCAAATCAATCAATGAACTCCCGCGCTGACGAACAGCTATCGTGTTCGGGATTAAAATGCGGAGAAAAGTTCAGTGCACGTGAGCAAAACAATACCAGGCTATCCAGTGGCGTAAGCGTGCGTCAACGGTGGGCACGCAAGTTGGGCAACGGTGGGCACTGTGGCATGGGCGGTTTAGAACATCCTTCAGAAGCCACTGGCGAAAACCTAGTAACTGGAAAATAAAATTGCCGGAGACTTCTGCAGACAGCAACCACGATCAGTCTTACCATTTACGGGTGTTAATATACAAAGCAGNGTGATTGCGGAGTAGACTGTTCACTATAATTGTAAATGAACGATATTCAGTTACAATGTAGGAACTTCTGTAAAACTGCAAATAAAACATGNCAAAAACGAAATTTGAAACTGACGAAAAACATTTTTTCCTGTGCAGTGGTGGGATGCTGCCAGGAAAATTGAATTCATCTTTTTACAGACGCGGAGATTCCCAACGCGATATTCACGCTTTTAACTGTTACCTATTGTGACTACTTCCCCAACGTGAGGAGAGCTGTCCTGCTCCATCTTCTGCGTCGGTGTAGGCAGCGCTTTCGGATTGTACAGGTCGTAGAGTTCGGGGGACGCAACGATGTTCGTCTGGCAATGCAGCAAATGCAACAATAAAATGCTATTACGAGTTTGTGGTCGCGCTCCAGTCAACCGCTCCAGAGTGCGAAGACGCTCCGGCGTGGCGAGCAGCGGAATGACGAGCGGCGTTGATGAAAGGAGAGAATCGCTGTTTTCGTCTCGGAGGGAAACTTGTGCTTTAGCTGATGGCAACTTCAGAGGTTGCTCAAATGTTAAGATACGCACAGCCACGCGCAGCACCGCGTTCAAATATTAACGGCGCTTGTTTGCTCACAATAATTCAAGAACTCAAATCTATTGTCGCGAACAGGCAGAACTTGGGAGTTAAACGTACTACTTCAGCACTTGAAACTGCGACGAGTCTTTAGCTACGCCGCCGTCACTCTTCACATTTAAAACCATTTTTAAAAGCCGAGTGAAGGCGAAGGGTGTCACGCACCACTGGCGTCAAATAAGCAGGTTGTTTACGACAAGCAGACGCTGTGAAACTGGAAATGGGGGTTGTGAACACGTCCTTTACTGACAGTGAGCCTTTGGAAATGCTTTTTATTGTGCGAACAGCGCGAGAACAGTGACATAAAAATGTGCTAACAAGGCAGATTTTTTTCTTTTCATTGACAAACTGCATGGCAAAGTTTAGTTTCATGATTATTTCTCCTAAAAACAGGGCACAGTGTTCCAGTGTTCATGATTTATGAAATTAAAAGTAGTGAACGGAAGGCATCACTTCGCTACATCAAAGATCATGTAGTTCGAGGAGTACGCAAGGCATCCTCACCGTTGATTTTGAGTAGGCAGACCTGGGCGACCTGGGTTCATCCAGCAACATCTCAGGATCGAAGGATTTCGGCCTGGTGGGCTTAGCAAATGCTTCAGAGCCCCGTAAGATGCCATTCCAGTCCTGCAATGTCAACACATCAATGATGCGCTCAAGAAAATTGACCATTACACACCTCATGACGACATGAACTTATCAGAATAATTTTCAAAATAAGGTAAAAAATGACCGCATAACTGACAAAACGCGCAGTTTCAACAAAACAAATATTTCGCCGCTTTGAAAAATAAACACTATCCATTCACAACGCATACTAACGGATTACCTTTGGCTAAACATGACAGTTAGCATATTTACATCAACGTTAGAGCTAAATTTGCACTACCGGTTTGCACCACCACTACAAATGTCGTATAACAACTTATTTTCGAAATTCTTAGACATTGAGAGCTCTCACGCTCTAATGCAATCTGCAGTAATAGAAAAAGTTTTTTAAATCAGTAGGAAGGGGCACTTGCATACTTAATTTTGTAATAAGACAGCAGTGAAACCTCAAGACAATTTTTGGGATACAGACCTAAGGTTAATTTCCAACTGTTTGCGTTAGGTTTGCATAACATTTCAAACCGTGCAAGCAGTGGGCATGGGCAAAACTATGAAAAACTTATCACGCAAAGGTGAGATTTAACATCTGTTTTCATGAGTATAAAAACCTCGACATCGTTTAACAAAAACTGTGTAAGCGCATGAGCACAACCGGGTAATAATTTTTCGTGTTTCTAACTGCAATATATTTCAAACATCAATAGAGACGAACAAATAGTGCTATTCTTGCCCTGAAATGTCAGCATTTGTAAAATATAACAAACGTATTCCACCGGCAAGGTTACTCACACTGAAGCAACCTTATGCATCAGCAACACCGGGTAAGAAACACTGCACAACACCCTCACGTGCAGTCAACTTTCAAAAAACTAGATCACGGCAAACAGCAGAGAACGATCCGTAGTGATTCGATGCAGGCAGAATGGACGCGAGGAAGTAAAACGGAAAAGCACCTCCGGACAAGCGATATCACATATCGACATGAGCTTTAGATGAAATATGTGGAAATGGTTTAGTGTTATTTTGAAACGAAGGTTATTCTCACGGATACTAAAAAATAGTCACGGCAATCAAAAACTAGCGACAAGTCGTTACGTATTGCTCTGACCTTGCCTACGCAGACCAGTCCATTTCAGGTTCAATGTGAAATATTAATGACAAAGACCATGGAACAAGCTCATACTCTTGAAATAGGGTTGTTCTCATGCACGTTTCAAGTATCAATTATTAAATAGCTTTACATTTGCGAAAACAAAGGTCAGATGGGGGTGCTGCACTCTACGAACGCATGCACGTATATCACTGAAACGTTGGCGCTGCTTTACTTACAGGACAAAGGAGCTTTACGAAAAGCAAGAGCAAACACAAGAACTTGAAGCGGCAACACAATCATGCAAACCGATAACAAAGTGTGAAAACATTTCCACATGTTTAATCCGCTCACACGACATGTACCACCGAATTAAAGTAACTCTGGTACTCATATACACTGCAACCATACATTTACGGCAACTTAAAAGACATCGACGCAGTAGCAGCACTGCTTAAAGAGTTAAAAGCAAAGGCAAACGTCCCCTCCTGAACTCGCGGGATGGATGAACTTACCTGCCGAAGTAGTGCTATTTGGTAGCGGGCAGAAATAATAGAGCGGCTGTTGCGCGGATCGAACTGAGTGCGGAAAAGGGCAATAGGAGAAAAAACATTTCCCAGACCGCTACAGGCATACTGTCAGCGATACATGGCACCTATAGTTATAACTTNCCATGCTCTGGCAAGGAAAAATGCGAAATACCAATTGAAATTTTTGTTTTCCANTGAACATTTTGCCGATAGCTAAGGGCAAAGAGGAATAAATGCGAAGTAGCGCGCATGTGGAAGGGCTCATGTGTGAAGTGGGCTTAGGAACTGACTTACACATACAAGTTTTCAAGCAGCCGCTTGTTCAGATATTCTGCCCCAGCGATGAAAAACTTTGATTAATGTGAAAAAACAAACAAAAAAATCGGTACAATAAACGTACATTTCGGGCAAGCTTATGAAGGTGAATTAAACAAGGTGTGCGGGTGTCGGTGACGAACAAATCCTCTTCTATTGCGTCGCTCGAACGATAATGTAAGTATACAGGTATCTTCTGCTCGGCTTCAAGGTTCGACAAAGCTGCAGATAGAACATGTAATTAAAAGTCAATCGCCACGGGTGATAACGCGGCACTGAAGCTGGCGGCTGCCTGCGAACTTTATGTGACAAACATACGAATCAATACAGATGTGTGCAAATTCTTCAAAGCAACAGACAAACCTGTCATACCCCAACAAACTGAAAGTGCGGCAACGGTCCCCAATTTGTTGAACAGCGTAAGTATAGCAAAAGACGGGTTAGGGGTGACTGACTCAACCCTATTGCAGAGAGAAAATAAAAAGACCACCACTGTAGGGATACGTTTCTTGTTTCGCTTTAGATTGTGATTCATCACAAAGAACTTTGCCAATATTCANTGCAAAACTAATGGTACGGTTCGCTCAAATTAAAATGACTGANCTTCCACCAGTAAACTCGTGCAAAGCAGTACTCGCCGCATGGTGAGAGATTTGGTGCACCTGTCAATACGGGCAGCAACGAAGTGGACAACGTCTGTCCCACAAGTGTTCTGGAGGGAGCACGCTTAGAGATTAAGTGGCACTGGACCATAGTAATGGATCACTACTATGGTCAAGACATTCTCGCATATCGCACTCTAAGACACAGTGCTTAAGAAGCGCGCACATGGCAAGTAGGCACAACGAAAGACATAAATATATATGTATCACTGGATGTGCAAACACCTTAGGACGGCGTACTCCACAATATCCTTTCTTGAAGTGACGATCAATTTCACGTGAAAATCCAAAGTCCGACAAAAATTTATATACGTTGCAAATTGCCGGATTCAAACTTGCCAAACAAGTGCCATGTGAACGAACACATCTTGTGTGAAAATGAAGAAAATAATCCGTTTCGTAAAACCAAGCTTTCTTTAAAAATAGTAAACGACGACCGACAGTACCAAAGCGACTTCATGTCGCAATCCCACGTGCTTACACAGAGTAGCGATCGAATCAATACAAACTGTCGCGCCAGACTGCCAGAGATAAGCATATTCACCAAAAGCCAACGACAATTACACGAGTGTTGTTTTGCTGCGAAACGAAAGAGGTTAGGCACACAAGAAATAATCTGTAAATGAACTGATGAGGCACTGACATATGTTGCCAGGCCGCAATACCGTGAGCCACGTCAACGTTAAGACAAAGTGAAGAGTTGGCCGGTGGTCACATTCATATAAATACGCCAGTTTTAGTCAACCAATGTTGGCCAGCAGTCTAGATCCCTCTTTCAATTTCATAAGGTGGAGAAGAGCCGATACATGACCGAACCATTCGCAGTACTCACTTTTGTAGTAGTCTCTAGGTTTTTGTTTCTTTTTCCACCTTTTCGATGGAGTTCGGTATATAGTGTGGTGCTTCTCAGGTTTCGGAGAACTGTTTCCCATTATGAGCACAACGAGATTTTATCGGCGCAGACACTTTTCGATTTTAACTTAAAATAGCAGCTACAGTAGGTATGGCTGCACTCTACAAGCTTGGTGACGAGCTGAAAATTGTTTAAAACAAGAGACGCAATTACGGTGAAACAAACAAACAAAAAAGCGTTGGACAGCATATGTGATCACTGCGAATTTTCTACGGTTTCCGCACAACATAAAGCTCATTGTGCTGCTATAGTAACGCTGAACACGTTCTTGGGGGCAACTGGCTCTGTTGCTATTTTGAATCGCTTAAAACTTTTCAATGAGAATATCCGTCACTTCGGACCAGGACGCAATTCAATCCCTGTCCTCGCAACTGCATATAACGGCGCCGCGATTTTTGGCGCACCGCATGGACGTAGTTTCAGTAAGTCGGCCCTGACTGTCACCCGAGATAAACGGCGCTTCGGAATCACCCAAAAATCATAATAGAAGGAGGTTCTACGTCAACACAATAACTGGCAGGTGCATCCATTACGAATTCCTAACCACTCTTTATACTGCGTTGATTCGGGCCAAGCGCAAGAAGTGCACGAAATAAGTGAACGAATGGTTTCCGTTCCCAGATGAACAGTGAAAGGCTCTTTTACAACGCGCACGCACGAGAGAGCACGTTGACTCTACATCACACAGGCACAAGTGAATTAAAAACGCACACCTGTTTTTGGCCAAAAAGGTGGTCACCGAGCTGGAGTCGACTCGGAACCACACTTTATCAAACACCGATGCTTGGGTCGGACCCGTAGACACTAGCGCAGGAAAGCCAAGGCCGAATTTTCACACCTTCTATTGTCAAGCAGAACGACATTTATAATACAAAAGGAACGGGTAACCTATTCGTTAACGGCGCCGGATAACTTTCGTGCAAGTGTATGCGCACCAACTGCGTTAGCTGGGCAAAAACCCCAAAATTAAAGAATATCTGGAGAAGGGCTATTATTTTAGCGATAAAGATCAAATTGGGGACGTGCTGGAAGTTATTTAAAATTTCCTGTTCGTCATGTGGAAAACAAATTAATTCCGATTACTTAGTGCGACGATTTTTAATTTGAGTGCCAGCCAGTGGTCTATATTTACTCCACTTAAATATCTTCTTATAGGTAGAAAGTCAAAAAAGATTACAGTAAACCAAAATGTTTTACCACCCACGTCGTGGATCTTGCCGCGTGGTGATTAAATGTGGTTCCTCACGTAAACAATGGCAGTGACTTATTTTCACCCGGTTTGTTTGGTGATTAACTGATAACCCGGGATACCTTAATTATTGTTACGTTACGCTGTGTTAGCTACAGATTAACCTCAGACGTACGATACCTTTTTTGTTTTTGCCCACAGCTGCAAGTGCTCGCAAAATGATAAATTTTTGTTTGGCACACTGTCGAACTGTGCATAAGCGCGATTTGGTGTAACCAACAATAGTAGTCTACTTGTTCAAAGGGAAGATCATGATATTACAGCATTAAACGCCAAGTTGAGCATGGTTCTACTACATTCTAAAATGATTTTATTACCGATAAGAATTAATAGGTATCTTATCTTTCCTTCAGTGTTTATGTATCAAATTTCTTTTATGTAAACATGCGTCTCATTTTTTGAATGCTAAACTTTGTGACGTAGCCCTGGGGTCTGAGATAGCAACAATGAAAACAAAAAGGTTGCCGTTTTAGTTGACGGTCTACCGCAACAATCTGGTCTAGACCCGCCTGTTTTGTCATGGTCTACCTGTGCGATGTCGCGTAAATCGCGAAAAGTGTCACCTAAGTCTCAAGCATCACGTGTTTTACCACAGCCTCATTGCTGCAACTATAATCACGGAAAGGAAAGGGATGCCAACTGCGGCTTCAAACGTTTACGTTTCAATGTGTCTTTGAATGAATGCTGCTTTTGATGTTTAGTTTTGTGAAATGTTTAGGCTTAATACGACTTTCGATGTTTGGGGCTTTCAATATTTCTGGGCATTGCAGCAGCAGCAAGAGAAACGGTTTTCAGAGAGGTCTGGTGTGTAAACCGTCAAGCAAAACAGTAATGTGATCAGATTCGTGGTGAACCGTCACGTAATCAGAAATATTTCGGTGGACCGTAAACTAAAAATGTTCCCATTATGTGGTGAATCCTGGGCATTAGATGCACGTTTCACTTCGCAGCTCCAGCTAGACTTGGTTCTCCAATCTCTATATTTATGAAGCAGTATTAGATAAATTATCCTCAAAATATTTTGCATTGTTACGGTTGAGCGTTAGAATAAAGACAATGCTTGTTTCCACCACCTTTCAAGAACAACAGATGAAATGCGACACCCCATTTGACGTAAACAACCATTTCAGCAAAGGCCTACTGCATTTATTCGAAATTCAACAAAGCGTAAGAACAAGTGGCACGACATTTTGCTTTCGACTGAAATCAAATTCCAATTGAAAACCTATGTTTTGGTAATAAAATCACGATGTATGAAATAAGAAAGTAATTTTCCAGAGTGAATGTTGAAGCTGTTTAAAACAGAAGTCGGGAGTGTTCAGTTATGTCAAGTTCGTAGTATGCCAGTAAGAAGATAAAGTGCAAAATCACACGGAAAGCACTTGCTCGAATAGTGATTACTCGAACTCGAGAAAGAGCAACCGATATTAACGAAACCACAGGACAAACTGGGAGGTGGAATAAAATAAGAAGCAATGAAAAACTATAACAGCGCAAAAATTACAGCTTTCATATATGTGAAACTTCAAACACGTCGCTTACGACACGCGTGCATGTGGTGGGCTGCTATTCCGCGGGGTCTGTACAAAGGGATGATCGATGGATTGATCACTCCATATCAATTCATGAAAACAGGAAATTGTCTGGCCGGCATAAAAATGAACTGCTAAAACCTAAACAGGGTGCTGTGAAACTTTCTACCTCGTGATGTACCGGTAATAGTTTGCAGACGGACTTGGCAGCTGGTTTCTCCAGCCCTGTTGGACAGTTACAAGCAGACGTAAGAAGTTTTCAAACAGACAGTGTCCAGTGGTCGCACTGACGCGACAACGTGGATTTTTGTTGTTGTGTGTAAGTTTCCCACAAACAATACCGAATGACTGGACGGCGAAAACTGACCGACCGTTTTGAGCGACAGGTTAGATTCATATAACATACTGAGGACAGTTTTATTGATACTACACTGAACATGAACAAAAACGATACCTCGAAGCTGAAGCCTGTGATACTACCGGGTCACGTCACTGGCAAATCGCTTAAGCAAACAAACCATAAACTGCATATCAACCTAAAAAAACCTTGCAGGTCGAGCATGAGTCATGGGTATTTCCCACAAAGCAGAAAAAAAGGTGAACGTAAGCCCTGTACGCAGTCTTTTTGGGAACAATATTGGAGCTATCAAACTGCTCTTGAATGGCTTTTGCTTAAGTATAATGATGTGGTTTTACTGTAAAGCATACATTCAAGCTTAATGCGTAGATCGCAAGTAATCCTGTCACGTTCGCCAATATGGTGCTATTGTTATCACCACCGCGTCAACTCTGCACATCAAGGACTGTGCCGCCTCGAAATAGGCCAATCCCACCTGGGTTATTTGTTGGAAGCTCAAGAAGATCGTTTACGACTGTCACTACAGGATACGTCACATATCAACACAAAACGTGATCAGCAAAGTGACCAAAGCTAAGCATGACGCCGCAAAAGGTGCAAGTTAAGGCAGACCTTTACAAGCAAAGCGTTAGCCGCAGAAGTTCTTGACAGTATTTGAGCGACATTACTTTTTTGAAAATTAACAGCACTTCAAATTATTCTCACGTAAATGAGCTCTTTGACCATCATTTGTCTGTTCACAGCACTAGTGAATGCTGGCGATGAGTCGCCAACACGACATTGTCTTGCAAGGAATACTGCGAGTTGGAATAACCTTTTGCGGTGGCCTAAGGCGAAGCGAACCGAAAGTAAAATCAGAACACAGAAACTGAACTAGCAACGGAGGTTAGTGC
>JGI24022J15233_10005072_pt1 | contig 13820 bp, 6 predicted proteins | sample Ectturendosymbi2_FD_15233 | JGI IMG/M metagenome (IMG submission 15233) | reverse complement strand
ATAATTTTTATGTAGCCTACTTTCTGGAATTTTGTTTGAAAAGTGTTCTATTTAGGTATCTTGTCTGTTCATTGCAAAATCAGGCGATCGACCAACTGACACTCGGCGATCGACCGGTCGATCCCGATCGACTTGTTGGCCACCTCTGTTCTATATAGTTGTTACGCAGTAGCCTATGTTTGAGCCCACGCAACCGGGGCAGCAAACACGGCCCACAACAAGTGTTGCGCGGCCCAATAAAAAGTGCTGAACGGCCCAAAATTAGGCCGAGACTCCCCACTGGGCACAGCGTTATTAGCTACATAACTGTATTTCTCATAGATGTAAAGTTTCGAGTTTTCATTGGATAACTGTTATGCAAGATACACTGGATATTACAGGCGAGGGCTAAGAATAGAATTTTATATGATTGTATACATAGGTGGCGGAACCGCGGGGCTGCATGGTCCTAGGCCCCCACTTTTATATCTGGGGGTGCCTGACCCCGCACTTTTCGCCTAAATATCGTAAGTTTAAATAACACAATTAGTATTTGTGTCCAGTGATGAAGTAAATCGTTCAATGAAAAAAACGTTGCAGAATTTTTGCAGTATATTGTCGATATTACTTCTAACATATTGTAATTTGGCAGGATTTCGTAATTGTTTGGCAGAATACACCGTGCACAGTCTGTCACCCTGCTATGGATTGTTTACCGCATTTGTGTTGTTGAACAATATTTGCCAGTTGGTGTAATACACCACAATTTTTCACAAAAAGTGTCATTTTACATGCTTGTGTGTATGGGCGTCGGGAGGAATTTTTCCAGGGGGCCATTAGTTAATTTTTACACAAGTTTTTCTACGGGGCCAAAAGTGGTGAAATTTGTTTTTTACCACTCGAAATTAAGAAAACAGCATTTTAGCTGAAATTTTCAAATTCCTGCCCCTCTTCCGACATTCACATGCTTGTGTGTAGGAACAAGTTCGTGCCACACCATTAAAAATTTGGATAATTTCAAGCGATTTAACACCATTCCAAATAGTGAAATTTTACTGAGTCTTATACGCAAAATGAAAGATTTGACAGATCAGTTTCAACTGCGTTATTGTTTTTGTATTGGCAACGCTAAATAGCCATATTTTATTTCTGCATTGGCAACACAATTGGCATCTTTACGAACAACATGCTAGTAGCTACGTATGTTTAGTATTGTCTTTGCATTCCGGTATCTAATGCAGTTGTGGAATGAGTATTCAGTCATGATACTTTTGCGTTCAAGATGAAGAAGAGTTGTGATTTTGAATGTGTTTAATACAGGTATCAATGCTGTATCATTTTTGCCTGTTTTTTAAGTTGTGTGCATGAGACCGCAAGCTTGCTTACTTTGTATGTTTGTTCCACCACCCATCGTCTCACTTCACTAAATTGTTAGCTCGAGCGCTTTTCTTTGGGCCTTGTCACTGTTCATATATTTTCGTTCCGTGTCTGGCCTTTCGCGTTCATGTTACAGGTGACCTAGGCTTGTTAATATCGTCAGAACTGTCGCCAAAAAGTCTTCAAATCGTTTGAAATTTTGCTGGCTGAAAGTTATCTGCTGTGTATATCAATCAAACGAACTTGAACGTGAAATTCAGCAAAAAACTGGGGGAGGCAAGAAGGGGCCAGCCAAAAATCTGGGAGGGGCCATGGCCCACCTAGGCCCCCCCTTAGAACCGCCATTGTGGCGTTATCATTTCTCTGTGACGTACGTTACTCGACAATGGAGAAGTTATCATGGGAATTTCTCATTTATTTTTACAAAACATAACGTCACAGGGCAACGATAATGCCAGCCAGAATCAAAGCAAATGGAAATTTCAGTGACGCAGGCGTCGAACGGTTTTGTTCAGTCAGTCAGAATAAATCGTATGATTAGCCCGAGTGACGCTGTTGACCTGGGTCGCCCCTGTAACAGCCTATTTGAATTTCAGGTGGTTCACCGATACGTTTTCATAGTGGTGTAGTTTTGTCCAAAATAGTGCAATTTAGACCTTCATATGGTGTATATACAATGACGTCTTTTTTCGATGCTTGTGACGTCGCAGTTGCCAATTCAAACCACAAATTTTGCTATAATTTCTTTTCAAATTGCTCTTGTGCCACCCCACTTAAAAAAAGGTTCCGCCCCCCGTGATTGCAGGGACCGAGTTTATGGGGGGATGGGGGTGACATGTCCCCCCAACTTTTGGACAGGGGAGAACATATTATCTTTTGTCGCCCCCAACATTTTGTGATAAAAAGTAATGTAGTTGTACAAATTTCATTGTTACATTACTGTTAAAAATGTTTCCCCAGCATAAAACCAGGGAATATATGAGAAAAATGAACATTATTACTGAATTATCTGTTGCCACAGTATACAGATTTCCTATATAAACTTAATTGTCCTGATTGCTGCAAATTATGTTGGTTAATTTGAATTTCCGAATCGGTGTGCACATCAACTTCGCTCAATCAAGAATTCCTGCGCTGGTCTGTAGCCTGCAATCAGAATACAGTTGCCACCAGGCGCGTAGGCATCGGGGGGGAAACGGGGCAATGCCATCCCCAATTCCAAAGTTTTCAGGTTAATAAAATATTTGAAGTATAAGGCAAAGAAATACTTCAGTGCAACTGAACGAAACTGCCTCAAGGACCTATCCTACTTCAGCTTTCAGTCGTACTCCAACTTGTATCTGACCTTTTGTAATCAATGACCACAATTAAAAACAATTGGAGTAACGCTTTTCGCAGCTGTTTCTGGCGCACCAGCTTGCTGTATCCCACCTAATAGTTATGTAAGCTTCATTTCAAGACCATCGCAAATTCCTCTCTGATAACCGTGGGAGTTACAAATATAATCTGTCTTGGTTTCCAGTGTCAGCGTAGCCTAAAATCAATATCGTAGCTTTTTGTTGTTGAACAGTTTTAGAACTACATGCGTGAATATGGCGGTGAGATAAATTTTATATGTCTTGAAGCTCAAACTTTGGCTAAGAAGCGATTCAGTTTCAAATACTTCTTCATTACGCCATAGTCACTGTTTAACAACAATAGCATTAATTCTAGTTTTTAATTGTGATGACATGTATTCCGACTGTTCAATCACAATTATGTAGAGCCTTAACGTTTTCATCAATGATTTCCCTTTACCTTGCCGGCGAGTAAAACTCAATCTTTTCAAGATATTAGGCTCCGACCTGCTGTTCATAAACCCAGTGTTTCAACTTTCATCTGATGTTAATTGCCACCCTGTCCTACAGTAGATTATTTGAAATCATTTCACAGCAGCGAGAAGAGGCAGCAGCAAAATCTAACGTAAGTAACAAGATGCTTTTTATTTTGCAAGTGCTGAGAGAATTGACACTGCCATTACTTATAGATACTGAGATAACTTGCACAAGGTTGGTTAATAAAATTTAGGGGCAAGCTTTCAGAAAGGGACTTCAAAACATCACCATTGCGAAAGGTAGATATGGGATTACGTGGATAAAGGAGTTAAATTTGTTTCACATTTAATTTATGAACTAAATTAAAGAGCATATAAGATACATACGAAAGGAACAAAAATTTGTGAAGTTTTGCAGCTACACAATTGAAAGCTGTCTCCTTTGGCAGGTTTTCCCATAATTTTACTTTATTTTGAAAAACATATGACTTACTTCAAAGCTTCTTTAAATGTGGCTCTAGAGTGGCACACAGTGGCGTGTTTAAAGGGAGGCGAGCGAGGCAGCCCCCCCACTTGAGGTGTTATGCGCATAAATTTTTCTTATTTTTGGTGTAAAACGCATTATTCACTTGTATAATGTGCTACAAAGCAGGTCATAAGCAAGTACTCTACTTCCAAAGAGGCCCCCATCAGAAACTGCAATGTGCAGGTACTTTGCTTTCAAAGGGGCTCCCAAACGCCACTGAAATGTGTAAGTACTCTGTTTTCAAATTTCATTGCAGGGCCCCTAAAAGAAACTATAGTGTGTAAGTACTCTGCTTTCAAAAGGGCCCCTGACAGCAACTGTAATGTGTAAGTAGCTTGCTTTCACAGGGGCCCCAAACAGCAATTGTAATGTGTAAGTATAATGATTTGAAAGGGGCCACAACAGTAACCGTAATGTAAAATTCTTTGCTTCCAAAGGGACCCCTAACAGCAATTGTAATTTTAAGTACCATGCTTTCAAAGGACCCACAACAGAAACTGTAATGTGCAAGTAGCCTACTATGCTTTCAGAGAGGCCCCCAGCAGCAACTGTAATGTAAAATTCCTTGCTTTCAAAGAGGCTGCCAACAGCAATTGTAATATGTAAGTAGCTTGCTTTCAAAGGCCCCCAACAGCAATTGTAGTGTGTAGGTACTGTGCTTTCAAAGGGGCCCCTAACAACAAGTGTAATGTATAAGTACCTTGCTTTCAAATGGGTCACCAACAGCAACTGTAATATGCAAGTATTATTCTTTGAAAGGGCCCACAACAGCAATTGTAGTGTGTAAGTACTATACTTTCAAAGGGGTCCCACTACCATCTCCAATGTGCAAATAAAAAAAAGCTTCAAACCAACTTCTATACCTAAAAAATTGTGGGTAAAAATTTCTTCCAAAAAGTTCTGAAAAGACCCTATCAAATAAGAGCAAACATTTATACCAAATGATAACTTTTTTACCAAATGATAATTTTTGCACCGAATGATGATTGTTAGAGATTGGAGTGTTTGGTGTATTGATAATTTTATGAAAATGCCACATTTGAACAGAAAGTATCCAAGTCGAGCAGCAGAAAGAAGGATGAAATTTAAAGCAAATTTAGTATTTTAAATCTTCTTGGTTGTTGTTTATGGTTTCATGTATTCCCATAAAGATATGAATGTGAACAAATTCAGTTTACCAACTACCAAGCATTTTATCAAAGGGGAAGTGTGAAACTTTCAAAAGGGTAAGCTTTGTAGTATATTATTGGTGAATGCAGAGAAATGGAACATGAAAATAAAAAGTGGAGGCGATGTCAACTTGCCATTGCCCAACTTCTGTGTGTTGCCAGCCTTGTCTTCTTCCCCCTTTCAGCGTTTTCAGTGTTGTGTATCATGAACATTCCTTTGCATTTTCTCCTTCTGCTGTGTCAGTCATGCCGTAGTCTCAGGAACGTATCCTTCGGGAGCCATATCTTAGGCTTAATCAAAAGTGCTTATCACGGTTGGCTGAGTATGATGACGTTATCAGAGGGCACCCTTTTTAGTCTTGCCTCGGACTTCCCCAACCTCAAACCCACCACTGGTGGTACATAACCTTTTTAACTAAACAATGGTGCAAAGCTCTCAAGGGGCAGGCCCATCGCCAGGATTTCACAGTAGGGGGGACACATTCTTGAATATAATACTGGATTATGCAGCAACCGGGAGGCCAAACATGAAATGGGGGGACCGGGCACCACTGGATCCCCCGCTGGCAACGGCCTTGCAAGGGGATCACGGTATCTCTGAAAAAGAGGGGACCGAGGCGACTGTCTCGTTATCCTTCCTTAATATTCATCCCTGCGCTTGCAATCTGTCTTGTTGGCAAAGCGCATGTGACTAAAATGAGACTAAATATGAATTTTTGCCATTGGGGCTGCAACTTCCGCAGATAAGTTATTGTATTTTCAAGAAGCCGGCGATTTGTACAAATTTAATTACGTGCAGTGCTACGCTATCTTTACATGCAGCTGCACGTGGTCAATAAGGTTTACTATTGTTTTTACAGTTCCATCTTATGTTTCAATAAAGTCAGTTAAATTTAGCAAAGTCTCATCAAACAGTTTAAACGAAGTTAGTTTGAAGTAGTTACAAAGGTTTTACAGAATAGGCTGAACCAGAACCGTCGCCAGAAAGTTTTTAATAGCGGGGCTTTGCGATTCTGCGGGGGGGCTTTTGGGTATATTCGGGGGGGCTTGACACTAAACATTGAGAAAACCTCAACTGATTTATAGGGTTTCATGTTTCAATTTGGAGGGCTTGGAGTTTTGTTTAGGGGGCTAAGCCTCCAAAACCCCCTCCGTGATGAAGGGACTGGGTTAAACATAGCCCAAAGATCTTACGGATTATCAAGAATCCAAACATTTTTCAAACGCGTTGAAAGACTCTAGCGTATACGGTTGTCAACTACATACGTGAATTAATCTCTCAAAAATTGGTTGACAACGGGATACACATCTCATATGTGCAAAAGCTTTGTAGAAGAGCTACTTCGGAAGTCAGTGCCTCGGAGCAAAGTCGCTGTTCGGCTTCAGTTGAACGTGCTGTTTTGGTGTAGGCTACATCAGAAGCGTGTGAATACAGCATGAGTCCAATCGTAATGGCGGCCGCGATGCCTTCTGGATCAAATGCAGTATTGGGCATTGAGAGGTTTACTAGCGCTATTGCAAGAAAGGTTTATGAGCAAATGGTGGCATTGATCCAAAGCAGAAGCTTGGAACTTCACTATCAAAGCTTTTAAAACTTGTCAATTCAATGAAAGCAGATTTTTTATTGTTCAGGAGAAAACGCCAGAAACATGCACGTTTCATGGATGAATGAATGATGCTTTAAAAACAAGGAGCATTAAAAATATTTGAATGTTGAAACTCGGTTCTTGTTTTCTCCAGCCCTAATAAAATTGCTGGCTACGCGCCTGGTTGCACTGCTAGCATTTACCAAAAGATCTTGTGCTGTGTTTTTGATTTGATCTATGGGGTGATTATTGTAGCAGTATGTTTATCGGAACTGACCAAATTTGAGTTGATTGTCACAAATGTTTTTAGGCGTAATTGTGTCTCATGTGATTTCATATTAAATGCAGTACTAAGTGCTAGATATCTAGATATAGCACCATTGTCTACTTGTATACACTACTAGTTGCTATACCACCAGGATGGACGTAGCCAGGGGAAGGCCATGGTCACCAAAATACATCAATTCCGTAATGTGCCTCTAATTTGGCCAGTTTTACAAAAAAGCACTTCGGTTGAGTGAACATGGTGACAGTATCGAAACGAAACAATAAGGTTTGTTTTTCGGAAGTTTTGGACTGTTGCTTTCAGTAAATAGAAATCCACATCCGGATACGTTTTGTTTATGAACTTTTTTCTGAATGTTGGCGAGGGGGCCCCTACGATGACCAGTTGGCCTCTTTCAGGTACGTTTCCCACCCTGTGGCTAAAACCTCTAGCTACGCAACTGGTCTACAACTTAATTTTCCTTAATAATTTTTTACTAGGCTATACTAAAAATTCTTACAATAATCGTGGATTCAGCAACGTTACCTGAACAACAGCCGGCTTACCAAGGCAAATACTGACAACGAAGCTATTCACAGTGCATTTCGCAATGGTTGGCTTGAGGAAGTTGCGGGTCGTGTCAAGATCAATTTCTTTGACGTATTACATAAGTGTGAATGTTAAAAGATTAAATGTATGAAATCGATTCTTGGTGAGTTCAGTTCTGGTGTCTCTGTATGGCGTAACAAAGGTACTGAGTCAAATTTGGGGACCCTTTTAGCCCAGCCCCCCCTGCCGGGGGTACGGGGGGCCCTTCCTCAAGCTCTGGTGGTAGCTGGTGCTATATCTAGCACTGCATTTGCTATGAAACACGTCAATTCTGAGAGTTGAGTAATTTGTAAATCTGTACGACCTCAACAGCAATTATTTGCGTAGGTCTATAAAAGGTTGAGAACCCCTGGTTTAGGTCTTCTTCAATGTCACGCCAAGTAACATGAGTTCATTTCTGCTAAACCCACGTTATTTTGAAGACAACATTCTCATTGAAAGGCATGACAGCTAGCCTCAGAAATTGTTATTGCAATTATCTGAACAAAACACTCTGGTACTAACAGTTGACAACGTTGTTTGCTGTGCAAAAAGTCTCATACCAATTTCTTGTAATTCACTTCTACATCATGATGCAAAATCAACAGAGCAGTTGTACGCAAATACTCTTCTCTGCAGTTATTTTGAAAGTATATTCTCAACAATCTCAATCTTGATAGAGTGCTCCAGAGGCGCAGTTATGCAGGTGATTGTCAGCATCAATGTTATATGTGTATATACACATTTACTGATTGCGCAACATGCTACTTATCTTTGCATCATCACGTTTGCAGAGACAAAAAGTGATTGTGATGTAATAAATGCACTTTGACAATAACATGTGATAACCTGGAAATATTTCCTATGTGTTTCAACAATGCAACCAGTACCTAAAACTCGACTGATGCATCGGCATAGTGATGCATCATACTGGCAAAGTTCTGCTGATGTATATTGAGAATATTTTCTCATAAAAGCCGCTACGTCGTTCTGTGCAGAGTGTTTGGAAACTCATGTCGCTACCTTCACTTGTCTTTGATTAACGCAAATTCTCTGTCTTGTTCCTTGTGGCGTATCACCCTCCGACTCCAGTATATCAAGCAGTGCATAATATTCAGGCCCCTGTGCAATCATCTTGACAAACTGCTCTATGACGTAACATTTGCTCATAGTTTTTGCATGGTAAGCAGTTGACTGCCTGCAACAAAATCAGGGTACATGATGTCGCCATGGTGTTTGACTGTTTTAGTGACCTAAGTTTGTGCCGATTTCGATGCTGTGCGGTTCTTCATCGCAGTGAAGTAATGGTTTCATCACTGTTTGTAATGAGTCGCACATTATGTAATGTCATCTTTATAATTGCTCTTTGCTCTCATGCTTGTGTCATTTGTATATTTTATTGCTTATTTGTAATATGTTCCTAACTTACCACAACCAGTTCTTTCATTTAAAACTTGTGTAATTATTGTTCCATTTGTTTATGTGGCCTACATACTGAAAAAAACATGCACTGTAATGCCCTTCAACTGTGGTTTGCATAAATGCAAAAATATTGACATCGGCAATGAAAAACGTCTGTATCAGCCCAAAAAAGTCTTATTGGTTGAGCTATATCGGTGCTACTCCAAGTAGTTAGTTGCACTAAGCCACTAGCCAAGTTTTGATTAAATCTGTTTTTCTTCTGATACGTATTACCAAAAGCTGCACTTCATGGCAGACCTCTTGTGCCAGGCTAGGTGCACCACTGGTCTCATTGCACTGTCATGGTTGCTACATGGTTTTCTGCTGTGTAACCCTCATTGTGACTTACTTTCTTCACTTACGTAATTGCTCCACTTCTCAAGGGTATATATTATTTATTCATCTGCATATATCTCAAGTCTTCATGTGTTGCTTTCCTATTTCCTGTTGTTATTTTTGACATGTTTTAGTGGTGAAGTTGCTTATGGTCCTATACCTTGATGTTGTTGATCATGTTATTTGTTGCTACCTGTTTTGTTGCAGTTTGCTGTAGGCCTATTTTACAAATATGAATGTTGTTTTGATCTTAGATTTTTTTATTGTGTTCAACCAGGTTCACCATTGCATGAGGTAGGGCTATTACAATGGAAGGGCATAATACTGCTCAGTCTTTCAAAAAATTTTTAAGTGATTACTGTAAAAAGCATCCAGAACCATTAGAAAAAGGAAGCCCTCTGCCTTTTCGATTGCTCTTGCAGGTATTTTCTGAATCCGAGCTGAAAGGAGAGTGCATGGATGTGGCGCTGCAGTATTTGAAGTCTCTGTAAGTTTAGTAATTTTATGGATAGAACTAGGCCCTAACAGGGTAAATAGATTCGGTCTAATCTATCAAAATACTGTTTTCAAGCTCCAAAAGTTGAACCATTAGTATATACCCTAACTTGAAATACATTAGGCCTACGGTAATGGTACTCAAAAATTTGGCAGAGAGTTGATATGGATCACCCTATACTGCATAGTAAATAACAATGAATTTTACAGGATACTGAAAAACAGGCTTAAGAATCCTGATTAATGCGCCCTTTGATTGTTACTCATGAAGCGCAGTGGGGCCAAAGTGATATATGTTCACTATGAATAAAAATCATGAATGGAGTAAAATTATTTAAAAGGGAACAGTGCCAATAAATAATGTTAGATCAACATTAGCGCTTACCATTCCCAAGAACCCAACTTCAATAATGATGCTTAACACAAGGCATGAAGCTCACACATCAAGTCATTCTCCAAGCAGTTGAAGTGAAAAACTGCAGAAATATAAGTCAGCTGGTGTTTCTCAAGAAGTCATGCAGTAACACTGTGAAGCTGATAAGGTTGCTATAAAAAAAACCTAGCTAGCCAGTATCTCAGTTGGCTAATTTAATTGATGTAACTTGCTTTTTGTTTCCATATTGTAATTATAATGATCATGAACTGTTTCAGTTTTAAGGAATAAATATGATTAGTGAGAATACAGTCAGTTTGGGTCATTCCATGTCAAGTGATCCATCAAAACTTAAAGGTTTTTCGTCTGACCTTCATCAAAATTCACAATTTCATAATGGGAAAGATCTTGCTCTTCAGAGCTCAACAATGTTGAAATTTCAAAAATTGGACCTGTATTTCCAAAATTAGGAGCATTTGAAATTTTAATGCTTTCAAAGAATATTGGGCCAAAAAATCGGGAATTTTACTGTTGGACTTCAACTGATTATAGCTCCTACATCTCTGAATACGTATTATCATTCAATATTATGCAATAAAGTGCAAGGTTACGTGCTGAACAAAACAAGACAAAGTGTTTTGCTGGTGACCTTTGAACCCTATGAATCGTTGTGATAAGACAACAACATGTTTTTTGAGTGCACAAGCATGATGATGCTTTAAATGCCTATAACTCAAAAAAGTACAACTTCTATTGACTTCATTTTTTTTTATTGAAGGGCTGTTGTTATGGAGATGTTGCTGTTTTCAAGTAACCCATGCTTATTTCTCAACTTGAAGCAAACAAAATTATATCTTTATATACTAGTATATATTCATTTAAAAAATTAGAGAAAAAATTTAATGGATGTTTAACAATTACAGTTCTCAAGTATGTTCAAACCCCATAAGCAAAAATGGTTGAAAATATTAAAAGTATGTTCAAAAATGTGAAAGAATTAAAGAAGGATGATTCTCATTATTGGTAATATTTTTTAATTGAAACAAAAAAATAGCATTAATCTCCATTTGTTAGTTTTATAGTCAGGAAACACCATTTCCATTGTGAAATCTAAAATGCAATGTGATTTATAGTGTACTTGGTAGTAACTTGTTCTTTCTTCCTCAATTTGTAACTCACGGGTCTCAAACATGCGGGCCGCATGTGGCCTGTGAGGGTGTTTTGTGCAGCCTGCGATTATTTTTGGGAATTTACAAATAATTAATATTTACATTACCTAGTTTAAGTTCCTTTTACCAAATGTAGAGATGGCTAAAAATGGTTTGCCTATAATTCATACTACCGTTTGCAGGAAATAGATATAAAAGCTACTTCTAGTAAGGTTCCGGCACTGCCGTTGTTGCATCAGTGTTATAATGCGGCCCTCGGGTTATTTTACAAGTCCTCATTTGACCGTCAAAGCAATTTGTGTTTGAGACCCCTGTTGTGACTACTGATTATATCATCTTTTGCAGACTATTTGATTTTCTTCACAATTCAATTCAACAGAACCCAGAGTTGCATGATCCAGAGATCTTATTGGGTTTGATACAAACATAAATCTTACTCCACATAGTTCTTATCTACCTTAAGTTCTCCATTGGTACTGTCTGATACACACTTCATTTGGTATAACAGTATTTTCATTTTGTCAAATAGTTCCAAAAAACAAAAATTGTTGAATTTATTGTCCTAAAAATTTACCATGTTCTTACGATCCAACACTTCTTCATGGTTAACCTTGTGCTGTACATGCATGGTACAAATGATTCAACAGCGCTGGAGTTCTAACCAACAACCACAAGTAGTATGCAAAGTAAAAGAGCAGTAGCATACATTGTGTGTCCATACACGTGCTCAGCATTACTAGGGATAATTTCCTCAAATCTCTATTATTGATCTTGAAGAAACAAAGTAGTATGCATGAGCTGCTTTTAGCCATAGTGCAAATAAGGTGCTGCATTGGTATCCAGCAGAAATAATCTTTTTGTGGCCAAAATAAATGAAATAAAAACATCAGGATGTATTGAGGCATCTACATGTTCTGGGTTAACATCTTGCACTATGCCAATGCACCATGTTTTGTCATACACAGCTGCAACATTATTTCCTTTTGAAATTAGAGGTTTGGGTTGATAATTGCTTGAAGTTTATACTGCCAAAGAATAAGTGCCAACAGGACTTATTCCTTTCATTGTAGTTTATGTTGAATACAAATGTGGAAGTTTTGTGTACCCTTGATAGTATAGGATTTGTCTTGCGGTTGGCAATAGTTTGACTTGCAAAGCTAACAAAATGAATAATAGGAAAATTTTTAGTGCAGTGTGCCAACAGATGTGTTACTGTTAGAATTTGGTTTATGTGTGGGGGGCTTATACTTTCGTATAGGTTGATAATTGCACATTACCACCAATGCCATCACATGATGATTTGCGTTACTTCTTGCAAAAATTAGTAAGAAGTCAAAATCTGCTTTCAGTATATTGGGGCTGCGCATCTATCTGTAAAATACACAACTTTTTTCCGGTTAGGGATTATTTTCTTCAAAAATTTTCTGCAGATCATGCAGAAGATCACATGATATGAAACAAAGACTTAGATAGCATAGGGGTCATTCCATGTCAAATCACCCAAAATAAAGACAATTCTAAACCCTATCCTTTCAGAATTTAATAAAATTCGGCATGCATGTTGGTCTTGGCCCCAAATCTCAAATCTAAAATTTTTCGTTGATTGGATGATTGGTTTCGGAGGTATGAGGGGTTAAATTTTTGAAAATTTAGAGAAAATAAAGGGGGGCGCCCAACTTCAAAACCCTATATCTTTTGAACTAGTAGTACAATCTGGAAAAGTAAGGTATATTTGAAAAGGGGAAAAAGCCCGGAATTCAAATCTGACATCATTTTTGTGATTTGGGTAAATTTTGGGGTGATGACCTTTTGACCTATATTTTGACCTTGAAATTGACCCCATGGATCAAATTAAAAAATGCTGATGACCATCGGATATCACAGCCCTATTTGTTACCTACAATATATCAAAATATGGAATACATAAAATTTTTTGTGTTTGAGTATTAACAAATTGAAATTAGCATATGTAGACAATATTGGCCAAGTTCATGCAAATCGAATGCAGAGCAAGTCTTCTTAATGCCATCATTTTGCCATGCACAACTTCAATGCCAGGGTTAGGGTTACAGTTAATTTTTAGGACATTGCAGAAGGCCAAATTACCATGGCAAAAGTATGTTTCCATGGTGAAATGGCAATGTTAAAAGGTTATGTAACCAACTGAATGTATGTTACCTACACTATATTCTGATATGAAACGTGTTTTTTAAGGCACATAAGGTTGTTAACATGTCAGTATCGCTGAGGAAGTTAAATTTTACATTGATGTCAACCCCTGTAACCAGAAAAAACATAGTACTAAGCAGAATATTTCACTGGTAAGACAGGAATATATCAAAATGTTGGCATGCAAAGTGCGATTAAGTACACAATATCAAAACAATTTGTTTCCATCATGAGCAAGAATTGTTTAACACTTTGGCGTCCGCTAGGATTCAGGGATTTTCGGAAAAAAACCCGCCTAAACGCACATGGCTTTGCGCGGGAATTTCTCCGGTCCAGTATGCTTTACAGACCCGGTAAAAGTTTCAAAAGACACGGCAAGTCTTCTAGTCTGCACTCGAAAAAAAATTTTTGCTGGGGGATGCAGTTTTTTTGAGAGTGACGTCATAAGTGGAGGACTTTTAGGCCACCTTGGCCCACTTTGCCTGGCCCTGGGCACTAACCGTTAGGTGGTAGT
>JGI24022J15233_10005071_pt1 | contig 13820 bp, 8 predicted proteins | sample Ectturendosymbi2_FD_15233 | JGI IMG/M metagenome (IMG submission 15233) | reverse complement strand
CAAGTTGAAAAATTTTTTTATTTCGATTTACATAAATTACAAAATATGACTAACGTTTTTGTGAAGAATTTGTATTTCTATCGTGCAAGGTTTTCCATCCATAGCATTTTTTAATCAACGCCTTGCCCACTCGAGCGCTAGCACGAAAACCATACCGGCGTTCTAGCATCAGACAGCAGCCATGAATATATCATGGCACCGGCGATCAATGAGTTAATTAATTTTTAATTAACTAATTAATCAAATATTTTGTTTACTTCAGATCATAACTTTTCAACCCGAAACCCCAGCAGGTCATCCAAGGTATCAAAAGACTTGGATTGTAGCCTTGTTTCCAATAAAAACTTCAGCGAAATACTACCATCTAACGGTTTGAGCCCAGGGCCAGGTGAAGTGAGCCAAGGTGGTCTAAAAGTCCTCCACTTATGATGTCACTCCCAAAAAATCCGTACCCCTCCACCAAAAATTTTTTTGAGTGCAGACTAGAAGACTTGCTGTGTCTTTTGAGCCTTTGAACAGCTCTCTACCGCTTTCGGCGCCAGAGTTACGCTTGCGCAAAGCCATGTGTGATCTTGTTTTTTTTTGGCATGAAATCCTTGAACATTACCAGTCACGAAAGAGTTAAAATTAATACCACTTGATGTTTTGTTCTTTGTTTACAGTTTTTTTATAATTTTTTTTATAAAATAAATTTTTAATTGCCTCTTGCTTATTTCATTCTTCCTTCTCATGGATGCTAAGTTTTTTTAAACTTTTTAAACCAGGGTATTAGCGTAATTGAGCTTCTTAATTAGTGCACTTTTTAAATCATAAGATGTATATATCACCACATACTGGGCAATTAGGATTTTGGAAGTGGTTAGGTGGGGCATGGGCAAGAAAGTTTGGGAAACACTGTTTCAAATCCAAGCAAGTTTATGGGGAAGTGGTAAATTGGTATAATTTTATCATGTTAAAGTTTGTTCAAGACTATATTTTATTGAAAGCTGTTTTTGAAGGGGAGAACAAGCACTGCGTCAAGCTCTCAAGGAGAAGAAAAGACATCAGGTAAGATTTTTGAGCAATCCAGAAGTTCTTCGACACCTGCAGCTTTTCTAACCTCTGGACATTTAATCTATATACATCTTGCATTTCATTCATAATGTTAAATTGTTGGCTTATCCTATCCTGCTTTAGGGCCATTCCATGTCAAGTGATCCAGGTCATGCAATCCACCCTCTCAGATTTTGATGAAACTCAGCAGACTTATAGAACTTTTTTTCTTTTGATCAGAAAGAACTAATTTTTTGAAAATTGGACAACCACAGCCAAAGTTATAAGTGTTTGAAGTTTGCCTATTTTTGTACTCACTCAAGCGTAACAACATGATGAATTTCATATGGACAGTTTTGAAGTCCTGTAACTCTACCTCTACATAGTTTGAAACAGTCAATATTTTGAATATTGTTAAGAATAGCGTACTTGAGCTAATTCTCAGATACTGACCCATAAGGTTGCGATTATGGACCTTTATACCAACGTTCATCAGCAGCACCTCTTATGATCACTCATGTATGATGTCATTTTTAACAGCCAATATCTCCAGGAGCTCTGTAGGCAGGATGATGTGTGACACCTCATCTGAACGGTGTGCAAGTATTCAAGGACAATTCAAAGCAAGAATTAAATTCCTGGGTTGTTGACTGTAGGAAAAAATGCATGCTAAATTAACATATGGATCTTATCAAAATTATTAGTCAAAATTTCTGTTTTGTACTCACTAGTCTATATTCTTCGACTGGAAATGTATTTTTTCAAACACAACAAACAAGCATACATTTTTTTGCACTTGGAATAGTTTGGAGCATTGATGTCTATGCATAGCACTTCAAACATAATTTTATGCAATGAAAGATGATGATAGACAAACTACAAACAATCAAGTTAGCTTTATGTTTATCCCAAGATACAACTATTTTCTTCTCAGATGCATCTGACAGAAAATATTGCCCAGGAGCAGTTGCAAGTTAAGGTACATCAATTTTTCAGAGTACATGTTGAAAAGGTACCCAGCATCCACCTTTTTTTGGCCAATATAGCAAGCATGAAGGGTTGCCAGGGTGCATAAAGTCCAGAAGTATATCACTATTGACACCCACTGCTTAAAACTGATTACCTCACAGTCATCTTCGAACAAGTCCTTTAGCTTTCCATGAACATTGCCAAAACCTGGGCCATTGGAGCACCTCTGCAACGTACAATCTCTGTTTTTAAACATTGCATACAGCCACTGCAATCAACACTTGGAAAGTTTTTCAATGTCTACAGCATGTAACAGGAGAATGACATGTTGGTGTATGGTACACACAGACAGCATGTGTATCAGATGCTGCAGCACTAATGCACCACTTTGGCCTTAGAGTGCAAAATTTAGAAAATCCAAGTTTTGTGGTTGGATTTTACTTTTTGAATGTCACATAAAGTTCTTTCAAGGTGCACAGCTGCAACTGCTTTTGTTTATAAACATTCTTCACACTGATGCAATCTTTGATTCCTAGCATAATCCTGCTATTCTCATTGCTCTGGTAAGGTTGAGTCACACTTTCTCTTGTCTCATCAGGTACTAATTTGCCTTTTCTTGGTGGTTGTTATGAACAAACATCACTTGTCTTTCCAACTGTCTTGTTTGTCTAGCCATTTGTTCACTAACTTGAAAAGCCTTAGCTACCTTTGTTAACTTTTTTCTTGACGAAGTGTCAGGAACCATTGTTAACACCTGTACCTTCCCTGCTCATGTTGAACTGTCACTTTAAAATTTGTTTTTCATTTCAGCAATCATATCATTAAACAAATCTTGATACTGATATTCTTCCACTTCAGCACAGTCTTCCTCTGAACCAGATTCATCATCAATTTTAAGAGCTTTGGAAATTTGTATTTTTTTAATATAAAATGTATCTAACATTTTAAATAAAAATACTTGTTATTGATGAAACTTGTTATTGATTTGCAGCAATTTCCTTTTTCTGACAGCTGGTTTGTTGGGAGAAGCAATGCTGTGAAGTTCTATTGGCAATTATCCTATTTCACACAAGCTCTGGTTCACATTACAGAGTGATTTCTTTGCATCCTCCTATACCAGAACATTTTCCATCTCACTGGCACTAGATGATATAGCTTCAGTTTCATTGATCATTTCTTGAATTTTCTCCCTACAGTTGCAGCAAAGTTTTCTTCTTCGTATAATATTCATACTTTCATGTCGAAGTTTGATTTTTTGATACCATTCAAATGTAATGCTGTGAAGTGTTAAATTTTGAACAGGTTTTTTATGTATTTGTAAAACATCACTGCACACTTTATAAGCAGCAGAATAACGATCAATAACTTGGGCTTGTGGAACATACAAAGCGTTTGTTTGAATAACATCCATTGCTTTCAACAATTTTTTTTCAATTACTTTTCAACTTTGTGTTTCTGCAGATGGTGGACTTAAATGCTGCCAGCATTAACGTCATCAATGTATTAAGTGAACAGCAAACAGATGTAGATATGCCATGCATGATGCTATGACTATTCATAGATGTTGGTGTGTTATTTCAGTTTTTTTACATTTGTTTGTCTCAATCGATGTTCTTGTGATTGTGTGCACTTGGAAGCAAATGCACTTCTCATTTTTATGTAGGCTGTCTCTGTGTGATTGTGTTCCAAAGCAAGCATAAAACTTAAAAAGCATCTGTATTGTTGGATGGGGTATTTTTTCTATAACTTATGGCTGCAGTTCTTGCAAAAAATGCATCTGCAGTTCTTCTTGCTCTTGCAGTACTTTACTGATATATATTTGACATACTGCCATTTCATATAGATTTTTTTAGTTAACCACAAACAAAAAACTGAAGAAACTGCCCAGCTCACCCCAACCAGCCAAAATTCACACTACGAGTATGTGGCAGTTATTCTTTGAAGTTATGTTTCTTTCCAGATATTAAGCAACCGTCGCACTTATCGGGAAGAACGTTTGATTCACCGAAGATAATTAACAACAAGACCTCAAAACATGTTTCTGAAAGATTTTTGAATGAAAGTGATTCAGCAGTAGCCTCTTCATCACAGCCGTTTGATGACGTGATACCGCCTCCTTCCCCTCCATCTCTCGTCGATAGCACTTCAACAGTACTTCTAAAACGATCCCAACAACCGGCTAACACTTGTTGTGGAGTTTTGGTTAGTTGATATAAATAGTTTTTGGTTAAGTTGCTGTTACGACTGACTCCGCTTACAATGCTGGTTGAATCGTCATGCAACGTGTAAATTTGTACCGATGATATTTGTACTATAAAGACAGCAACTTTATAGGCGGTTGGTCTCGTGCACTAAACACCATTGGTACATACTTACGTCGGTGTGGCGTGTTTGAAGATGTCTTGTGTGGAAAGAAATAGTGCGGTTGCGGTTTAGGGGAGCATTGTTTACTTTTTCTCTTAAGAGCTGAATAACGCTTTAAACACATTAATGCATAGAGTGGAATTTTCACTTTGATGGCTTGTCATTGCTCACTGGAGAAGACTGCGTAGTAAAAAAAGTCTTGAAATTTAATCAATTTTATTTCTGGTTGACTTTTTTTCATTGACAGCTTTTATCATAAAACCAAAATCAATTTGCGTTCGTCAGTTCTCGACTTACAACTCTCTAAAAATCTCTGCATCAAAACAAAATATGTAGCATGCTGAAGAATACAGTTGCCACGCTCGGGGGATGTGGTCGATTAAATTTCTGTGTTTTTTTTCCTGGTATAATTCCTTTGCAAGAATATCTATTGGTAAGTTTCGCTTATTTTTAATGGTTGACTTGACTTTCTGCGATACCCGTAAAGTTGTCTTTTTACTTGAGCAAACAAGGGAACGCAATGGTCGTAAGTTGTGGCAATACATTACGTCTGTGTGCATAGGATGTACAAGAGCGATTAACTTGTTTTCCAGCCAGTCTTGGAAGAGCTGATCACATACCGTATATGCTATACCAAAGCAGCTTGGTCCATTTTGTGTAGCGCTTGTTGCATGCCAAAATTGCTCTTAGCAGAAAAATTAGTCGTTTGTTCAGTCAGATCGTTTAAAAGTTATTATAGGTTCGAGTGTGTGACTTCAAATATAAAAGCAATACTTTTTGAATGTAGGCTATATCTTCGCAAACGCTTAGCACTTGTCTTCGAATAAAAATAAGTAAATCAGCTCATCCGTTCTGCTGGAAAGTTATACCCAACCAAGCACTTCGTGGCTTGTGTTACATTGTACTGAAACTTTCGTTGTCCTCGTAACTAATTTCTGTGCAATCGTTTACTGACTGGGACAATCATTGTAAGCCTGTGCACCGAATTATTCCCGGTTTGTATGGTTCACTTGTGGTATATTCATTTTTTGTCCTAAGGCAAAGTTGCCTTCAAATATTGATTTTATCACAACCACTTTCGTTTAGCAATCGAAATTTGGTCAAGTAGAAGGCGGTTTGGATTCGGTGAAGTCATCTCGATCCCCAACTTGCGCCGCCGCTAACGATACTTCCCGAACTGCTCATACCAAGCATTTAGCTTCATCCAGCAGGCATCGCGTCGTACTTTCCTTCAAGCAGTTCAAGTAAGTTTTCACAGTTTTGAAAAGTACAGAATCTATGTTACGTATTCAGTTTCTCTCTGTAAGGAGTTTTGTAGGTTCACTCGATGCGCTGCAGATTACGTGCTTGTGTGATCGCCATTATTTTTAAGTACCGCCACATGGTTTTACTTAATTGCTTTTGTTTTTCTGGCAGACTTGAAGTAGAGAAGTGGAAAAAATACAAGAAGATCTACAGACTTCAGGAGTACTATATGGGGCTCTTTGACTCATTCAAATCAATGAACGATACTTTTAGAAAGCAAAGGTTTTTCTTATTCCCAGTATTTTGTTTGGTATTCCCTAATTTATTTAAGGCCTAATGCTTGTTTTTAGTGACGAAATGTTGTCGCTTTGCGCTCAGTGCTGTAGAAAAAACTGCTTTGTTCATTGATAGATTTGACCGTTGGCACCCCAGTATTATCTGATTACCTGTTATGTAAAGCACGCTCATTTGCAAACCGTGACCTTTTTGTAAATTGCCGAGCAAAGCGAGCAATGAACTGAGTTCATTTTTGTCTGAATGATAACCAAAGCTTCCGTAGAATGATATCGAAATTCATCCCACGCGCGGTTTGTACATTAACTTTTATTTATTGAATTGGTTTGTTGAGGAAACTAGGGAGTTGTTATTTGTGTCTGTAATGCTAAAAATCATGAACACCTTGTTTTCAGTTTTTAAATTGTATAGACATTCAACGTCCAGTTCAAGCTCTCGATCTGAAAAGTTCCTTGGCGTTCACGCTCCAGACCCGGGATTACAGCAAAAGTATATCGTATTTGTTTACGACACACTAATGCAAGTGGTGAGTTCTGCTGTGGTTGCAGCCAAGGCTTGTTTTTTTCTGGTTCTTTCAAGCAATCGGTTGCTGCACAAATATTTCCTACAAACTACCATAGACAATTTCGAAAAAATTGTGTTTGATATACTGTAATTACTAACTGCCATCATATACCTACTATGAGGAGAACTGTGCAGTTGCTATTAACAATTTTGCAGTTTGAAAGTGGAATGTGGGTTTTTAACTATACTACAGAACGTCATTGAGCTGCGCTCGTTGTTACAGGTTTTTGGGGGAGTGGAGGAGCACGTTGATAAAATGTTACAGGCAGTGTTTGGCCCTGTATTGGTCACAAATTCGTATTTCTTTCAATCGTCCCAAGTTTCTCAGAGGCTGTGTAATTTTGAAGCATTTGTCATCCCATGTTTTAGTCACGTTGAAACTATTGGTATTCTGACATGTGAGACATCTTGCTTGCTAAAAAAATGCTAACGCATTGTCAAAAACTACAAGGCGTAGAATTGTAATAGGATTGTGGTTCATCACTGCTGCTTCCTGTGTTTCCATTTTCCAAGCATCGGCACTATGAGTTAAGAGGTTTTTGTGCCCTAATACTTCTGTCGTCACAAGTACCTTGTTCAGGGCTAAAGTTGTCCATTCACTTTTGTAACGCCATACCATGCCGCGCAGTCGCACCCAAGCGATTGGTTTTCACTGCTTTGCGTTTCAACAATGAGTTGTTTGTATTTCCTGTACGTATTGTTGCCCTTTGGCTTAGATTCCTTCGCTTTCTGCACCAGAAGCTACGAATATGCTCCTTTGGCAAGGCAAGGCCCTGTTTGACTGCGTTTTGTGTCAATACTAAGCCTTGCAGGGCGCGTCAACTTTTATTTTCCAAATTTCGCTGTAATTGCTCTTATATAGTTTGCTCAATTTCTTTCAGCTGAGCTGATGGTTGCGTTTGGAAATCAGTATGCAAACTGTTACGGCATCACTGAGACTTGGTGGAAATGTTCATAAAAACCATGAATAAGCTTTTCAAATTATGTCTCATGATGAAAGGCACACAACTTTATACCAGCAAGACACAATGTGTGTACATCATGTATATTCTGGGTTGAACTTATTTTTTAGGTTCTTGTCAAATCCACCGCTAAGTAAAAAGTTAGTTGGGCACGTTTCTCTAGTCTTCGGTTCTCTGTTTTGAAACACTGCGCCAGCATCAACGTATTGCTTTCCTGCTGTACATTTCTCGTCTTTTTATCTCGTTTCGATGATTTTGAGGTTACAATTTGTTCTTAGAATCCTGAAATTCAGAAACTTGTTCTAAAAGGCATTATCAATTGTCTTCTCAACGAATGGAAAAGGCAAGTGGAGATTGATTTTGTTCCAGTGTGGCTGTTGAAGTTATCACAGTGATACTATTAATACATCTTCCATATACGTATAAAGTCAGGCTTTTCGTTTTCCGCACGCCAGTGTCTTCTGTTTTGGTTGCGAAGCGATATTTCTAGTTTAGAGTTGATAAAATCCATTTTAACTAGTTTTAATTAGAACTAGTTTTATCCTCGCAAACTGACTGACGCTACTGCCTCACTTTTCATTGTGGCTTCAATAAAAAAAATCCCAATTCGATTATTTTTGTTCTATGATTAATAATTCTATAACAAAAAAATTGTAATTTTAGACTGGCACTTTTTTAGTTTTCCCCCTCTGACGCAAAATTGCTTTGTACAAAGCTCGGGTATTTCCGGCAAAGCTAGCAACTTATTCGTTCAACTAGTTATTAACCCTTTGACTAGTTTCACTGATTTCACTTGTATACGTTTCCGTATTAATTTTATTCGACAACTTTGTTTGACTATAGCTATGCTGATGTACGGCAGCTATAATCCGTTTTATTGCTGTTGTATTTCGCAGTGAGAAATCGAGCAGTGACTTACGGGCGTATTTCATTCTTCTTCAAAACCCAATGTTTTCACGCATCACCACGTATGTTGTTTTTGCCCATCTGCTTCGTCAAATCGCCACTCTGAATGGACACGACCAGTTGACATTAATTCATTGGTTCCGAAGGTGAATTTGTTTGCTTACCATTTGCGGTTGAAACGCGATACCCACTGTCTTTCTAGTTGGCCTTGTAGTGTGTTTAGTGATCGCCATTAAATCCACAGCAGCGGTAAAGGACATCTAAAAATAGTGTAGTAAAATCACATCGAAAGTGGTGATAACACACCATCTCCCTGTTTTGACAGGTTTGCATTCCAGAGTTGATTAAGTTTTTGTTTCTCTTGAAACAGATTACCTGGCACTGTTGTGTAACAACAGACAAAACTACACAGTACTTGCAAATGTATGCCGATTAAACTGTTTCGTGTGGTAGCAACTGCTTTTCATCTTTTCAGGCTTACAACGCCTAGGTTCCGACAGCTGCTGGAACGTCTCCACCAGTTTGTTAGCTTGCGTTTGTTCCCTGGTCAATCGGATGAGCTACCCCCCATGTGCAACTGCGGGTGGTGGATACCGTCTGCTGTCAAAGTCCTCTCTTTGTTGAGTAAGCTTGTGCTTGGTGAAAAGTTATTCTTTGTTTCGCCCTCTCTGATCCAACGCATAGTTTGATATTTTTACCTGTAAAGCAAGAGTGTTAACGGATCGTTCGATTTTAGCGTCATGAATACACATGGCTGGAATTTTATAATTTTGAGATGATCCGAAGATGTTTTGGTTTACTTATCATGAAGGTGTTTGATTACACAAACAAGCTTATTTTCACTGATACAACGCCAGGCAAACAGTTTAATTTACAAACGAAGATTTATTTCCCGTTAGCAATGAGCTTTTGAGCTGCAAAGTTTGAGTGTTAAGTGCAGTTTATTTCATTGTATAAGTTACTAAGAGCAGCAAAGAAATTCCAAACTGCGGAGATCATTTTCCAATGGCATTTGAACAAGTGACTTGGCGCAGCGTATCCTCCGAATAGCAGTATCGATATCAGTGCATGCGGTTTATCACAAAGTGATTGAATTGCTCAATCTCAACTGAAAATAGAATGAATGTGCGACTCGTGCGTCTTAATAATTTTTTACGTTGCATGGATCGTCCCGATCAAAACGTTAGTTGAAACTTCACCTGGGTGACTCAGCTGCGCCGCAGACCATTTAGAAACGGATCGCAAAAGTTTTTCAATAGAACGAGCAGTTCTACAATCACTGACGGACCTGCTGTTTAAGTCGTGCGTCAGTCGGTCTCGCTTTGGTGCGAAAATTTCAGAATAGCAAAAAGACAAAATTGAGTGATAATAATTCCTCCTCCACCTCTGTTATAGTCGCTGCAAAGACCCTTTAACGAAAAATTGCGGAAACATTTGAGATTTCGGTTCGCGAACCACTATTTTTAGGTTGACCGTGTGATACTTAACAACACGTTATTTCGATTTTCTTTGTTCATGGAAATAAACGCATGTCATACACTCTTTTGGTTTAGGTCAATCGAACAACTTGATCAGACCTCGCCTTGTGTCATTCCGTGAATTTTACAATCACACTCTCGATCACATCGACGTCATGGCCGAGTTTCGGCAGTGGGAAAACCCCGCGTCGCATTCCGGGTAGGTTATTCTTCAAAAAGGTTGCTTTTCACCATGCCGCGCGATGACTTTCATACACTGGAACCAATCTGTTGTTTTGTTACTTCACTGTTTAGCACTTGGCAGAATCGAGAAGATATTTTAGTCGTCTTCGTTACGTTCTGCTTGTTTTTAAGTCGTTGCAAGATCTCGCTGCTTCATTTGTTTTCGTACCTTTACCCGAAGTAGGTTAATTTTGTTTCGTTGTTGTGTGCAAAAAGTCTCAATTTTGACTCGCCATACTACTTCTTATGGATACTTATGTTTTCGAGATATATTATCGCCCGGATGAAAATGCGGGTGCAATTTTCCACAGGTTCACGTTCTGTCACTTCCCGTTCGTTTTGAGCTTAGTGGCCAAGCTCAAGATTCTCAAGCACGACCAAGAACGTCAGATGATCAGAACTGCTAGAGATGAACTTGTCGCTTCTATAAAGAGGTCAGGGGAAGAGTGTGCCATCACATTGGCACTGTAACTTCGGATTTTGTCAGCTAGCGTGCGTCGTTATTTGCAGTAGGAATACGTTTTTTGATGAATGCACGCGATTGTAGGATATGCAGTGTCGTGTGGCTCAATGAGTGAAAGATCAAGATTATAATTTGCCCGGATTCGATTAGATCGCAGTAAATCGAATACAAAATATGTCTTTGCAAAATAGTTCCTAGACATTTCTTTTAGTGCAGTTATGTGACCTCTCGCGTGAGCGCACGTCTCCAAAACACGTAAGACTCTGTTAAAAACAAACGTTTTTTGTTGACGGTTCAGCGCAAAGCTTCCCAGCAGATTTTTATTAATGCATGTGGGATACCAACATATTGTTTTGGCGCTGTATGAATTCTTATGCTCTTGTTTTAGCTAACCTTCAGAGATTGAATCGCAGAACGCGTGATGGAAAGGTTTCAGGTTAAATTATTCCAGAAAGCTCCATCTATGTAGGTAGTAGACTTCTATCATGCACGCCATTTGAAGCTTCAAGGTCGAAAGGATGTTGCTACAACGTAGAAAATTTCGCGTTTGTCAGACGTTGATTTTAAGTAATGATGCAAGCTGGAATCCCATGTTTTCATTATATTTTACTTATCAAAAACTATATATTTCCGGTTTCAAATTTACCGCCTCTAGAAGTTTTTTTGGAAGCTTTTTTTTGCTGAAAACGCCAACTAAAATATGTCGTTGGCGAATGTTGCCCATTTTGCCATCTATAAATTAATATTTTTTCATAACCGGCGGTAACAAAGGCATGCAAGCCCGATCATCCACTAATTTATTTGACCCATGCACATAAAATGTACTTGGTAAATCCAGGAATTAGTCTACTTCGATTTGCAAATCTGGATTTTTGTTTATTGACGGTGCAGCATTCCATTTTTTTGTGCTTTGAGTCAGAATTTATTTAGGCGTTGCGAAAATACAGGCAAAATAAAAATCTGTCGAATCCTTTTAAACAGCTGTGATTTTCATGCGTACTGTTTTTAGCATGAAAATGTGAAGTTATTTCTACCGGAATGTGAACGCTAAAGCAAAAGAAAAGAGCTGCGCAACAACAAAGCAAAATGGCGGTCAAGCGTAACCTCCATTTGGTCGTGGAAAAGCTCTTGTGCGTTTCCTTCTCTCAATAGCAGTTTTTTAGCAACACGTTTGTTGAAAATCGATTCCTTTATTGTGCAATTACGGCGAGCGTTAACAGACGTGGGTGCGTTTGTTTCAGGCGACCAACGCGTGCTCCGAGCGTCAGTCAGCTTTTCTTCAACATCACGGTGCGCAGGAGCCATCTGGTTCAGGACTCGTTGGATCAAATTTACAGGTGAATTGCTGATGGATTTGTTCTAATTACGTCGGATCGAAGCTCCTGTCTCACTTTTCGGGGTGTGTGTAATCGCTTTGCTGTCTGGGAGAAAGCTATGTGAAATAACACTAGTGAAATCCAAAATTATGAAGGCATTTCTGTTGAACGGTTTCTCAGACCGGTTGATAGCTTTTGGCCTGAGTATCTTGACTGAGCCTTGGTACGACCCGCTCCAGTCTCACTTTCATATTAGATGGCTATACCCACCTCTTCAGAAACTACAGGTGCTTAAAGCTTGAGGGCATTAATAATTCAGCTGCTAATTTTGTTGAGGGCATTAATAATTCAGCTGCTAATTTGCTGTTGTGCTAAAAGCTGCCGAACGCCATGCTGTCACTATTTTTGAAGCCGTCTTTTATTCATTGTTAGCAATCGAAAGCATCTCAAGAAGAAACTCCGCGTGGAGTTCGTCGGAGAACCAGGTTACGACATGGGAGGCCTCACTAAAGAGTGGTTCCTATTATTACTGAGAAAGGTACTTCTACGTGAGCGTATACGTGACTCGACGATCTTCTTAGCAAAATGAGACTACGTTGAAAGAGCTGACATCGTAAATAACGAAGGGGAAGATGTTAATTATGAAAATATCACCGTGGCTCTTATCGACGAACGTCTACGTAAAAGGCATTGTGACATTTCTACGGCTGATACGGGTGTTTGGCGGTCATTTCGCTTTAGAATATGCCATTGTTGAAAAAAATGTAGGACTTGGAAGCTTTTGTTATGCTAGTCTTTCATCAATCTTCGTGAGTTGTTGCCGCCTTGTAGCAAATTTTCATATTGTCTGGTTGTACCAGAAATATCTGATTAAACGCCAGTGTTCCCGGTGGTGTCCGTATCTTTCAAGTTGCAAGCACAACTCCATTTGTGTTAGTCTAATATTCTGTTCATCCTACACTTTTTTCTACCCGTTTCCTGAAACCATGTGTGAAATGTTGTTGACACAGGTCCTGTCGCCCGACTACAATACATTCATCTACAACGAGAAAACCCGGTGCTACTGGTTTGCCGACAACGCGAGTGAAAATCTATCTGATCTTTTTCTTGTTGGGGTGGTATCCTTGACTTGGATTAGTTACACGATGAAATTGTTTTTTGCGTTTGGATACTGATATCTATCTGCAGTTTTCATCAAATAACGCGATCCGTTATTCGTTTTACGGCAAAAGCGGGATATGGTTAGGTAATGTTCAGATATTGAGTCCATTACACGAAAAGTTCGATATGAATGGGCGGAGTATAACTGAATGGTGTTTTTTTTGCATAGGTTGGCCAGTTGCATAATTGCACGTGTATAGCTTGTTGCGCGATGAGTAATCATCTAAAATATGTGGATGGTTTTAGTTCCTTTTATTCACCTCTTTATTTTTGCCTTCGTAATTAGTCATGCCAGTGTTTGGTTGTGTGTGTGTCCGAAAAAACATTTGATATGTGTATTAGTCAGTAGATAAATCTGGTACAGCAATGAAATAGATTGTTTTAGATTTTTGGGTGCCTGCCTCGTGCAACTTGCCTCGTTTTTCGCACCCAATCGTAATAAACCCAGAACGCCTTTTGATGTGCTTATGAACTTAAACACATTATGTGCCTTCTTTCGGCTGGAACCAAATAAATCAACGAAGGCGACGGTGTCTGGCTCCGAAAAACCTCACTCGCAAAGCTTTTTGTGCGTCACTTTGCGTTTGATCCGGATGATTAAGCGGATTAGGGTGCGGCAACCCTTGCCCGCTCTGGTCTTATTCCTTAACCAAACGTATCCACAGCTGATGGGTCTTGCTGTTTACAATTGTATCACTCTCGACATTCGGCTTCCTATAGTCTGCTATCGGAAGTTGCTGTCATCGGTGCCCAAGCCAGGCTCGTGCGTAAGTCACCCTGCCGATCAAATGCCTGGCCCGTCTCTTAGATGCAAGTCTAGCGGCTGCGGCNCTGCGCTCAGATC
>JGI24022J15233_10005070_pt1 | contig 13820 bp, 10 predicted proteins | sample Ectturendosymbi2_FD_15233 | JGI IMG/M metagenome (IMG submission 15233) | reverse complement strand
GGGGGGGCTTTAAGTTCGTGCAGGGGGGTTGACATTCAAATCTGTCAAAAATTCAACTAATTTACAGTGTTTCATATTTCAATGTGGAGGGATTGGATCTCTGTTTGGGGGGGCTCAGCCCACGAAATTCCCCCCATGGCGACGGGACTGGTTTGACCACAATTCTGCTGCAATTCCACCAAACTGACTTCTATTTCTACAAATCAGATTGTTTTCATTGCAATGAAGTCGGTTACAAGCATGTAATTGTACGGTTATATCGTTTGATTTCACTCACAGACGCCAGATCAAAATTTGTCTGTCAATTATCTGGCGGTTCGCTTGATTATGGTCTATGTTGTATTGTCTTCATAGTCAGAAATTGCATTGGTGTTAATTAAAAATTCCAGAATTCTACAAAAGTTATTGATTGCCGAACATAGTATGGTTAAAGGCCTAAATTAACTTGCATAATTTAGTAATGTTGCAAAAATTCCATACAACAGCTTTCTGTTTGCATGCTATGCGCCACTGTTGTCAGTACTACCGACCATTAATATCTGAATAAAGGATAAACGCTTAATTTATTTGCTTTCGTAGACAATTTTATGGGAAATTCTGAAAGATTTGCCATAATACAAATATTTTTGGTACAAACATTCTCATGTACAAATTTGTTGCTCAAAGCTTTGTTTTGAAAACTTTTGTGTTTGTATTTGCATTACTTTGCAATGAATATTTTTGTTCGTGCTGTATTCACTTGAATTATTTCCATCAATCTTGTTTGACAGAATGGGCTCTGTGTACTTGAAATTCGTTTATTTTATTTGTATATTTTTTTTTGTGCTGTGCAACTTATAATCGTGCTCTGACTGAAGCTCACTTCAAGTTGCTACTTTTCACAACCTGATGCGTCATATCCTCTCAAAGACAAGTGCTCATTCCAGGAGTCCCTTTTTCACCAAGTTTGTTCAAAAACAACAAACGCCGAAAAAGGTGAAAAAAAGGGATAAAATTCAACAGAGGCCGACTGAATTTCAGACAAGTATGACGATCAGCACTTTTCAGTTTTATGTGGAATTTTCTGCTGGCTTATTCTTTTACGCAGGAGCAAGCCAGAACATTCCAGACTGTTTCCTACTCTAGCAAAGTAGAAGTTAACGCTTTTACTGGGCGTTAGTGAATTCATGAAAAACTTTTCCCTCTGCAACGAACAAAGTGTTTTTCGTAGCCAAATTTTTCTGCAAAGGAGAATAATAGAAATTATAGAAATTATACAAAATAATTTGAAGTTGATTAGACCAAATTTTTTTCAATTTGGATCCGCACAGGCGATGCATTTGTTTAAAGTTAAATGATCAAAGTGTATATTCCCAAGCCATAGTGGATTATTCTTCTCGAAATATTCAAAATTTAACGATGTATGCTCCGCATCATGACATAATGTCACATGAATGTTTACCCGCATTTAAGTCGTTGCCGTGATGCTTGCGCTAGAGAGTGGCGATGGAAACTGTTTGCACATCCCAACAGAAAGAAGTTAATGAGCAAACAGGGAAAATTACACCACGTGATTTTCATCGGTTGATGATGTCATAAACTATTTATGTCCTACGTTGATGTGCACACTTTGCTGTTTAGAAAAAAATAAACATCAAACGATCTTCACAACAAACTTGTGTTTGCTGAAATGTTTCCTTTTACTGCCACAAATCTGATTTTATTAGATTATGACCTCATCAGAGTACAAATTTGACTGCTGCGCATTAGCGTCGAAAGCTTTTTCCAGGGGGGCCACTAGGGTCTTTTTCCAAAATATTTCTAGGGGTACCAAAAGTGGAGAAATTTGTTTTTTTCCACTCGAAACTAAGAAAACAACCCTTTTTGTTGAAAATTTCAAAATCCAGGAGGGGCCTTGGTACCCTGCCTCCCTTTCCGACGCCCATGTTGTCGAGTAGGTGTCATCAACTCCTAAGTTTTATGTTGTTTGTGGTGAAGGTCGGATTTACATTATTCTTGATTAAGGTTGTATATATTGCAAGGAGTTTCTCCCCTGCACTAGTCCAACTTCGGCAAAATGCAACTTTGAGATGAACGCAAATCAAAGCCAAGGCACGAATATCTCAAACCTTTAATAAAATATTACTGCACTTTAAAAGTTATAAATTTATGTTGTTGAAAGTTAGCTATGCTACTACAGCAGTCATCACAAATGCAAAAAGTTTTTGATTTATAAAATTAAAAGAAGAAATTGTCAGAACTACTTCTATGAACACATTGATTCAGCATCTGCAATTTAAACCGCCTAAGCAAATTGATTTTAATAATCTGATCTAGTTGCATTACGACGTTGCAGCTAAGAATTTATGCTTCAATTAGTTTGAGAAATTGTGGATAGGCATAAGCACTAAGCGTACGTTGTTTTGCCCGATTTTAAAATGGACAACCTGACTCTGATATAAGAACAAATGCCGGTTGCTTTGATGATCAGAGCGAACGTTGATTAATCTGAAAGTAACGGTTGAACCAATATTGCCTTTTCACAATGTTTCTCACAAGGTTCGAAAGGAAAGTGTTTGACTAGGAGCAGTTTGATTGACTTACACTCCAAAGATTTTGTTGTTCCATTATTTTCACAGGACCACCCAGTACTTCATTTTTTGATCAAGATGACAAAACTAAGTCTGAAAATGACAAAGCAAATATTTTTTTCAAAAATATGGTTGTCATAGTGAAACAAACAATCTAAACAATTGATATTACAGTGGCGATAACACAGTGCGAAAATATGTCAGTTAAAAGCTTCTTGCTATGCGAGAAAAACAAAGGTAACGTGGATGACAAATACGCACAAATTGATTCTTAAACATAATTATAAAAATTTAACCTAACATTGTACAAAAATATGTTGTTTTAGATACAACTGGTATGAATCACCATTTTGAAACAACAATTCCACAAAATTTCAATTGTTAAGATGAAGTGCTTCTACTTCTTTCGTATACAATGGACACGAGTACACATTGGTCAGAATAGTGATTTGACAAGATATTCTGAAAGAACAGAATTGTCTTCCTCACAGATGTGGCACGGAGGTTTGGTACAGTGATTCAGGATGTGGTATGCAGTCTGCACCTTGACATACTCACAGAAATCTGTTCCACACAGGCCCAGATAAGTTCTGTTCAGCCAGCAATGCTTCTGCAGAAGACATTCTAACCAGTCATATTAGTATCAGTTTAGTTGTTCAACTGAAAAAAAAACTTAAAAAGCTGCGCCTTGAGTATTGTTTAAAAATAGAAACAGAAAAACGTTCTTGGGCTTTCAAGGCTGAGCTGAACCTTTCTGTGTAATAAAACAATCCACTTTGAAGATCATTTTATTTTTGCTCAGAGTTGGTTGAACTAAAACTGGGAAAGGCTTTTGCTACCAGGCTTTTATCATACGATCCGTCGTCAAGCAGCCTCTGCATGGCCTGTGGTTGCTTCGTTTTATCGCATTTTATGCACACGAGCAAAGAACATTGCTTAGGTGTTGTGGTAAAGACAATAGGTTCAGCTGAGTTGATTTTATTGGCGCAGAAACGTAAGATACTTTTATTCAAGTTGAGGTGAAAACGCTCGTACACCGAGAAAACCTTGATCAGGTGAAGCTTTCTTCGGTAGTTAGTTTTCCTCCAAGGTGTGCAAGTTATGGCCGACACATAGTTGAATTTGCAGCTTGCAGCAACTTGGGACTGCAGAGACTTCATGAAATTGTGAAAAAACAGCGCCATCACCAATTTTAACATCGGCGTAACTTTCGCAAAATAAAAGCAGAAGTATGTATTGGAAGCAGCCACTAAAGTTACTGAAGTTAATATACAACTCGTGTCAGAGATACAAGAACAAACATTCGTTTAGTCACAACGTACCAACGAAAGAACGCCAAGATATGTTTGCTTCAACGGTCACCGATAGCGAAAGGTTTGCTGAGAAAAACGACGCACAGCGCTGCTTGGTTTGTTTGCTAATTGAATGTGGACGTGACAAGGTGGGCAGGGCGCTTTAGAGCGAGTTTACGTGGCCAGCTCGTCGTATCGAGGTGTTGAGTACACCCTGTTACTTAGTTCCCAGGTGTTTTGTTGAAGCTTGAGATAAATGCGTATTTAGTTTAACAGCAACTGCTTGATTCATATAGTGCTTCGTGGGTTAATAATGCTTGACTTTAGACTTACGACTGTAAACCAGTTGCATATGGACATTTGTGTTTGAAGAATAGTGTTAAAATGTATGTGTTTGGCAAGAGGTGAAAAACGTTTAGTAAACGGAAATGTGGATAAATCAATGGCGTTACGAAATGTATCAAAACTGAAAATAAGGCTCGAAACTTTTTGAACAATAAAAATAAACTTTAGTTTTAATAAATGTCGAGAGAAGATTGAAAGGTAGGTTTAAAAAATAGACATTTATTCATATATTGACTGGTAATAGATTTCTCCAATAAAACTATTTTGATGTACCAACGCTTTTCTTTTAAAAAGCTGATCTGCAAAACTGTGCCTTGTCTCAAAGCGACAAATATCTGCGGGTGTAAGAACTACATCCAGTAAGTTTTTAATTAAATTTGTAGCAAACAAGAGTCCCAGGTTGCTTGGGGAGAGCGACATACTGATAGAAAATAGTAAAGAAAATTTGTTTCACAGTGTACGGCTGTGTGGGTGAATGTTTTGAGAGGTGAAACGCTTATCATGAGCCTTTTTTTGCCAGAACCCGTTTGATCGCGTTTCAACCTTTTGGTAGCGTTTTAATCAAGCAATCAATTACATTTTGCGGGCTACAGACCCACGTCGGATGTTAGATAAAAGTATGCAGGGGTGGGGGTGAAATGACCGCGAGGTCAACACGTGAACCAATCCTTTCAAAGTGAAAGGAAACCAATAGAAAATCTAAAGACAACTAAAGAAGCGTGCTTAAAGCAACAAATTAAAACAAAAACATACGATCAGCTTCAGACATTGTAACACGGGACGGCCAGTGAGCGTTGCACTAATTACAATCCAAAATGAAAACCGGCGACTTTCAAACTCGAATATCGTGAACCAATGAAAATTGTTCGAGAAGACCTGCTGCTTACATAATTTCATAGACGTACGGTAATATCTGTCTACAGCAAGGTTGGGGAACCTATTGACTGTCACGGGCCACATGAATTGTGCATTATCGCTGGCGGGCCACAAAAATCAATTAATTTCATACTAAAATTCTACCTTTATGTAAATATGAGGAAGAGTGATATCTCTTGCCTTACTATCTAAGTACCTTCTTATCATGGATTTTCGCATTCACGCGATGTTGTACTCTAACTTGGATAATGAAAATTCTGATGGAGGCCATATCAAATGTTCACGCGGACCGCATTTGGCCCACGGGCCGCAGGTTCCCCACCCCTGATCTGATGGATCCTTTTTGACATTGTATTCCACAGCCTAAATCCTATGTAAACAGAATGGCGCAGCTGCTTTGCAGGTTTGAATCAAGGAAATACTTAAGTTTTTTTTATCAAGTTGTGCTGTGAAAACCGTGATGACGTGATAAATATTTATGATGTCATTGCATGAAACATAAAAGGTTGAGCTGCAGTTTCAGTCAAAGCTTAGTTTGTTTATTTTACGGGATTTTGTTTTGAGTTTTTGAATAATGACAAACGTGCGATTCACCTTTATAGCACCGCATTTCATTTCGTTAAAACACTTGCAAGCTATTTTATCTGTAACAGTCTTTTTCAAATTGGAGCTTTTGCCACACTCCATTAAACTCAGCCATAGTTAGTTTGCTACTTCATGGAAAAGATTGTTGCTTGGAAAAAATTGTCAAAAACGTTGGTTAATCCCTGCACATCCTTACAGTAAAGAGTCTAATGATGTCGCTCTCTGTGCTGCTAAGCGCGTGTTGTTACAAAACAATTGACGTCGCGGATGTTGGGCGTGACTGGGTCCTATTCATCTGCAAAAGAATTTTTCTAAACCTTACGTTCTGCGGTGGTCAAGCAACAGAGTTAGTATTTTTGTGCACTCAGCCATGACGAGCACAGAGGGTCGTTGAACGCAAACAATGGCTCCGTGCAAACTCTGTTTGTAGCTCCAAAGTTTAGCAAGTGGCCACGACCAGAAATTCTTATCGCACTTTTCTCCATACTCGAGTACATTTGCTTTATCAGACTCTTTCTCTAAGTTACAAAATAATTCAAACTTAATGAAATGCTATTTGGAGTTTGCAACTTCATTGGCAAACTTGGTACAACAAGGAGTTTTTCAATCTTTTTTATCCGCGTTGAAGTAAAGACTTTAGCAAACTTGTATGCGCCTTTCCAAAAAAAAAAACAAAATTAAATGTTTCGTGGCTGGGAGTTTTATATTTAATGTATGTTATGTTTGCCAGGAGATATAGGTGTATAATCAAAAAATAAAAATCGTCATTTCAGTAAAATTTCTTCAACAAGTTGCTTGATCCATGAGGTCGCTTCTGGTCATTCACACAAGATTAAATATTTTTTACACAAAGTTTAAATGCTTCTCAGCAGGAGACAAATTTTGCTCGGGTCTATTTGTCAATTTAGAGAGAGAAGATATGCTTCTCGAAAACGAAATGTTATGCTCCTTTATGCAGTGTTTCAGTGGGTGTGGCTTTAAACTTCAAGCGGTTCTTAACACAATTCATACAGAAAAGTTTTTGTTATTATAGGCAGCAAGTTACCAGTAGTTCTTCCGCTTTGCTCTGAAAAATAATTTGTCAAAGAAGGCAATATAATATATTTCGTGTCGAGCCGAACATGGGGAAAGTTTGGTTTTTATTAATAAGTGTAGGACAAGGAGGGAGGAATTAAACTACGACAACACAGGCTTTATATGGATGGCACGAAAATCCATCACATTTCGAGAGTGGTGCTTATTGTTCAACTCTTATTGGAAGAGTTTGGAAAGTGAAAAGCTAAACTAAAGCCCAGAAAGCTTAGTTTTTCCCACGTTCGTGGTAATTATATTATTATCAGTGTTGTTTTGAGATAAGTCCTAACTTTTTTACATATTGAAATTTGAGATTTCATTCATCGAAACTGACTTAATCTACATTTTAGATATTTAGGTAGCATCATCGACAACTCATAAAACTTGATTAGCTTGAACCTTGACAATGTTTACCGACCAGCAGCAGACAATCTACGCGCTTTTGTAACTTGACTGAAAATGAAAAAATTTTTGAGTGCAGAAGCAATCAAAATTTTGAAAAGCTGTTCAAGTTTTCATCAGGTGCGAAAATTTCATAAACATTGGAGCGGCTCTTAAACGTGTGAATTTAAAACAAAAATTTTTAAATCTTGAAGTTTGAACATTTTTAGAAAAAAGTATTCATGCTTTTTACCCAGAAAGGATGGTATATTCTTTCTTGGAGTTGTTATTTTAATAAGACGAAAATCGTACTGGGCCCTGATCACGTGACAAAGATGTGCCAAGATGTTTATAAACAAATAAAAAAACAAAATTATTTTGAACTCTCAAAGGCCATTGGCTCTTTTAATCAATTCTTGACTCATCACGTCATCAGACCGCCGATGACTATGGAACCCCCGCAACCTTTCAGGTATAAATGTTCCGGAGAATGGAGACCAAAGGCCTTTGTCAATTCAAAGGAATTTCGTTCTTTGATTTATTTAACAACAACATGTTTCCAATGGTCCCGATCTAACGCAAGTTCTCCATTGACCCCGGTATCAATTTGATGTTTCTGAAGCAGAAGCATCTGTTGGCTCCGAGTGTAAGGGAAGTTTGTTGTGAAGCGAGTGCTTGACCAGGACAAACTCACTCTTATACTGTAAGTTTGCCGCATCAACCTTTGAAATACGTCTGGCACATTTCATGTGGCTCACTCTTGCTACATTTTCCGATTAGCAAGAGGAGAGGATGCGATTTTTACCTTCACCCTTGGACTGATGTATTTGGGTGAAATCCCCAAGCCTTGTCAACTGCATTTGCTCTATGTCGTAAAACTAAACCACTGCAGTTTTACCAGAAACGAAGTGTCAGACCATCATGAGAGATTTTTCCAAAATGCTCTTCAGTCGCATCCAAAACCCCCGCGAAAAAGTACCTAGAACTGTCCCGACACAAAATACTTTTGGAAGTATCTGATTCCATATTCTGGTTCTTCTTCTTCATATTCTGATAAAATGTCAATAACAAGATTAAGAGCTTGTAAATAAGCAAACCACAGTTTCAGAACAATAGGCAGCTTTTCGCGGAAACTACTAGCTGAAAGTAGGGATGTACCTTCAAAAGTGTCTACTGAACTTAAGGTTTTAGCCTAATCTTTTAAGTTGATGGCAAAGAGTAACTTCTCAGTGCAAGTGTCTAAGTTTATTGCACCTGGATTGGTTTCACTTGAGTGTTACTGAAAGTATTTTATTCAAGCTATCGTTTTTTACTCTCAGAACAACGCAGATTCAGAAGCAAGCAATGTTATACGTCGTTTGCTGCTGTTTGCTATAAAACAGAGTGCTTTTTATTATTAAAAAATTCTAAAATTGTTAGTTTTCTATATCTAGCAGTTCAATCACAACAGCCTGTGGCAGTGTTTTTTTAAGTTTTTTAGAAGGGTGTCGTGGTGGAGCTCTAGGGTGTCAACACCATTTCCCCCCACTATATCTGATACTTTTAACTGATTTTCACAAAAGCGCAAGTTTCCGTCTAAATATGCTTAATTATGTGAACACGACATTCACTTTTGGCAACAAGACAATTTCATAAATTAAAAGGTTCAATGTAATCCTACATATCCATTCACTCATTTTCGTGCCCGCTTTTCTTTTGGGAAGAGTCGCGGGGCCAGCAGCCCTATAGGAGGACCCGAAATACCTTTCACGATCAAAAGCAATCTTAGATAGTTCTGCTGGTTCAACACCAAAGACCCATTTAAAAACTGAAAACTTTGCGGTGTTTGTAAGCTCCCGTTTCGTCACCACGGAGCATTTGAAGCTCACACAGAGTTGCGTTTGCTTTACCAGTCCGTGCATCAATTCCTTTGTTCCGACTTTCGTCACTCGTGAAAACCACCTTGAGGTGCTTGAACGTCTCCATCTGCTGCAGTGTATTTCCGCTCACTTGCGGAATACAGCTGCTTTAGGTGTCTTGAGAGACACAATACCTCGGTAGTTTTAGTGCTGATTTTCGTTCCTGCTCGGTCGCACGCATCAGAAAACCGATCAAATGTGTGCTGAAGACCCTGCTGAGAAGATCCACGCATGCAGTTTGGCAAAAAACAAATAGTTCATCCTGCAGTTCTCAAACGCAACACCCTCGTCGACGCGTCTGTGACTGACTCTATCCGATTCAAAAAGGTCTAAGCTCTATAATTTTTTGGGAGAGGACCGCATAAGTTATTGCACAACAGTTCAAGGGCCAGATATCTTGTGTAATGTGATTTTTAGGGATATGTTACATTCTCCCAAATCAACACATTTTTCGTAAATATATTATTTTTTCATTATTGGCAAAATGTGTTTTTCGGCCGGGTGAAATGGCTTCGCAGGTCGGATTTAGCCCGCGAGCAGTAGTTTGGAGATTCCTGAAATGGACTATGAAGAGGAGTGGTGGCACTAATAGCACACACCATTGTCGGAGTCCAACAGCAACGCTGAACGGTTGTGATTTAACTCCGTCGACACGGACACAATCTCCTGAGCAGGAAAACAGTTACTTGACGGCCAGAAAGAGGCACCCGTTAACACTGTACTCCTGCAACACCCCCAAAAGCTTTTCACGAGGAACCCCGCCATATACTTTCGCTACAAAATATGTGTAAACGTCTTTGGAATACTCCCAAGATTTCTCAAAAATTTGGTAGAAAGTGGAAATTTGTTCTGTAGTGCTACGGCAGCAACGAAAACCACACTGGGTATCATTCAGCTTTGGTTCAGTTATTTTCGCGGCATCTTGGTGTACACTCTTCCTGGGAGCCTTAGCAAAGAGATGACGCGGTGGTTCATTCACTCCTGTCTCCCTTTTTGTGTGTGGGATGATCAATTTGCCAATCTTTCGGTGCCCTTCCAAAACGCTGTGCCACTTGACACACACAAGTCAGCCAAACCATCCGGCGTTCAAAGTTCCCCTAATTCACTATCAAACTTTTTGCAATAGCTTTAAGCCAGGATTTAGCAGCGGCATTAAAGAGCCTATTGATTCACAGTTCTATGGAAGCTTAAGCTTTACTCTGTGCAAAGTTGAAACATCCCGCCTGAAAAACTTTGCTCTGTTCTGTCAGGTGAGGTGCCAATGTTCAAAAAAGAAAGTACCGTATTGAAATTTTGTATTTTCATATGTCGCAGAAAACAACGCACATTTCATCATTTTTATTTTCTGACAGCTGCTTCAGTGCGGCCCAAATACCCAAAATCTCACTCCGAGCTCTCATAATTGTTGCCTCACTCGTCAACCAGCTTGCTTTGCATGCGCGCTGCAAGTGCCGCCCTTTTTCTTCATTGTAGTCTGATGCATCGCCAGGCAAGCCGATCGCAACGATGAAACAGTAAAACACTTCCATAATTGCAGTAAAGTGCTTTTGCAGCTTCGTACACCATACTGTACAAATCTGCGGCAGTATAGTAACAAGCCGAAGCGCAGCGGTGCGCATGACAATGCACAGATACCAAGCTTACAATTTTCGCTTCCAACTTCTGCGCCAGAAAATTGTGTCGGCCTATAACATTGCAGCCGTCTGTTGCAATAGCTCCGTGCAGGAAAACATACTTTCCTCAGATCGTTTCACTTCAACACAAAGCAAAACCATATCATGGTTTTCAGGATTTAGGGTGTCACTGTAAAATTTTAGGGTGTCATTTTGACACCCAAAAACGGCTTAAAAAAAACACTGGCCTTTGGTTTCACATTTGGAGTGCTAGTGGTTGAGCAATCTTCATTTTCAAATACCTTGCGCTGTAGAAACAATTCATAAGAAACCACTTCATCTGAGATGAGGATGAATTGCACTGTATTTGAATTGGGAGACTCTGTGCTAGAAATCACGTTTCACGAGCAGCGGAAACAACATGTGAGAAAATACGACTCCGGTAAAAAAAATAATAAGCAAAGTAAAAATGCTTTCTTTCGAAATTGGCTCAATTTTCCCGTTTTCGTTTTAATATTATTAATTTAAGTTTGTGTGATCTGATCATCATATTTTCAGGATTGCGTCTGAAGAGGTCGCACTGATCATCACGTGCTTGCTTGGCCGCAAGAAAATCCAGAATGTTTAAAGAGTGTATGGTTTTTGTTTAATCTTGTGCGCATGTTTAATCACCTCTTTACGCCCAGGAACTTCTGTCTAGCTGTTCGTGAAGGTGCTGCTTGCAGTGGCATGGGTACGTGGGAGGGACACATTTCCCCTGGAGTGGCGTTTTATTCCTTCGGGATTGTCTTCTGCTTTCAATACTCAAGAGAGTATTTACTGCAAGGGAAGAAGACAGGAGCACCTAAAGCAAAGAAGGATGCCACAAGACTGGGAAAGGTTTTTATCAAGTAAGTCGTCTCTTATTGTCGTTTGGCAGTGTAGCTCCTCCCACGCTAGGTGCAAGCGTCATGTCATGCGTAACCTGGCGCGAAGAAAAATAGTCGCAAAAATCGAGAAGGTGCGTGCAGTTATTTCTCAGAAATGTGTTGCTGAAAATTACTGGAGTCGAAAGAGTAGATCCTGACACCAAGCAACTGCAACATTTCTGTGATAGAATCTGGTTTGTGTGATCCTCTGGATTGCAGCGCGATGAAGTCATTCGAACCACCTTGCTGAATGTTGAACCACTTTCACATGGCTTTTTTCGTTTTTAGTGTCGTCCAGTTCGAAGTTGTAATTCATGACCTCTGTCTATTTCTTAGCACTGCTTTTGAAATTATCCTTGCGCTACATTTACCAATGGAAAGTTGTGTTACATATTCTGAGGAACATAAAAAGATGACTTGCTTTTTATAGGATCAAACATTTTCCGTTGGACTCCTTTTTAAAAATACTCTATGGTTTCGGGGCTGCAATGGCCGAGCTGTTTTATCCCCCAGGAACAAACAAGCTGTACATGGTTGATCAGAACGGTCATTGGGTGAGTTATGTTTTCAAAATTGACATTCTCGCCTCAGCTCATAGGTTGATGATAAATCATTGTTCAGCAAAGTCCGTAACATGAGCCCAGATCTGATGAAGTTAACTTTCGATTAAAACTCCACTATTTTACCACATCAGCAACATTTGAAAGTCTAGTTGCAGAGCACAGAAGGTTATGGAGTAGACAATAACACACGACCTTCCTTTGCTTTTTCCTTTCCTAAGTAATGTGCAATGTTGGAAAATATCACCCAATAATTGTTCTTATTAATTTGTCGAAAAACTCAGACAGCAATTGCTTTTGTACTAAAGCAATCATTGAAATTACAGATGATATTAAAGTTGTCTTTATTATTTACAATAATGTTTGGCCAAATGCAAGGTCGAAGCAGTGATATGCTATGGCGATATTTCTTGAGATTGAATGATCAAGCTTGGTAAAACAACCGAACAAAAACCATTGAGAAAAAGCTGCAACACAATGCGTAACATTTGCAAAACATTTTAATCAATTTCAAGAAGGCGAATAGTTGCACGAACGGATTCTTCTTTGCAGCAAAATTGTTCAAGCGAGTATTAATCGGGCATGTCCCAATTCACTGGATGCATAAAGTTTCGTACTTTTGTAAATTTCCAAATGTGGTCGTTGCTGTTTTTGAGTATTTACAGGTAGTGGCGTTAGCTTGAAATTTAGTGTTTTGTTTCAAAACGCAATCCTATGTGACACAGTGACAATTTTGTTAACACTGATCAGTTCTTTTGGCATGGTGTTTTCATTTATTATAATTTCAACTGACAATTGCTGACTTCTTTGCATGGTGTTTTTTTGCATTGTTGCTGCTTATTTGCTGAGTAATATGAATAAATAAATAAATGCGCTAACTGCTGTTTTCTTCCAACGACTCTGCAATCTTTAAACATGAGACCACGCAGTTGTATTACAAGAACAGAACTCCACCAACGACCAGAGTAACCTTTCAACCAGTAGCGTTTGGGTTCGTTACCGCTATAACTGATAAAAGCAGCACCCTCCCGTTCTACATCGGCGCTTGTTTGCGTCAAACGTTAAAAGCAACATATCACTCGCCGTGGAGTTATCGAGATCTTCCTGCGCCCCGGTTTTGTCGTGTGCGCTTCTGATGTGTGGCCAGTTCCATCCGGGTTCTTGGCCTCAGATGTTTCAGATCGGTCTCAGAAATTCCGTTTTGGTTTGAAACTTTTCACCAGTCAAGAAAATATCAGACAAAAACATTTCACAGTGCAATTACAGGGCTAATTCATTCTTTATGTTGCTGTACTCAGATGTATGGTAAGCAAGGCTCGCGCATAGAGCATAAATTTTAATGTATTTAATAAATGGATTCTTTTGTAGCAGCATTTGTTGTACCAGAAAGGCTAGAATTGCAGTAACAAAAAATGCACGAAGTTAATTAAAAACACAGAAATTACACCGAAATTGCCTGAATTTTTTTGCTGGATAAATTTTTTTGGACGTCGTGTTCCAGTTTAACATGACTGAAGATATAAGGGTCTGTGTGCGGTCAGCTCAAGGTACTTTGGTGGAAGAGAGATCCTTTAAGTTGTGAAACATTTTTTCTGCTTGACTGCCGTTTGAAAATTTCCATGCCCGGACCTTGTCACTGTACTGCAACAAAATGACCCTCTTGCTGAACCTCTCGTTAGTTGCTTGCCTATATGTTATTTTTCAAGGCAAAGAAGATA
>JGI24022J15233_10005069_pt1 | contig 13822 bp, 9 predicted proteins | sample Ectturendosymbi2_FD_15233 | JGI IMG/M metagenome (IMG submission 15233) | reverse complement strand
GTTGAAGTCAACATGGTGAAAGGCGGGACGTCTTGTTTCAAAATATATTACTACATAGCAATTATAACGTGACAATCACCCTTACTACATCGGTAAAGCAACAGGAAAATACCATATTATTATCAATTTTAGCTGATGGATAGTGTGCATTCAAAGTCTAGCATGCTTGTCTGCATGCCTAATTGTAATACTAATTGATTATTTTCCAAAATTCCAATATGTTCCCCGGCGCACCAGAGGATCTCTCGCGGCACACAGTTTGAGAACCACTGCTCTAGACCGTACATTAAGCTTTTCAGAAGTTTACACAACAAAAAAACTAAGAATGATGCTTTGAAGAAAGATTGATGTGTTGATGTGTTACCATTTTAAGTGCTGGTCCCAATATGTCAAGTTTCCTTGAAACCGTCATTAGTGCAATGAAAATTTTTAAAAAGTTAATTTGCCGAAAAGCTTATAAAATAGCAAAAGGAATTACGTGCTCCAACAAGATGATTTTTGAGAAGAACATTTTCAAGCGAAAGTCGGCATGTATAGGTCAAGCAAAAATAGAAATGATGCGCATAAAGCCTGGGCATTATACTGTAGTTCAGTGTATAGCTGGCGTGACTGCTTTATGTACTGGATAGTTTGTCGAAGGCATTCGATGGGAGTCTCTGTTATGGTAGCGCAGAAACAATGCTCTGTCACAACAACGGCAAGGCATATAAAACAGAATACCTGAGACAGAACGTGAAATACAAAGTCAGCTTAGCGTGAACCTAAACTACGTTACCCAGGATCAGGTTTCTGATCGATGGCCTTGCTACTGCGTCCTCACGTTTAACAGGAGTAAGACGAATGTGACAAAGCAAAAAAGCTGGTACGTGTAGGAAAGCGCTTTTAAACCGTTACGGTGTTGGTCCCATTTGTAGTGGGATGCCTTCTGTCAGGGTCGTCCATCACAACGGTTGCTGAAAAAAAAGTAATTGCGCACATTCGGGGATAGTCCGATCCACTCAAGCGTGGCGTAAAATTCTCTGCCAACATACCCGCACACGATTCGCGCTTGCGCAGACGGTATGCGTGCCAGGCACTAGGTTGTTGCAACATGGTCTCCCAGGTAGGCCTTCGTTGCAATCGTGGATCGCCCACCGACCAAATGCGTAAGCGTGGTTTGCACATGCCCGTTGAACGTTTCGCGAAATACTGTATTACGTCAAGGTTTGCGTGCGGTGAAGCAAGTTAACAGTTGGGCTTGCATTTAAATAACTGGCCGCTCACGCTTAAAAATGTTGCTTTTAAGTTTTTAGCTTGCGCGGGTGAAACGGAATGCAGAAACAATGTGTTTATGTAAACAGAGTTTGGAAAACACAATCCAAGCGCGATTTCCTGGACCAGCAGACAAACTCACATGAATTTAAATCTATAACCCATTATTTACGAGTCGGTCGAAAATTTCTGATTCACACAAGGTTTCCTAGCACAACTCACTTTCTTGGCTGAGGCAGGAGTTAACGCCGTCTGCTTTTGCAAATTAGACAAGTTAACCAAAACTAACTAATCTTTTGCGGTTACAAGCCCTTAGGTCAGAGTTGTAGTCAGGGGGGAACGGTAATGCATACTGTACTTACCTGAACTCATGGAGTAGAAGCGCATATCGCGGGGAGGGCATAATCTGCCTCCTCTTACTCTCACCAAAAATGCAGGCCCGTATAGTACTTGTTTGTTGCCACTTTTACACCAATCGCTCACTTCTGTGAATCTGCACACCCAATTCTGAAAAAAGTTTATTTTCAGATGCACGTGGTTTTTAACGTGTAATTTCTTTATTTGTAACGAAGCAAGCACGGAATATTTATTTAAATTTTTATGGCTGTTTAAAACTACTGTTCTGCTTTTTTTTCCACAATAAGCAAATCGTGATTGTTATGGAAAAGAAATACAAAATAAAACATAACGCTCAAGGAGGTTAAAAAGGAAGTTTCAAAGCCGCATATGCAGCAAATTGTGTCCAGTTCCCTTCAATACTGTGGAATAAATTGTCTCCTGAACCTGACCAAGTTCGTTGGTGATTTTTTATTTCGAGCTTTTTTCACTTATGTTGTTGTGAGCCTACAAGTTTGTTGGTGATAGAATGCTGCGTTTCTCGTTTATTGCTGTGTTTGATCTTTATGAAAGCTTTCAAATGTGTTCTTCTGAGATATAGTTTTTAATTAAGAATCTCGTATTCCAAGTTGGACGGCTATTTGTTGATGCCTGGGTTACCTGATTGGCGACTGGCGTGAGATCCGTATCGCAATGGGGCATGCACCTAGCCAAGTGCTGACACTTTCATGATGTTTAAACTTTGCACATGGGCTGCCTAAGTTATGAACTGATCAAAAAATTGTGTTTTTTACTTCAGGCGAAGAGGACCTTTCCAAACGAACCAGGACTGCCTACACTCGCCATCAAACCCTCGAGCTAGAAAAGGAATTTCATTTCAACCATTACCTGAACCGACGCCGAAGGATCGAGATCGCGCATATGCTCTGCCTTAGTGAGCGTCAGATCAAGATTTGGTTTCAGAACAGGAGAATGAAGTGGAAAAAAGAGCATCCAGGCAAAACCGGGATCAACATGACACGGGGATTAGGTCCATCGAATTAACTTGCAGTGGTGCTGTCTCCGCTCAGCTTTTTTGTGGAAATCTATCGTGGATGCAAGAACTTTTCCTCTCTTTTTGACTGTTTCAAGTCGACGGGAAGCAGTTATTGCTACTTCGTTTATTTCAGGCTTGAAAACATCATAAGGTTAACGACATCACAACCACAAAAATACACCAGAATGATTGTAGGGTTGGGGAAGTCTTCAAAACGTGATGCAAACTCTCAGCAAACTCTTCAAAATCAAAATACAAAATAGCATCGCGGCTCTGGGAACACTACATGAGGTTTATAAATTTAATAGCTGAATGCAGTTAATTTATTTACGGTGTTAGAGATTGGACAAAGTGACTATGTGTGGCCAGGTGTTTGCTTTTTCTATGGTGTCAAACTAAAAATTGCGGTCAAATGGTTGTGGGGTAAGCACAGGGAACCCGCTTTACCCGGGTTTTTGGAAAACTCAAGCCAAACATTTAGCGAATGACGGAATAAGCACTTGTCACTGATAGCTTTGATGGCTGCATTGGATAAGTTTGCAAATACTTCATTTGTAAACTCCCGAATTAAGCCAAAAATATATTTTTTTACATTTTAGCGCTTAGTACAAAATGATTATTATAAATGGCAGGGGCGGATCCAGTCAGCGATTTTAAGGGGGGGCAATTTCAGTAATATTAGGCAGTCAAGTCTGATGACGGCTTCACTGCTGCAAGAGAGATGAAGTATACTTCACAATAATGCTGTGACAAAACATTTGAGACAAAATGGTTTTTAATCGCGAATTTGTTTTCTGAATTGGTTCAAATCATGGCGAGTAAAGTTACTTTCGTAGGTTTTAGAGGGGTGATCGCCCCAATCCCCACTCTGGATCCGCCTCTGATAAATGGAGAGACCCTACACCACTGCTCTCCTGGCGACAGCCCTGGAAGTAACAAGCGCAAAAATATCCACTTTATTTTTGCTGTTTCCGCGTTGGTTTTACCTTTTCTACTGGTTTTGCACGCTGCCACAGCCACACACGTTTAATAAATGCATTTATTCTTCATGGTTTTCTAATTCTCCCGGTTTCTTTTTCTGCTCAACTTCCTTTTCTATCAATTTCTTTTTTCTCCCCACTTCCTCTGCTCAAAGTTCCATTGGAGCTATAGTTCATGTCATCGTAAGCATGTTATCTTAACAACATTGAGTGTTTTTGAGAATCAATATGGTAGTTTCACAGAAAATAATCTAACTCCAGAAGAAAGTGAGTGAGAGTGGCAAATAAATGTATAGAAATCATAAAAGATTTTATGTGATGTTTTATGCGGTAATATGCTTTATTTAATGGAATATAAAGTATGTACGCTGTATCTATTCTTGTGATAAACCAATGAGTATGAGGTATACGTACGTAAATTGCACGTTGTGCGGCCCGATTTCTACATGAAGAGCGCAAACGTCCATAATCCACATGCGCGATACGAATTGTCAGTTTTAGCAGAACTAAACATCAACTATTGGTCTCGCGCATCAATGCACCACCTCTGCATGCGCTTACCTCGTGGTGCTAGCATATATCATCGTAACTTTTCCCGATTACGAATCAGTAATATTTGTGTGCGATATCGAAAAGCAGCAAACAATGCCTTCTTACTTGTGATGTCACAAAACAAACATGCGCTGTGTTGGTAGGAAAGACCCAATCAACGCTGCACATGAAACGTATATTCATAATATATAGGTAGTCACCCGGTCCCCTTTATAATTGCTTTGCGGACCCTTAAGGGACAGCGGATTAGAGATTTCACGGTCACATTATTTTTGTTCACAAACGGCACAGCTCCAAATACTTTTGTACGCATATTGCACCGCAACCGCATATTTTTTTGAACCTTCAGTACCGCGGTGCACACAGCAAAATTTCATACTCGCATGAAACCATATATATATAATGATAATAATGCTTTTGGATCTCGTGTCGGATCTACGGTATGGCCATTCTTGATTATGTTTAGAGGTAAGGAGGTAAAGCATAGGGCTAGTTTCGGTAAAATACGTCCAATCTAAACAATTAACGGTAATGTAAATATAACTCAAAATTCATGCCTTTAATTTTGACTCCAACTCTTGTTCTAACCTCCATCAAGAAAAACAAAACTGCTGATTCTACAAGCGACATAACTATACCTGTAATATTCCATCTGTCACCTATGCAATGGGTTATCTTACTTTTCAAGCGGACAAAATTGCTCCAGCTGATTTGTAATACTTGGCCTAAGACATTAACCAACCAATAACATTCACCAGTCGTAAAACGCAGTCTCAATCCTAACTATAGGCTCATTAGAACAACGTCTTTCAACATGTTTCATACTACAACCGTTGCTTTCTGGTAACTTCGTAATGCACCACACGGAAACATGGGCAGTAAACCAACTACTGTACAACACGTTCACCCTCGCTACTTTGAGTAGTAGTGGACGGTTGCGTAGCCTGTTGGTGGTGAATTACTAACTTCCCTGTCTCTCTGAGCTTGAGTGCACGCACATGATGTCTAAACCACCTGCATGTACGTGACCAGGCCCGTAGACACGGGGCGCAAGCGGGGCAGGGCCCTCAATTTTTTGTGCCCCCCAAATTTTGTTGAGCCAAATAAAAACTTTTTAAAATATATAATGAAAACAAAAACTTTACCCCCCAAACCCTGAAACCTGGCTAAGGGCCTGCACGTGACCATGTCACAAGACGTTAAACGGTCGAACCTACAGGTACACTAGGTGAGCCTTTCAATAGTAATAATTCATAGTGACAAGAGAACGATCTTTGCGATTTGGTGTAGAATCATCAGTAACGTTTTTCTGGAAGAAGGTTAGAATAAGAGTTAGGGTTACAATTAGGAATAAGGGCATAGGGTTATATTTCCCCGTTGACAAAAGCTTATAATTAGCTTAGACTTGTTACATTAAAATAAGCTTAAGCTTTAGCTGTAAAAATAATCCAAAAATAGTTATATTGCAGATTTCACACGAGGCCCAATTTATCTTCGTCTTCTTATGGCTGAAGTGAATCCGAACAGCAAGGAATTAGTGCAAGCTCATTTTGATCCATGGTTGGCTACTCGCGAGTGAAGAGGTGAAAACTTTAACAAAAAGTGATTCCGCTTGCCAACAGGAAACTTTTCTTAAATAAGATTCTATAAACACTAAAAATATTTCAAGCGGCAAGCATCCAAACCGCAGCAGCCTTTATATTTGTTCTCCGCGACAAAATGCCCGGCTAAAAAGATAAAAACGGCCGGTTACGCTACGCGGCTTGTTGACATTTCTATTAACAGCCACCAGTGGGCAGCAAAGCATAACAGAGAGTGTTTGGAAGTTTTATTTCCCTGCTTCCAGCCTGACGACAATACGTCAATTTAAATAACACATGATGTATCGGCTGACTGCTCAAAAAAATGAGCGACCGCAATCAGGGGTGGATATTAGAATTTAAGGGCCCGTGGAAAACTCTCCGAAAGGGCAAGGGGTCCCTATTATTTGTTCACGTTATATCAAATGAGGAGCCCCCATGTTATGTAAATTTTATGCAGAAACTTTATTCACTGAAAGCAAGTTAAAATTTTTTTCATTTTGTCTGGGAATTTGCTTCTACGTTAAAGTACATTTCATATCGTAAATTGTTTGAAGTGATTTGATTTTAAATTATTCTTTGTCTAGGCATTAAAATGTTGTTGAGGGGTTTCCTTTGGCACATACGCACTTAATATTTGCTTTATTTTAAAAAACATAAGACTTTCTTCAGAGCTTATTAAATGTGACTCTAGAGTGGTTCATAAGCTTTTTAATAAAACAGTGCAAAAACTAAGTACGAAGCTCTCAGAAGGGAGGACTATGGCATCTCTGAAAAAGGGGCGAGGGGACCGCCTTGTTCGCCTCCCCTAATATCCAGCCCTGACCGCAGTGAATGGTCTCATCTTCAAATCGTTGTGATGCACTCAAATATATACAGTACTTTTGCAGAAATTTGAACATGTGGCGAATTTTGAGGAATTTGCAGTGCACTTGAACGCATCGTATGAATGGTACCAGAAAAACTAATGAACACGCATCAGGCCGGCCCTCCAAGAAAATCGTAGCCTTAGGAGTTTGACACGACCAAGTAACAAAGTGGAAATTTCATTATGTTGCGCGTCACTGATGCCATCTGAAGTACAATGAACTTTTCCTCATAATAACATCCACAGTGTTTTGCAAAAATGTAGTGAAACAAAGCCTTACGTAAAATTGAAGTTAAAAATGTGCAGAATTGTTTTGTGCAAAAAGTACTAAACGGTAAAATTTAAAAATAATTGATTTATAATCACAGCGTTTCTGTTTCTTTTCTTAATTTTTTCAGAAATGAAATCATGCTTTCTAGCTTTCAAATATTAATATAAAACAAGCTCAAAAAATTAACAATAAAAGAAAATAATTTACTAATGCCAGCTATGTGTGAAGAAATGTTAGCAAGGGTGTGGTGTAAACTTTCTACTGCCAAGCAATCATCAAATCCATCGCTAAAATCATCGCGATCGTTAAAATCACGGAAAAAATTGAGTGTGCTTAATATGGAGAAAATATAGGAATTTTCCAAGGATCTTTCAAGCTAGTTAAATTTTCCGTACATTTCAGTGCATTTTTTGGATATTGCTTATTTAAGCTGCAACAACGCACGAAGGTTTAGTCGGATTGTCGGGTGTAGGCTACTGCAGAAATAGATGGGGGAGCGGCGTTTGCGGAAACGTTGCTTGGGCGTTGGTGCAAAATGTGGTGGTCACTAAATTCCCAAGCGTTGACAACAATGTTGGAAGTCTGTAGACGCGCATACCTTAAATAAGCTGTGACCTTGGAGGTCCAATGTGCCAGTCGTTAACTTCTGATCTGGTTTTGTTTAGATCGCAAGTGTGAATGATTAAAGCTCAGCGTTATCCCGTCTAGGTAACGCTGAGTACACATAACGCGTAAGTAAACTGCTGGTTTAATGGGACCTGAAGCTAGATGATGTTTTTCTGGGTCACGTGACCTCTGTAAGGCCAGATCAAGCTTTTTTAACTTTCCCGCAACAACATTTGCTTTTACTCATTTTCAAACAAAAAGTCGTATGTGCGCAGCGACACAGCATTTTTTTTTAATGTTTATACACAATACCCCACCACGACGGATGTATGGGATTAATTTTCTTTTGACTGTAAAAAAACTTATGCGCGCTTCCGATCTGTCCTGTCTTCATATCAATTCAGGATTTAGCTAACTGTAAAAATATCGACATTCCGACGTTTCATCTGCAAACAATTCGCTTAGCGGGTTATGATCCATCCCAAGTACTCAGTGAAGTATGCACAACTGTCACATCAGGTATTTGAAAGACCTGACTCTTCTTTGGTTTGCAAGGACATTTTTGAAGAAAACTCATCCAACACTCCACTTGTCTCCAAAAGTTAGGAAAAGGTATAGAAGATCAGATTTTTAACGTGTCCTAAATCCTAAGTACGCCTACATGAAATAAAAAATCTTGGTCTTTTCCACACCCCGCGTTACATGAAGCAGGTTTAACCCCAACCAGATCATCTGGATTAGCCAAAATTTGAAACTGTTCCTATACGATACAATCTCGCAACGCAGTATGCTTGCATCACGGTAACTTACAAACTTGCAAGAATGACGTATGGCGTCGTGTAAGAAGCAAGTTGCATTGCTTCAAAGTTGTGACCTTTGACTGAACTTTGGTGTGAAATCTGAGCACGCGAATCACGTGTCAGGACTGCACAACTGCGCAAAGCAATACATATTTACAAACAGACGGGGCAGATGTCTGATAGTGGCTTGTCTTGGATGTTATTGCGTGTCGAATCGCACACTTGCTCCTATTGCGAAATCCTGAACGATGTGCGCTCTGACCATTTTGTTACATCAGTCTCAGCAGGAGAGAGTGCGCTCAATTGCTGGGAACGAAAAGAAAAAATGACCAGGCAAATTGACGGATGTTTGTACGGACGTTAGCACTCTCTTGCATGGTCGTAAAATTAATAAAATATTCAGGGGATGGACAGTCGACTGGTAAATTGCAAGACCCAGAAACGACCTGCATCTAAGACGATATATTGCACGAAATATTTAGTGGTTAAAAGACTTAAAAGATGAAAGCTTAAACATAAAGATTCAAACCAACCAGAGCTGACAATCTGAACCAGTTGGTTTGAGCGTGAGTGGACAAATTTGCCCAATAATTTTGGTAAACATTTTTATCTTAGATCGCATAGGAATATTATTGAGTTGAAAATAATAATTTCACTGCGACTCTGTAAAGCGTTGGGCGATTGCTCCGGTGGCCCCATCTACAGACGGCACAGTTTCGACGTTAGCCGTTTCATCAATGCAGCACAGAGCTACTCTTTCGCGGAGGTTAAAAAGTTAAAAGCGTGTTTACATAAAAGCAGGCCCGTAACCAGCTTGGGACACCAGGAGGGGCGAAGAATTTTCTGAGAGGGGCCCAAATATTTTGAAATACGTCCAATATTTTCAAAGTATATCCAACACACTTTTCCAGGTGGGGCGAAAAATTTTCTAAGGGGGCTTCGCCCCACCTGGTTACGGGTCTGCATAAAAGAGTTTGCATTCGTCACTATTTCTAACTGCTATCTGGTCCTGCAGGAGTAGCAACCTGTTTAATCCAAGGCCTGGATCACATCATACATTAAAAGCTTATAACTACTTCTTTACACTTTGCCGTTTGACCCGTATGTGAAAGGACCAAGAGCTCCAACGTTATCGAGCACATATTTGTGTTATCATACCAATACAAATTTGATGGCAATATCTTTCATTCTTTTGGTAAATGCTTGAAGAAAGACGGATTTATGCACAGCATGAGGGTAATATTGGATAAGCCTTGTCTTTGACTTGGTATTTATTATAATTATCTTTTTAAATGAACGTCATTCACAGATTGTTGATGTTTGCTTGCATGAGTCATTATGTGTTTAGGTTATTTTCATAATATTCGCTTCCACGCAATTTGCTGCTTGACTCCTGGGTTTTTCGCAATTTATGAATTTCAGTATAAAACCTTTGTAACATTTGCAGATAAAAATGGTTCGGCGTGTGCTTACCCGCCCGAAGGCAATTTTTTACTTTCTTTGCTTGAAAACAGTTTTTCAGTTCATGACTTAGTTGAATTTTTGCTTTGTGTTTTGTTTGGAATGAATGGGAACTTATAATAAAGCAGAAGTGCAAACATATGCACTTCAGCAAAGCCTGGCCTTTCTGCTAGATCTAATGTTTTCAGGGGAGTGTATTATGTGCGTAATAGTGTTGGGACTTAGAATGTACAGAACGGTTTGTTAATCACAGCTTGCAGATCTGAAATACTTTTATGTAATGTTCATTATTTTGAGCACTTTTTAATGTAAAAAGTACACGCGTCCGTAAAAAATCAAAGGACAAAAACAGCTGTTTTGATTCAAGTGCATTATTAGGTTTTGTGCAAAAACTTAAAATGTACGCGGTGCACCTATATTTTGAAACTAACAATTAAATAGAGGCAATGAACGTGTGCTTGGTGTTGTCAAAGTTGTGCATCAGCAAATGCAGTAAGGGTGTCCAGGCAGCAATAGGACAGACAATCCTTCTAGCGTGATGACGCTACCTTCAGGGACAGCTGTTTTTGTATCAACAAGCTGTGGTAAGCAAATTTACCAACAATCCATTTTAACTTTGTGTTGACTATGCAGTTTCTTACAATTTTTACAAGATTTTTAAAACTGTTCTGTTGCTGAGGAAAAGATGTAGCCGCCGCAGGTAATATTTTAACAACCTACAAAAAATAGCACTCGTTAAACCAAAGCAATACAGTTTCTTTTATCTTCTATTAGTACTTGCATAGAACCTCTTACACTAATGACTAGCCATCGTGCTCCATCGACTAAAGGAATACCCACAGCCACAGGTCCACGGCTTGACATTAAAAACAAACATTTCATTGCAGTATTATCACCAGGTGGCAGTACTGTGCTTCAGAAAACAAGCAAAACACTTTTGGTTGATCAGCAAGTGAAAAATCAAATTCAACCTAATTTAGGGAACGTTACTGATCTATAATCCATTTTTACTATGCATATGATTTGGTCAAGCACGGTGGTGGCTCAGGCAGCACCACACGGTATGCGGGGGATGTTTCCTTTCAGTAAGTTATTTAATGTCAACATCCGCTTGCGACCAAGTTTTCTCTTCATAAATTTGCTCTGTATATTGTTGTCAAATATCAACTGACCATGATTTCTTATGAAGGAATGTTAACAGTGATACCGTTTATTCAAAATAATGAGTCCTACGGAAAATGCCGCCGTGGATATATCAGTGAGTTCTTGCGAGGGAAAATCAAAAGGGTGCATTAAATTGCTAAATTTCAAGTGGGTAAAAATCGTAATGGAGTGGATCAAATTGGGAAAATCATATAGGGTTGACTTACTTTCAAAAAACTCGTTTCGTTAATGTGTTGAAAGAGTATGATCTTTTTCGTAAATTTAGAGAGGATATCAGCAGAGGGAATCGGCCCAAGTATACCCTCAAAAAGATTGATGAAAACAGTGCGTGCTTACTACCTGCAGGAAGACAGTAAGCGCTCGTCTTTGTAGAACAGTAGATCCATTCTACGCACAAACGTTCCTTGACCTCACAGCCCGTTTCAAAAGGTGAGGATTCTGCAAACGCTTGGTTGGGCTGGCGTGCCAATGCGTGGAGAAATAATGCCATAAACAATGTTTCAAGTCTTTGATGAGAGCCGTGGCGATGCGGCGCGTGACATTATATCTCAAACAGACCGCCCAGTTATGGTCGGTTCATTACTAACAAGCCAAACATTTTACGCTGCCAACAATTATTGCTCAATGACGACGCCGCGTCTATGCGCTATTTACTTTGTTTCATTTTACAGCCGAGTTTGCAAAAATTTCGCAATCACTCAGAAAAGAAGAACACAGTCATCGACCTCAAAAGAGGACAACGCCGCTAACCAGACATTTAAAAAAGTAACAAATGCCAGGATATTTCTTGGAAGGTACGGAGAAAATTTTATTGACAACCTCTAGCGGCAACTGTAAATCTGTCAGTGCATAGTCATAGCACTTTAATTGCACTATCAAAGCTTTATAGTTCTCTTTCCGTTTCATAGTTTCTAATTGCATACATAAGTAGAGTTTACAAAATGTTTTTTAACTGCCATAACGATAAACATATCGTAAATCGTACCATAAACAGTTCCCATTTTGCAATAGCCCCCACTCATTTTTAAGTATGCAGTTAAGAGAGGTCTATTCCCAAAATCCGTTAAAACACAAAAACGACTCGATGTGTCTGAAACCAGTAGATATTTCTCCTACACGAAGATGCTGCTTCCAGCTACGACAGATATACTGTAGGTTGCGGATGCAGTCATGATCATGATAAGGTCATAGTACCTGTTGAAAATTCAAGATTTCTGGTTACAGTGAGTTGAAAGCACATTGTTTTTAGGCAAATGTTTTCTTCGACGCAATCGCAAGATTGAAAGTTTTGGAGACTATGTTCAATGCAGATGGAGCGTTCTTCAGTGCAACACACTTTTTTATCAGTTACGAACATCGAGCACATTTCAAGCAGTTCTTAAAAATGAAGTGCGTTCTGAAATTAACTTCTTTAAACACTTGATTGAAATTTTGTTTTTGTTTGCTGTTTATCTACCGCAGGCGCTCTTGATACGCGCCCTGGTGTGAACTTTCCAGTTACATCCGTTGTGACGCAGGGTCACAACGTGTAACAATTTAATGGAGTTTTTTGAAATTTTTTACTGAAATTAATGCAGATATGCAGACCGGACTTCTCGGCGTGGACATCTGGCGTTGTTTTAAACGCTCTCAAATTGTACGAGCTGCAGCGAAAGCTTTGTGACGTGAAGGCATTGCGTTGGACGAATAATCTGTGACGTAAAACTTTCCAGTGAGCCTCCGTGTGTGTCGCAGGTTTGCAGGACCTGAAAACACTTGCTATGTAAATTACGCTTTCTTCTGATAAAGTTCGCTTCGAATAACGTTTTCTTTGCAGACAGTTTGTCGTCGAATCGTTGTACTATTCGTTCTGGCATCATTTTGATTTTGAACTGCGAAGTGATCAAAATTCTGACCATTTTGCGACGTACTGTACAACGTGGCTTTGCACTGTTTGCGTTATGACGGTCATTGACTCATTTGTCGCAGAAAAAGTTCAGCTACTGTATATCTCATAAGCAAGAACAAAAAAGCATGATGCAGGAAGTAGTTCTCAGTCGTCGAGTCGAGATGACACAATCAATGCGTGTGAACAGAAAGCTCGATAGAATGATGTCGACCATAAAACAGTGTAAAACAATCGAGCATTCAAAAGAACAGTTTTACCTCACTTCAGTTCTCAGGACCTTGCCCCAGGAGGGTCTGCAATCCATCCAACAAATGAAACGTTACCTGATCGTCCCAAGTCAAATTTGCATCAGCTAACACTCGATCACAAGGTGAAAAAATCGTTTGAGAAGTTGACTTTCCGGTTTGTAGCCACTTGTGTCCGTGTATGGAAGCATAATAATCATATATTTACATTTTGAAGCTCCTACGAAGAAGCTGAGTCAAAGTCAGGTTTCAACTTTGTATAAAATGTTTCTAAAATAAGTGACCCTAACAAATGTGTAAAACCATTCTGATTACTCACTTGTCTCTATAGTACCACAGTAAAGTTTTGCCAAGAGTCTAAAAAAACGCCATTGAGCTGAGGTTGGAACATTTAGATGATTTTCCTGCACTACTAATTAATTACGAATCACGAAAAAATGCGCAAAGACAAAAAATTAAGTTAAAGCCATTTTCAAACTAATGCCATTACAAAGTTTAATTAGGCATATATTCTTCATCGTTCGAGCAGTTCTTTCAATCCATTGTTGGGCCACACCAGATCTCGGGGCAAGTGATGAGCAGCTAATCAATTGTCCCATCATCCAGAACCGTCAGACCATGCACTCCAAAGGGAGGTCGATGGATTTGATAGTGAAGGACAACACGGTCAACGACTTGTTCCTCTGCACCACACTCGCAAACTGCAGAAGGGGCAATCCCGCCATACCATGTGTAAGCAGGGGTGGAAACGTCCGACACCGGTGCGAAGGCGGTTAAGCTGGAC
>JGI24022J15233_10005066_pt1 | contig 13824 bp, 10 predicted proteins | sample Ectturendosymbi2_FD_15233 | JGI IMG/M metagenome (IMG submission 15233) | reverse complement strand
GGTTTAGGTTTTGGGTTTAGGTTTTGGGTTTAGGTTTTGGGTTTAGGTTTTGGGTTTAGGTTTTGGGTTTAGGTTTTGGGTTTAGGTTTTGAGTTTACGGTTTTAGGTCATGTAACAAAGCCCTTACGCTAATCCAAGTGTGTTGTCCTTGCCACTTAACCAATCCACGCAATCGGATTCTCCTTATGGCAAAATACCTCCAGCAGTGCTTTTCCCTCTGAAGCCTTATAGACACTTCCTTGTTAAATTTAGGAAACGACAAAAGGCTGTGTTTATTTTGCCTCATCATGCAAAAGCACTGCTGGAACTATTTTGCCTTCAACCAATCGTATCTGGCTAAAAGCAAAATAGCTCCAGTAGTTGTTTTGCCTCATGAGGCAAAATATAAATACATGATTTTACATTCGCGGATCAGGACTGGATCGGATTGATGATTTTCAAAAATTTTGCGAATCAGGACTGGATCGGATTCAATTTTATCGGATCAGGCTGGACTCGGACTGAAAAATTTCACAGTCCGCTCATCTCTGCTCCTAATGTCCAAATCATCAGGGGTCGGCACTTGGCAATCTAATGCACGTGTGCCACATTTTGCACGCCAAGCAATTTTAAGTGGCAAGCCCAAGCTCCAAGTTTTAGGTAATAGATATCACTTTGGTTATGACTCACATATATTGACCTTGAGTTGTATGACCAACGTATGTTTTTGGCACACTGAATGTTTTGAAACCTTGAGTCAGCAGTCGACACACCGCAGAGATGAGCAGATTGTCATGTTTTGCTATCCAGTCCTGTTTTTTTAAAGTCAGCTCAAGTCCAACCACAGTCCAAAAAAATTTTCAAATTTAGAGTCTANGTCCAAATGAAGTTAAAAAAACTTTGAAAATGCCACCTTTTCACAACAAAAATACNGAGTTTTTTCCATTTANTCAGTTCAAATCCGATCCGAATCCTGAACTTTGAAGTGATTTACAGTCCGGCTCCAAACCAATATCAACAAAATTTGCTGTCGCCGGATCCAGTCCAATCCAAGTCCGGTCCAATGCTCATCTCTGGCACACAGTGAGCTAAAGGTTGTCAACCCTGCTCCAAATGCAACAATCACGGATGTGAGAAACCCCACTGAAGCAAACTTACAGAAAACAGATAAGAGATGAGCGGACTAAGACTCGCCGGACTGTGAAATTTTATCAATCCGAGTCCAGTCCTGATCGGAAAAAATTAAACCTAAACCAACCCTGATTCGCAAATTTTTTGAAAATTATCAATCCGATCCAGTCCTGATACGCTCATATATATTGTATAACCATGTTTTTTAGGCAATGTCTATTTTGCCTCAGGAGTCAAAACCACAGCTGGTACTATTTTGTTTTTCGGAAAACACGATTGGTTGAAGGCAAAATAGATCCAGGAGTGCTTTTGTCTCAAGAGGAGAAATAAACAATAATTTTTGGCATTTCCAAAATTTGGTTTCTAATATCCCTCTGGATCGGACTCCCAATCTGGATCCTATAAACCATTGCTGTGCAGCAGAGATGAGCGAAATGTCATATTTTGCGATCCAGATCTAGTCCTGATTTGTTGAAACTCAGTCCAAGTCCAACCATAGTCCAAAATTTTTTTTGAAACGTGAAGTCCATGTCCAAATTAAGTCCAAAAAGTTTTGAAAATACAGCATTTTCGCAACAAAAGTGCCGTATTTTTTTTCCATTAACAGTCCAAATCCGGCCCGGATCCTAAATTTTGAAGTGATTTACAGTCCGGATCCAACCCAAATTCTCCAAAATTTGCTATAGTTCGGATCCAGTCGAATCCAAGTCCAGTCCAACGCTCATCTCCGCTGTGCAGTGCTCTGAGTTTGAAGTATTTTGCCCCTAGACGGTAACTTTTGAGGCTTGTTAAAGATATGGAGATTTTCGGAAAAGTTTGCAAATTTGCAAAATGAATCATTTCAGTTTATTTTGCAAATCGTGTTTAGTTCTGTTTTTAACACTTGTGCTGGCACTCCAGTTTCATGGTGCACCATCACAGATTTAGGGATTTTTTGTGTATAATAGAAATCATGGTACTGTTCTTGGGATTTTTGGGGTTGCATTTGTTAGAACCCTGCTAATGCGTGCCCTCCCACAAAAGTTTGAAAGTTTCAACGCTGTAATAGTAGAAGCTTTTCGAGCAGAAATGAACATTGGACTGGACTTGGATTGGACTGGATACGGACTGTTGCAAATTTCGTTAAAATTGGAATGGACCCAGAGGTAAAACCCTTCTAAATTTAGGACCCAGACCGGATTTGGACTCAGTTGATGGAAAAGAAATGTGGCTTTTTTTGTGAAAAGGCTTCATTTTTCAAATATCTTGGACTTAATTTGGTCTTGGACTGTACATTGAAAAACGTTTTTGGACTGTGGTTGGACCTAGACTGATTTAAAAAAATCAGTTCTGGATCAGAGTTGGCCCCAGATCCGGAGAGTCTTAGTCGACTCCGTAAGGATTCTGCGTTTTTCTTTCGGACCCGGATCCGGACCCGTAGTCAAAAATTTGTTAAAAATCTGAACCGGATCCAGTCTCACTTTTCAATTTCGGCAGTAGCAGAGTCAGTGTGGTAACTTCCTCGGTTAAACATGTGTGAATTTCGGTTGAAACGATGATTGTAGCCGGAGTTTGAACAGAAGTCGAGTTCTCAAATTTGAAAATTTGCCGGACCCGGATCCGCACCTGGATTCAAAACTTTTGGAACAGGAGCGGAGTCGGATTCCCAAAAAATGTCTCTGGTCACCTCTGGTCTGGATTTCGATCACAAAATATGACAGTCCGCTCATCTATATTTCAGAGGTCGCATGTGATCCGGAGTTACAAATTCCACTCCGGCACGATTTTGCGTATTTCTGTCGGACCCGGATCTGGAATCAATTTTCAATTTCTGCAGCAGCAGGAGTCTGCGTGGTAATTTCTTACGTAAAAACATGTTAACACAGAAAATTTTCGGTTGCCTTGGTTGTAGCCGGAGTCTGAACAGGAGACGATTTCTCAAATTAAAAAAACGCCGGACCCGGACAGGATCCGGATTCAAAAATTTTGGACAGGAGCGGAGTCGGAATCTGAAAATGTGACTCCGGCCACCTCTACTCTGTTTCGATTTTGGAGCCCGCCAAAAGGTTGAAAGTTCAACCTTGTAGTACAACAAAAGCTTCTCCAGTTTATCAAGAGCGCAAGCTGTAATGAACAACGGTAGTCAAAGATATTAGCTCCATATGCTAAAGAAGTTTTGTTTACTGATAATGGTGTTTTGCTCTGGATTTTCAATGGCAGTTGGGGCAAACCAACTTAATTGTTTTTTTGCCACGTTTGTTTTTAGACCCATGTAGGTAATAACTGTGAATTTTTAAAAGTATGAATTTTTCTTCTTTATTATTTTTAGAGTTAGAAAGTTCAATATTACTTTTGAACAGTCAATCGCCGGTTTTGATTGATTGCCATTTTTATTCTAATTTCTTACCTTGGGATCTTAAATTGGGGTATACGAATGAAAGGTTTGCAAGGGAGGGCATTGACATTTAATTGTTTTCGTTTAAAAGTACAGCACTGAGCATACTGTAATCCTAATAGCAAATAAATTGTCATTCTGTTTTTGTGTGTGTTTGATTGTGATGGTGAGTATGACAAGTATCAATGGCTTATGCCAAAGGCAAAAGGGGTTGCCTGAATAAGTTTGCGAACGTCTATACACTGTCAGTCAGAAAAAAGACTAGACTTAATACCTTAAGTAACTGCACAGGGTTTTTGACAACCCTTGGTGCAATATTGTGTGTATTGCTAACAGCATGCAAAAACTATGTAAATTTGCCATAGTTTTCTTCTGTGTATTCTTGCTGAAGGGATTATTAGTTGTGCTTTTGTTTCAAAGTAAGTAGCTTTCACAAAATGCTTGTCCTTTGATGACTGGTCGGCGGCGGCGGTACCACCAGTGTTGAGCGTAAGGTTGTACCTCCAGCATAGGGATGTACCACTGGCGTAGGGGTTGATTTAGAAAGCAACTGTTTATGCCACCAGCATAGGGAGTTGATTTATAAAGTAACTGAGTGTTTGTATCTCCAACGTAGGGACTTGATTTAGAAAGCAGCTGTTTGTACCTCAAGCTTAAGGAATTGATTTAGAAAGCAGCCTGCTTGTACAACTAGCATAGGGATGTCCCTCCAGCACAGGGGTTGTTTAAAAAGACAACTGTTTGTACCTCCAGCGTAGGGAGTTGATGCAGAAAGCAACTGTTTGTATCTCTAGCGCAGGGGTTGATTTAGAAAGCAAAGCAACTCTGTGCATTGTTTGCACTGGAGATACAATACACTGGAGGTACAAATAGTTCTTAAGCTACCCCTATGCTGCAGGTACAAACAGTTGATTTATAAATCAACTCCCACGCTGAAGGTACAAACAGTTGCTCTCTACATAAACTGTCTACGCTGGAACAGTTGATTTCTGAATGAATCCCTATGCTGGTGGTACTTCCGTACGCTGGAGGTATAACCTACGCTGGTGGTACCGATGCCGCTGACCTTTATTCTGTCCTTTTCTAAAGTTCGTGGCCAAGGCTGCATGATCTGACAGGACTACATCATTTTTATGACTGAACATTGAAATTGGCAATTGCACTCACTGTTTGGAGACAAATTAACTGGCATTATTTGATAAAGTTACAAGTACATGGCTTGAAATATTAACACTGTTGCACATGCAAGTAGCTGCTGAGACTTTAATGCTTTTCAACTGAATTTCAACTTACATAGAGTCACAAAAGCATGTTTTGATTTTTTTTATGGGAAAACCATCCCATGGTGTCTTTTTCTTGCTTTTTTGTGTGTGTGTATTGTCCAGAAATATAATCTAGTCTACACATTGCCTATGTTGTTATTTGACTGGTTGCACATGATCTATGTTGTCCTTCCTTGCATTGATATAGTGCAAAGGCATGTTTGCCCCATGTGTACTTTATGTTGCCTCTTTCTTGGGGAAAAAATCAACATGTTTGTGTTAAATATTTTTGTTAGTCATGTGCAAAGACATGCCAAAAAATTTTCCAAGTTGCACTAGCCTACCCATTAACTCTTCTATGCAACATCAAATTGTTTCAATACATAGAGCATAATCCACAGCAAAGTTTGTGCTTTTCAACTTTTTTCTCCCAAATGAATTAGACACATGTGACTTTTGACTCTCCACATCATGATATTAGTATCCCAAACAATTTTTTGTACCTTTGCCATGATATCCACGAGGGGAGATTGTGCCATTGGCAAATTATAGGTTCAGAATTTAGGGCAACATGCAGTATTATTTCACCTGCTATATCACCTAATAGTTGGGCATACAAACTGATAAAAAGTTTTCAAGAGCTTTAACGTCTTCACATACCTGACATGGAAACCAAAGCAGTCAGTGACTATAACTCAAATCATTTTAGCTGCAAACTCAAATTGATGCAAATATACTTAGTAAATGTTTTGCTGTGGTTGTTTCTGTAAGCAGTGAAAGACTTTCTGTGTTCATGAACTAGCTTTGAACAATTGCCAAATTCATAAGATTGTCACAGAAATTATGCAGACATAGCTGCTTTCTGTTTTTATAGCATAAAAATTAGGAGGGGGCTAAAGGTCTGCCAACGGTGACGTGGTTCAAATAAAATGCTGAGTTTGTCACTCTAGCAGCGCTATCGTGGTGGTCGAGCATACACATCTGCTGTGCAGAAATGGTTTTCAGATCGACTCTTACCACGGCACCTTTCGTTTTGGTAGTAGTGGCTGCACTTTTCATTTGACCCATTTTTCTTCACCTTCATCAAAAGTTTGTAAACTTTTGTGTTCAGATTTGCGGTTTACAGTTGGGGATTAGGTTTATGGGTTAGGTGTGGGGTTTAGCTTTAGCGGTTAGGTTTAGTACGTTTCTGCCAAGCGCAGTGTAGCCTACTACACGATTGTTGTGTGTTAGTGTCACGTTGCAAGTGGCAGACGAACAAGTTTTGAAAAATTTTGGTCCGTTGGCGAACCTATAGCCACTGCCTTAAAATAAGTCATAGTTGTTAGATGCTCTTCATATAGGTAAGTGTTGTTGGATCCTGTGTCATGTGTGACGCACAATGAATGATTATTTCTGTATGTTGCATACGTTTTATTCAAGACCTTTTTATTGTTTGGTTCAGCAAACTTATACATTCAAGCAATGTTTGGTGAAAAAGCTTTGGAACTAATTCGAGAATTTCACAGGAACAAAGATGGCAATTTAGTGCCTTACAATGTAGGTCTGATATATTCAGTGTCTATTTCAATTAGAAATTGTAGTTCGTGTAAATGGGGCCAAAGGAGTTAAGCTTGAGCTATAAATGTTCACTTGATGTGCAAGAGTAAAAGCTTCTATGCTGCATTTTTAAGGTCATGTGAATTTATGAAACCTTTCTAGATTTTTTGCTGTGGTGAAAAAGCATGATTGTTCAGTTTTTATCATTTCTACTTATTAAGCCTTGACATTTTGTTTTTAAGTTAGTATGACCCACTGTGGTCAGATTTGCTGATTTTCCAGAAAACCTAACAACTAGTGCAACAACTCATTGTTGGAGCAAGTCTAATTTAGAGATATTTTGTAGGAAGATGGAGTCCGTCATGTGTTGGAAGAAATGCAGGCTCTGTATGAAGCAAACCGAAATGATGTGTAAGTTGTTTGTCACCAACATCATGTTTCCCTGTGTTCCCTCCTAACTATTCAGTACTTTGCTGCCTTTTAAGTGCGTGTTTTTCAGGAAAACATATGTTGTGTTTTGTTTTATATTTTGCCACTGTGGTCAATAATTGTTTTCGAATTACATGTTATTTCATGCATGAAACAATGTAACAAGTTTTGTTGGCGACAAAAGGTATTTTGTGGTAATCAAAAGCAAATTTTACTGAATTTTCTTTAATGCAGTTGGCTGATGCATTGTGTTGCTTAAAAAATAACAACAAATCTTTTGTTTGTTCAAAAGATATGTGATGAGTGATAATAGAAATGTTTTCAACTAATAAATGTTGAAGACTATGTCAAAAACTGTAGTGCCAAGGTTCAGGCATACAAGTTTTATGAAACCATGCTTGAAACAAAAATTACAACCAGCAATTTTGTGCAGGCTACTATTCAGACACTGTTAACATAACTGTCTGGATATCATGGTTAACATGTCTGATATATCTATGTAATGCATCAGTGAATTAATTTAATATCCATAGAATTCTATCATTGGATGTTAAAGTTGTCAAGTTAGTGATTTTTGCTGATATCTTACCATCTAAATGGCATCAAGCTAGAAACAACTGTCTTCGGATAATCCAGATCTTTGCCTAATCCAGATAAGCTGTTGACCAAATCCAGTCTGGAACAACTAAAGTTTACTGTATTTCAGATATGTTGGGCTTGTTGATGACAAATACACAATGGTCAGTTTTTGTTGGCATCACTTACTGGTCTACTGTTAAGATCTAACTGGAAGTATGTTGTGTTCCACAGTTTATCAAAGGTTTTTAAACATCGTGGTATGGTGACTTGATAAAAACATTGCGAAGTCTTACCATCTTACTTTATCAGTGGTGCCACTCCAGGTGTTTTTCCACTCGATCTAGTGTTTTTTCATTTCACGTAGTGTTCTAGTGTTTTTTTATGAGTGAGCTGGATGTAAGTAAAATTTTGTATAGTTGCAACTGTAATTGAGAAGTTTTGATGTAGAGCAATTGCAATTTTCTAAAAATTCTACCTAATTAAATCTTAATTACACAAAACACTATAATATGTTTTGAGTTAAACTGTGGCGAAGTCACTTGGTCATCTGTAAAAAGTTTCAGTGACCTGTACAAACAAGCACAAGTGCTGCTGTTATCATCCGTTTTCTTTGTCTCTGGTTTCCAGTGAGTTGCACAATGTCTATGGTTGGCATTGCAATGCATTTTGCTGGGCGTTTTCACAGTGTGTAAGTTTGCTTTTGTAATCTAGTATTTTTTTTTTAATCAAGTGTTTTTTAACATGAAATCTAGTACTTTTCCGTAACAACAGAGTGGCAACACTGTGTGTTATTAGGTTTACAGGTATGCAATGCGCCACTTCAAATCATCCATTGCGCAAAATTTGGCGCATGTGCCATAGGATGGCCACCCTAGTCTAGGCAAAGTCATTTCATAATTCATAACTGTTGAAACCTAGTCAAATGGATTAGAGTTTCAAACCAGATGTTACAATCACCTACAAACGACTGGCAACAACCAGCACACACATTACGAGACTGTGTCGCAAAGAAACCGGCTCATCTGAAACATATGGTCACTGTGCCCTGTGTGCTAATTTTGGTCACCATCGAACATCTGTGGTGAAATACACCGAAATTTTGAAGTTTAGGCAAAAACTAAATCCTGCAAATATTATATATACGTGGAACATGGTAGCCTGTCCTTTGTAGTGAGCAATATCTGGGTCAGTCTGTGAAAAATGTTCTGCGCTTGAATGCACATTTCAGTGTGTGGAGCTCGTTTGGCGTAACTGCCTACAAGCATAATATCAAGAACTCTGTCCCTGATGCAACCCTATTTAATCGCTTTCATAAGAACCATAGTTTGACTGAGGAACCACCTATCTCGCAGTGTTGTAATATTACATTCATGAAACAACCAAAAGAATGCATTTCGACGAACACGAAGATAAATGGTTTCATTAACTTCATGCTAAAGTTCCGATTCAAAAGATGGTTAGCCTGATACCAAGTAGTTGTGTTTGCTCAACTCAATTGTTCTTGCTGCGTCCCTTTTCGCTCCACTTTTTTGCTTTGGCTTACCTAATTCGTGCACTTCAGTAGCTCGACTCTGGATCATTTTGGTGTTCTCATCTTGTTTTACTTCATCACTATTGTCAGTATGCATTTGCAGAACATGTAGTAACATCTAGCTTCGGAGCGTTTGCATAGCTTGACAGTTGGAACTTGATTTTTGCTGATTTTCTTGCAGGCTTGACTACAGTATATTAGGAATTCATGATGCTCGTTTGAGTGAAATTAATGCTCCGTTGCAAATTAACTGTGATCTGATTTTTGCTTAAGACCCCTTAATTGCGAGACTTAGTGTACAATAAAGCTGGTGGCATTCATATCACTAATTACTTGCTTGCAAATAGTATCTGTACTCCACGTACTTTAAATGAGCTGAGTTGTCACTGCACTTACAAAACCCTTTCCACGGGTGTAATAAAAAATTATTTATCTGTTTTCAATGCAAAATAAGATCTTTCTGTTCTCAGACTAGCTGTTTTGTCCTTTTGCAAGGTACCAATTTCCACCTGCTGATTTCAAGGTGAAATGATTGAAGTATTCGTTTGTGATTGAAGTATTCATTTGTGATTACCAAAAAATAAATAAATAAAAAACAAACGGCGGGTTTTGGTAGGGGAAGAGCTGAACCTAGACAGCCTTTAGAGCATTGGTTTTGAACCTTTTTCATGCAGCGAACCATTTTGCAATCCAATTTAACCTAACGACCCCCTTACGAAAATTTCCAATCAGGCATATGTAATGCAGTTGCCTTTGCATAATAGAAAATCACAATGACTAAAAGATGACTTATTATATTAATGTGTTGAACAAAGACTCATTTTCTAAATTCATGCACATGGCAGCTTCAGTGAGAGAGACCCCAGCCGTATACAACTCAATCCACAGCACAACTCGACCGCATTCAGATATCTATCAAATTTACAAACACAGCACATTCTTACGTCGCAAAGTTGTTCGTGCGTAGCCAAACGCAGCAGTACTGTAATGGTCATGTTGGTAAAAGTGAGGAGGGCTTCAGCCCCCTGATCATCAGCAACTACTCGTTAAGTCATAACTCATAAATATTCCAGAATGGTGGCAACACAATAACGCGTTACAAATCCGTAAAAAATACTCGCAAGTTTTCATTGGTGTCAATTTCGACACCGCGACGCTTCTATTAATAATGCCATTTTGAACTGTTCATGAATGGAAGGGAGCAATACTCACAATTAATGAACACCACTACGAGGTAGGTTTTGCGAAGGCTAATTGCAAAATTAGCGTGGTGTAAATGCAGAAATTAGTTCACTGATGGATTCCCACGTTTGCTCGATAAAAATTAGGTACTCGACACAACTACACGTGTTTATACATTAGGCGCACTCGATCGTTTTTTCTCAAGTTCGAACACACAACCAACAAGAATAATGTTAAAAGTCAGTCAATCTGCAGACCTTTGCAAGTTTTGGCACCAGTGAAGCTTTCGCCAGGTTTTGCTCAAATGCTCACGTCCCGACCAAGAAACAAATGTTCATGTGCAGAGCCGCAACCAGCTGACATTTTTTGAGGGGAAAATGATTGCAACTTGCACCTAACAACTGAAAAACTCATTGGCGCTTTCACGATGTTTTTGAAAAATTTGTGGGAGCAATTGCCCGAGTAATTACCCCCTGGTTGCAGGCCTGTGCGTGTGCATTGCAAAATAAAATCGGGTCTACTTTGACTGTATTAACGACTTTTTGATATATTTATTTTCAGAGCCCAAATCGCTCAAGACACTTCCGACCAGACGCCTCTTACCGCTGTTCAAATCAGACACGACAGCCTTCAGCGAAACAAACGATGTCTTCTCGCGTATCTGTACGTTTGCTTGGCGTTTCAATGCAGCAAGTGAATGTTCTGCTACTTACCAGTGTTATATTTTGCGTTAGCTACAATCGGCTGCAAAGAATACGATCGCTGAGGTGGGAATTCGGAAGTGTTCTACCACCAGAAATAAAAGGAAACTTGTCAGAAAGGGAGGTAAATAATTAAATAATAGTTCTACCATATGTAGGCTTGTCGCTTCGCAAGACAGCAGAATCGCACTTTATTTTCAGATACAATGGTTCACCCAGTACAATCGATCGTTGGCAAACTACATGCGGTCTTTGGGCGGCCTNGATCTTACGCAGGTGAGGGAGTCTATACGACTTACATCGTCAACGAACGGTACAAACCCAGACTTGACTTTAGGAGACAACAATCGGGAAAGTGTCTATTAGACTCAGGTTTACATTCAGTGGTGTGTTTAAGGGGAGGCAAGCGAGGCACTTGCCTCGGGCCCCCCTTGAGGTGTTACGCGCATAAATTTTTCTTATTTTTGGTGAAAAACGCATTATTCACTCATATAATGTGCTACAAAGCAGGTCATAAGCAAGTACTCTGCTTCCAAAGGGGCCCTCATCAGAAACTGGAATGTGCAGGTATTTTGCTTTCAAGGGGCCCCCCAAACGCCACCGAAATGTGCAAGTCTAAGTACTCTGCTTTCAAACTTCATTGCAGGTTCCCTNAAAGAAACTAGTGTGTAAGTACTCTGCTTTCAAAGGGGCCCCTGACNGCAACTAATGTGTAAGTAGCTTGCTTTCACAGGGGGCCCAAACAGCAATTGTAATGTGTAAGTATCTTGATTTCAAAGGGGCCACAACAGTAACCGTAATGCAAAATTATTTGCTTTCAAAGGGGCCCCTAACAGCAATTGTAATATTTAAGTACCACGCTTTCAAAGGGGCCCTCAACAGCAACTGCAATGTGTAAGTACTATGCTTTCAAAGGGGCCTCCAACAGCAACTGTAATGTAAAATTCCTTGCTTTCAAAGAGGCTACCAACAGCAATTGTAATATGTCAGTAGCTTGCTTTCAAAGGGGCCCCCAACAGCAAGTGTAATGTATAAGTGCCTTGCTTTCAAAGGGACCACCAACAGCAACTGTAATATGCAAGTACTATTCTTTAAAGGGGCCCAAACAGCAACTTTATTGTGTAAGTACTATACCTTCAAAGGGTCGCGCTACCATCTCCAATGTGCAAATAAAGAAAAACTTCAAATCAACTTCTATACCTAAAAAATTGTGGGTTAAAATTTCTTCCAAAAAGTTCTGAAAAGATCCTATCAAATAAGAGCAAATATACCAAATGATAGTGTTTACACCGAATGATGGTTGTTAGAGATTGGAGTGTTTGGTGTGTTGATAATTTTATGAAAATGCCACATTTGAACAAAGTATCCATGTGGAGCAGCAGATAGAAGGATTAAATTAAAAGCAAATTTAGTGTTTGAAATCTTGGTTGTTGTTTATGGTTTCATGCATTACCATAAAGATATGAATGTGATCTAATTCAGTTTGCCAACTACCAAGCATTTTATCAAAGGGAAAAGTGTGAAACTTTCAAAAGGGTAAGCTTTGTAGTTTATTAATGGTGAATGCAGAGAAATGGGGCGTGAAAATAAAAAGTGGAGGCGATGCCAACTTGCTATTGCCCAACTTTTGTGTGTTGCCAGCCTTGTCTTCCCCCTTTCAGTGTTTTCAAATTTGTGTATCATGAACACCCCTTTGCATTTTCTCGTTTTGATATGTCAGTCATGCCATAGTCTCAGGAACGTATCCTTCGGTGGTCACATCTTAGGCTTGATCAAAAGTGCTTATCACGGTTGGCTGAGTATGATGGCGTCATCAGAGGGCCCCTTTTTAGTCTTGCTTCGCCCCCCCAACCTTAAATCCACCACTGTTTACATTATAGTACACGATCGAGTGATAAGTATGGAAAAGGGCAGCTACTTTTGGGGACTCGGTGGTGCAATTGTCCCAAACTTAACCCTGAGAATTCGTCATTGATATCAATGCAGAGACAATTGCCAGGTGCATGTTCCGAATTCAATAACAGATACCTAAAAGCGGCGATGATCCTCAAAAGCACTCACGTGAAAATGATCTTGGCTACAAATACCACCAGAAAAGTAGCAGTACAGAACGGTTATGACTAGAACGAAACCAGCAAACAGCGGATAATGATGGTGAATGATGCTGGCAATTAAGCTTTTGCCAATTACCCCCTGCCTGTTATTTGCAACCGAAAGTTGCACTGTTTCTTTGTAAGTTTTAACTCATCGTGATTTTACAAAATAGTAGTAGTGCATGTCGATTAGATGACAAATGAGGGCGGCTGAGTACGGCACTCTAAAACAAAAGAACTAAGAACTCATTGGTTCCTACACGTATTAAACACCCCCTTTGCCTTGACCATCTCTCCTGGTCCCTCAAGTGCGCGTGTTAAAATTGTACCGACCATATATATCTCAACATCGCAGGATTTGCAGCCGCCGCGGAACGTTTACATCGAAGTCCGATGCGTCGAGGACGGCGGAGAATTCGAACTGAGCGACGGATCACGCATTCTGCTGAAAAAGGACTCACTCCACTACCTTCCCCGCGCCCAGTGCGAACAGCTGATTCGACAGGGTGTGCTCGAGCACGTCACGTGACCACGACCAGTGCCATTGCATTTCTACAATTTCTATTTCGCCACCCGTCGAGACAAAAAGAAAGGCACACGCTCTCGCCGTTAATAAAAACAATGCTATTGTTATCAGTTCATACCACGGGGGAAACAATGTTGTACACCATCATTGCACAAGTAGCGGCGGGAGAGAAAGTGGTAGGATTTTCCGCGTTCTGGCATTGAATGAACTGCATTTTCAGACAGGCTTCGCGCAGCAGGAAAACGAGCGAAAGAAAGACATGTATGTTAGAGCATCATGATCATTCTACTGAAAGAACAGTGATAGCGCGGCTAGGAACGCCCGGTACCAGCCAGCAAGAGCAGCTCAGTCCACACCAGCGCGGTAAAGTAGAAGCTTTTAAAACAAGCCAACAACAGCATTCGCAAGTCGCTTTCATGCGACGTAAGTAAATAAAACGCTTGGTAAACAACATACCAGCAACAATAATTACAACGGCAGGGTTAGTAAAGGTAATAG
>JGI24022J15233_10005065_pt1 | contig 13824 bp, 10 predicted proteins | sample Ectturendosymbi2_FD_15233 | JGI IMG/M metagenome (IMG submission 15233) | reverse complement strand
ACATAATTTAAATCAACGAATCTCACATTTTCGTTCTTTTAACTCTACACGCAAAGTTAACATTGACGAAAGTTTTGGTTCATCTACGTTTAAGCCTGACATAGCCCTACCAAACGTTAGGTAGTTGGGCTTTTTTATCATTGCAATTTCGCCGAAATTTTATTTGCCTCCATGTGTTTAGGTAAAAATTATATGACGCCATTTTTTGCAAATGGCCATTGCTTGAGCTAAACAAGCAGAGTGTTGAAAAAAAATTATTTGATTAATATTCTTACCTGACACAGTCACACAACGTCAAGCGATTAATTTCTGTTATTATCACGATCTTGATAAAATGTTATTAACCTTCGTGTGCTAAGCCGCAAATCACATGATGTCGATTTTGCATGTGATCGTTGTCTAAATGTAACACCAAACTTTGGATGCTACAACTTCGCATAAGAAAAAGAACTGTTTTCTGACCGCTTGGCTTTGATTTTCCTCAGTTTGTAATTAAATTATGTGTATTTCTTATGTTTTTTACATATTTTCCTGAAAAAGTTTTTTAGATGTTGCGAAAACGTACGTATGGGCATTGAATGTACTGACAGGGAAATTTAATTTCATAATGGAATAAAAGAAGTAGGATATTTTATATGAATAAGATTTCAGTACTGTGGATCCGTAATGGTACGTGAAATCGATGTCCTATAAATATAATTAGCTCGACTGATTCGCTTGCTTGTCACCTTTGTGGGAACCCGCAACTTGAATATGCCTACAGATATGTGCAAGTTTAAATCATCGCAAAAACATAAAAACAGACCCGTGGGCAGATTCCTCGAAAGCTTTCACAGCAAATCGAGAGGTTTTAATTGTTGAAGTTAGGTTTATTTTTTTAGAGCTGATGCCGGCTGCTTAATGCGCACTGCACACCTTTGAAACTTAAGCATTAAATACTTTCAAAAGCTGGAATGTTAGGGAAACCGTGGTTGGTCAATTCGCTCTCGAATATCTAAAAAAACATTTTTTGCACGCAGGCCATATAAACTACGTTCTACATTAAAACTACTATCATGAATAAATTGAACCATGCAGAAACAAGGACCTCAGTTTGCAATACAAGTAGTCGGTAATTTGTTCAGGGGTTTCACATTAAACCTATATCAACATAACATTTTTTTGAAAATCTAAAAAAATTCATACAAATTCCGTGAGAGGGTTTGATAGACCGGTTTTTCCCCACACCCTGGTTGCAGGCTCAATTTACACGCGCATTAAACTCTGTGACAAACAGATTTGATCTTTTATTGCTTGACCATTCTCTTCAGTACTGTATACACAGCTCGAAACTTGCATTGATAAAGGCGATTTCTAGCCTACAACAATCAACTCACGAAGCCAAATGGACTCTATATGGGCATTTCTGCAGTCTGTGTTTCATTTCCATGTGCATGCACTGTTAAATGATTTTTCCTATATCATAACTGTTCAATGACTATTTTTTTCAGATCACGTTTTTTCTATAACAACTTTTTACAAAAAAAACTTTTCAGGGTTAGGTTTTTCAAAATAGATCCTAGGTCTGTAAAACAAGACGACAAATTTTTTTAAGTGCAACAGAAGGAGCAGCAGCGAATAGCGGTAGCGATAGCTCGCTACTATTTTTATTCAGGAATGGCTGCGGTAGTGCCGCTATTAAATTTAAATAGTGGGAGCGGTAGCTACGCTATTAATAAAGTAGCGGTTGCCCACCGCACGCTAACCTAACCCTAATTCTAACATAACCCTAATCCAAACCGAACAACACTCACCCTTAAAGGTAACACCTGAGCTGAGCCTGAAAAAAAGCGAAACAAAAAATAAAACAAAAGTCAACAAGGGGAGAGTCGAACTGCCAACCACTCCAGCCGATCTGATGTGGCCAGAATACTGCCGGTAAAATAGGCACTACCTTACATTTGAAGTTTAGGTTTATTGATTAGGTGTTGAGTTTTGGTCTTAGGTTCAGCTTTTAAGTTTAGATTTGAGATTAGGTTTAAGTTTTGGGTATAGGTTTTATGTTTAAGTTCTGGGTTCAGGTTCTGGGTTTGGGCTTAGGTTCTGCGCTTGGAGTTTGGGTTTAGGTTTGTTTTGGATTTAGGTTTTGGGTTTAATTTTTGTTTTTAGGTTTAGGGCAGTGGTCCTTAACCTTTAAAAACACACCGAACACTTTTCATTGTTATCCAAACTTTTGTCGAACCCCATTTTTGCCCAGTATAACATAAAGTAGAAATGGGTTAATGAAATTAAGTCATTCAGCAGTTTATATTTTATTCTGCAGTATTTTATTCTTAGTCATATTTCAGATGACCTTCGTTGTACCCCTGAAACAGCCCCGACGAACCCAAGGGTTTCGATCGAACCCAGGTTAAGAACCACTGGTTCAAGGTTTTACTTAGGTCTTGTTACAAGAAATGTATGCTAATTCAAGTCTATCGTCCTTGTCACTTGACCAATCCAATCACTCGGATTCTCTTAACGGCAAAATAACTCGAGCACTGCTTTGCTTTTGATGCCAAATGGACACGTCCTTGTGAAATTTTGGAAATGCCCATAAAGGCTATATCTATTTTGCCTCATGAGGCAAAACCACTGTTGGAACTATTTTGCCTTCTCTTTTCTGCTCAAGGTACAACAGCTCCAGTTGTTATTTTGCTTCATGAGACAAAATATTTGATTTCATATATTGGCGGATCAGGATTGGATCAGAGTGATGATTTTCAAAAATTTTGCGGATCAGGACTGGATCGGATTCAATTTTATCGAATCAGGATTGGACTCACAGTAAAAAATTTGTCAGTCAGTTATCTGTGGTGTATAGAAGCCGGAGTGTCAGAGTGGACTCCGGCCGGTGTCTTAATGAATATGGAAAATAGGAGTGGAGCCGGAGTTGATTTTTTTAAGGAAAAACCGGAGCCAGAGTGGATCCGGAGTCATATTTGAATATGAGGTCCGTTTGTCTATTTATTTTTTTTACAAAGCATGTTATAATGTAAAATTCAAATGTGAAAAATTACTTCACAGGAAGCCCAATAATTTTAATACTACTTGGATGCAAATAAGGTTGGGTTGGTGAGTTTCATTTGTGTAAAGATTTGTACAATTTCTTGTTCATGGTAATACGTTGAAAATCTATTGGCCAATAAAATTTAGCTCACATAACAAAGCTTAGGTAGTATCTCAACAACCACTTCTCTTTTTCTGTTTCGAAGGACAAAAATACCGTTACCGCATCCAGTTTTCTAGCAGATATAAAACTGAGTTGGAGAAATTATCACTATTGTACTGTCAATATCAGGGTCTCAAACACGCGGCCCCCCGGCCACATGTGGCCCGCGAGGGCGTTCTGTGCGGCCCGAGATGTTTTTTGGGAATTTTCAAATAATGAACATTTATATTGGCATGTTCCTTGAAAAAAGATGCCACGAAATAATTGAATCAAAGCTGAATGATACCCAGTGCGGTTTTCGTCCCGGCCCTAGCACTACAGACCAAATTTCACTCTCCAGCAAATTTTGAAAAATTTTGGGTCTATGCCAAAGACGTCTACCCCTGCCTTGTCGAATTCGAGAAAGCATACGATCGGTTTTCTCGTGAAAGGTTTGTGGAGTGGTGCGTGAGTAGGCTACAGGGTTGACGGCCGCTGTTACTGGCCGCCAAGTCACTGTATTCCTGATCAGAAGTTTGTGTCCGTGTCAGGAGAGTAAAATCACGACCGTTCACCGTTGCTGCTGCTGAACTCCGATAAGGGTGTGTGCTGGCACTGCTGTTTTTCATAGTGTAGCCTACATCAGGCCTGCACAAGTCAGAAAGCTCTCAAGGCCAAATTATCAACATTAATTTGCCACGGGCTGCGAATGTCCATTTGATTTCGATGTGGAGATTTCTTTGTAGTATGGAAGAAATTGTGGAACAACAATTACTTATTCGAGGTCGAGCTTTTGCAACACTTTCAACAGTTCAGAAAGCTCTCGCGGGCCGCAAGAATAGCTTTCGCAGACCGTGTGTTGTGCAGGCCTGGTGTACATGACTTGGATAGACAGTTACAGCCGAGTACAAGAGTTTCACAGCTGGGAGCTGCAGCATCAAACAGCTGCTTTTTGCAGACGATTTGGTACTGTTAGCATCTTCTCAACAGAGTCATCAGCATGCACTCATCGGTTTTCAGCTGCGTGCGACCGAGCCGGAATGAAAATTAACACTGAAAATAGCAAGGTATTGTGTCTCTCTACAAATCCTATGCAGTGTATGCTGCAAGTGAGCGGCAGTACACTGCAGGAGGTGATGTTCAAGCACCTAGGAGTGGTATTTGCGAGTGACGGAAGGTGGAGCTAGGAAATTGATACACGGGTTGGTGAAGCTAATGCAGTTCTGCGTGAGCTTTATCACTCTGTAGGCACAAAATGGGAGCTTTCAAATACCACAAAGCTGTCAGTTTTCAAATCGGTCTTTGTTCCGATCCTTACCTATGGTCCTGAATTTTGGGTAATGACCGAAAGAATATTAACTCCGGTGCAAGCGCCAGAGATGGGATTTTTGCAAAGAATCCACGGTGTGACACGGGCGTATCGATGTTAGGTGGCGCCAGGGGCAAGAAACAAGTTTGTGTTCAAACCTAAGTTCTTTTGGGAGTGAATGTACTGTATTGAAAAAAAAACTTGCGACATTGTTGGGACTTTTCGGTGCCCCCGTGATTCGGCGCCCCAGACATTGTCCCACCCTTATTACGGCCCTGGTGTGACACTTCGCAACAAAGTGCGCTACTGTGAAATCAGCAGAACCGCGAATGTAGAACCAATTCTCCGAATTGAGAGATCACAACTACGTTAGTCCGGCTATGTATCCAGAATGCCCACGTAAGACTGGTGAGGCAAATCCTGCTGGTTAAATCCACGGGAAAGCGGCCCAAATGTCGTCCAAGGCCTAGGTCAAGTAACTGCATCTCCGACCTGGCTTGGTCTAGTCTTGGTGTGGAGCCAGCAGAACTTTCTGAAATTTCTGTTGACTGTGAGGTATTCCAAGTCCTAGTGCTGTTGCCCCCGCGACCCTCCATAGGTGAAAACCGAGCATGAAAATGAATGAAATGAATAACATTTACGTTATTTAGTTTATTCACCGCGGTGTTTAAGTGTTTAGCTAGCCAGTGAACAAGTTCCTTAGACGGCTAGAACTGATTAATGCAAACGTGAGAGACGACTAGAAATGATTTGCCTATAATTAATGACACCTTTCGCAGGAAATAAGATGTGAAAGCTGTTTCTAATACGTTCAGGTACCACTATTGTTGCGTCAGGGTCATAATGTGGCCCGCGGGTTACCTTCTAAGTCCTCATTTGGTCCACGGAGCTATTTGAGTTTGAGACCCAGGGTCAATATGGTCGAGTGGTAAGTGAATAGACAATTGTCAGTGCAAGTCACTCCTTCGTTGTATTTAATTTACCTTTTGATGTACTTACACAAGATTGTATGCAAAATTTTTGGATCCCTTGTGATGTACATTTCGAAAAGCAGAAAAGGGTTTGCAATTAAGCTTTTGGATTAGGGATAGGTGTTTAGGGTTAGGGTTTTGTGTTAGTGTTGAAGGTTAAGGTGTGGGGTTAGCGTTTACTGTTGAGGGCTAGGGTTTATGGTTAAGGTTAACGGTTAGGATTTAGGGTTAAGGTATAGGGTTACAAAAAATTAATAGCCACCTTAATTCTTTAATCTGAGAAAGAAGTGGCATGTATGATGTAAAGAAGAGGTCACACATTTTGTACAGCTCAGCAATTTCGTTTTGAGACGGTTTTTCAGTCTTTTTACAGCGAAAACCGGATACGGTCGTTGAGATCTTGCCAAAAGTTTATAGCATTCACTTTGGAGTTCAAGCAGGATTCGGAGTCCAAAACTTAAAACTGCATCGGAGTGGACTCGGAGTATATTTTGCCAAAGCAGGTGTGGAGTCGGAGGAAAAATTTCAGACTCCGTACATCTCTGATACACCTTAAACCTAAACTTTTTGAAAAAGCGCATTAAAAGCACTCCTATCAAAGATGTAATCTCTACAAGCTAAGCCAAAGGAAATGGTGAGAGTAGACCCAACGAACAATCGCATAGCAGGCATAGACACTAACCATTCAACTATGTTCACGTTGCTACTGGAACTCAACGTTATATATGAACAATGGTGGATACAGTTCGAATTGCAAAATAGTCACAGCAGATCTTTTGCATTTGATGGCAAAATATACGCTTCCGTTTAACAAACCTGTGAAATTGGATCACAACTAAAATTATTGATTTTTCCAGAATAATCACATTAAAAAACAAAAATTTTGTCAATCCGATCCAGTCCTGATCCGGCAAAAATTGGCTTCAGTTCTGATCCAGTCCTGATCCGTGCTCATCTCTGATCCAAATCCATCAAAAAACTGCGAATCCGCAGGATTTGCATCCAAGTCCAAATCCATGTTCATCTCTGCATGTAAATCGAATATAGAAATGAAATAGTTTTTCTGTTTGAGTCTTGCCCGGTTCGACGTCGATTCATTCTGTGGAAGGTTTTCGTTGTCTTCGAACTTCAGTCTTCGTAATATGTTCACAGATGTTGGCTCCTAGTGTTTTTCTACTAGATCTAGTGTTTTTTCATTTCATCCAGTGTTCTAGTGTTTTTTTATGGCTATCTAGTGTTTTTATTTATGAGTGAGTTGAATGAATGTAATTAATGGCAAAATTTTGTGTAAATTGACATTGTTAGGCCATTGTAACTCTAACTTAATAACTGTAATTACTAATTGAGACCTTTTGATTTAGTTCAGTTGTAATTTGCTAAAAATTCTACCTAGTTAAATCTTAAATTACACAAGTACACAAGACAATGTAATCTGTTTTGAGTAAAAGCGCTGCGAAGTCACTGACACTTGGTGATTCTAATTGGTCATTTAAGTGTTAAAAGTTTCAGTCACCTGTAGGCTGTAGTGTGCAAACAAGCACAAACGTTGCTGCTATCTCCCATTTTCTTTGCCTCTAGTTTACAATGAGTTGCACAATGTCTATGGTTGGCATTGCAACGCATTTTCTGGACGTTGTCACTGTGCGTAAGTTTGCTTTTGTAATATCTAGTGTTTTTTTCTGAATCTAGTGTTTTTTTTATCATAAAAGTATTTTTTTGTAACAACAGAGTAACACTAGATGTTGGAGTAATAAGAGATCTGTGTCACAAATTAATTGTGACTTACCTATTTCTAAAGCATCATCAGCCGTAGCTTTAAAAACATCACAGATTTTTGTTTTTGTACAGCTTTGAAACTAAGTAAATGCGTTGATATAGTGGTGATACACTGTCTTTGGAAAGAGATCCTTTCTTAGCAAAGAATCAGAAACACTTTAAGATCTTACAGAGTATATATTTCGCCTACGATGTAGGATCATCAGCTCTTATTCAAATAAATATAGTCGTGATACTGATATGCTGTATATATTAGGCTATGTATGTCTTGAAGCTCAAAACTTTGTTTGGCTGCTAAGCAGTCCAAATTCATTTTTATTGCACAATTTTGAATTAGGGCATAGACACTTTTTAGCAACAAAATAGCATTAATTTTGGCGATAATTATTTGTGATGATTGAACATGTACTAGGACGATGGAGCCTTAACGTTTTCGTAATTTATTTCACATCATAGAGAGTAGAGACATGCCTTGCCAGAGAGTGAAAAGTTTTTTTCAAGCAGGCCTAATCACTATATTTAATCTCAAAGCGTTTCAACTTTCATTTGATAATGCTTGCCACCCTATCCTTCAGTAACTTAGAAATCATTCATCTGCAGCAGGAAGAGTCAGTAGCAAAACGTAATGAAAGGCTGAAGACGCTTTTTATTTTGTAATTTCTGAGGGCATTGGCACTGCCATTATTTACACATAACTTTGCAATGTATTTTCTCGATAAAGCACATGTGAATGAAATGAAACAAAAATAAATTATTTGTCGTTCATTCTTTTTTTGTCATTCATTTTTGGCAGTGGCTACAGAACCGCCTGCAGATCTTTAAATTTCAAGCCTTATTCGACCACCATCTGTAACATGACAGTAACGCATGACAAGAGTGCAGTAGGCTTGGTAGAAACGAAGTAGATGTAAAAGATAAACCCGAAACCTAACCTTTAACCCTAACCGTAGCCTAACTCTAATCCGAACCAAATGCTAACCTAAGGCAAACCTAAGCTAAGCTAACCCTCAGCTAAGCTAACCTTCAGCTAAAAAAAAAAAACAAAAGCAAAGTCGGCAAGGTGAGATTCGAACTGAAAACCTAAAGCATAGAATGTGTAACGCACAACCATTACACCGTACGATCCACATGGTTTGAACAACAAAGTGACCCTTTTATTTGAGTTGTGTTAGGACAGGCGGATGAATAGTCACTTCCTTCTTTTTTTAACGGATTAAAGAAAGACTTCAAACGCTCAGAATAGCTATAGGTCAGCGGTTCCCTAACTTGAGTACGACACAAATCTGAGCTTGGTGAACAACTCGTGACCATGTTCATTTTCAATACCAGCAATCTACTCTTTTCTCAAGTTGCTATAGACAAAAACAGAAGCACCAGCAGTGGCAACGTTGAAAATATGCAACTCTGGTTTGGATCGCCTGGTCACAATGCTTTTTGATTCGCCTCCCCTTGTTTGGATTTCGACCCTTACTTTGGGCATCACTTGGGTAGATGAACTAGCAAACGTTTGTGTTAACTGTATGGACTTGCATTTTAACTTTAGTGCAGAGCCATGATGATAATCAATTGTGGCTCCGTTTTTGCAAATACCCAACCTTTTTCACACTTTGTGTCACTGAGTGGCCAGACATATGCCAGTTTGCCTAGAGAACATGTGTAACCTTCCCCATTTTAAGACATTGCCTGAATTATATTGTTAACTCTAAATAACTAGGATTACGTAATCGCATTTCGGAAGCAAGCTTAGTGCAAGTAGCATACAAAAATGATACTGCAATCCCATTTCACAGTGTTTAATGACATTAAATCCATACCTTTTGAAACATGTTGAGAGTTTACATTATTAGCAGCTGCATATGTCAATCAGTGGCATTACTGACAAGGGGGTTCTGCGATATAGATTGCCTACTCTCCTTGGAAATCGAAATGCAAAAATAAATATAAAAACTAGACCTCAACTTTGTTTATATTTCGGTAATTACTATTCTTTTTTTTAGCTTTTTAGTAAGTTGTTGTTTTTTGCGTTTATGGGATTAATATTGAGTGATTTCGGGTTTTAGTATTAGATATCTACATCCGGAGCCATATCATTTCTCAATTTTTTTCAAAGTGTTGCCTGGTGGGCTCCCTTCAGCTAAGTTTCCGACTGACTCAGACTTCAGTTACACCATTGACGTCAACTAGTCGCTCAAGAATTGGACAAAATTCACGTTTCATATATGCGCAAGTTATGCAGACCTATTTTGGAGTCGGTGTCTTGTCGCGAAGTCACTTATCGGCTTCGATTGAAAGTGTGGTGGTGTACATCAGAAGCACGTAAATATAAAAAGCGTGATCATAATACCGGCGGCGATAACTTTTCGCACAACACTAATATTGTCTGGAAAAAGCAAACTGCAGATTTTGCACTTGTGGCATCGAGATTTTCACATGCACTTTAGCAGGAAAATTTTTTGAAGAAATAAAGGCTTTGATGCAGAGTAGAAGCCAAATACCTTACTAAAAACAAACTTTTTGAAACTTGTCAACTTAATGAAAATATTTTTTTTATTTGCCGGCATAAATCTGAACTTAATTATTAAGAAAAATGCATGTTTTCCCGATAATGCTTTGAAAACAAGGGGCATTGAATATTTAAATGTTGAGAATTGGTTGATGTTGGCCACCCCCATCAAAATGTCTGGCTATGCGGCTGTGGTCAACTATTGCAACAGGCACCAAAGAATATATGTGACCAACCAACTGATGGATAATTTTTATGTGCTTTCTGGAATATTGATTGAAAAATGTTCTTTTAGATATCTTGTGAATTCAATGCAAAATCAGGCGCGATTGACCAAGTGACAATCGGAGATCAAAGGGCCGATGCGATCGACCTGTTGGCCACCCCTGGTCTATTTCAGCGTTTGAGCTACATTTCTTTTGTTTAGAATTTTGAACATTCTACCTCAAGATTTATACAGTCAACCTTTGCTAAAGGACAGTATGAGTTTGTTGTTTTTGTAAGCTTAATAGTTTTACTATATTATGCACTATGACAGTGGTTTCTAAACTGGGGGTAAATTATCCCCCAGGGGTAATATGCGATTCTTTGGGGGTAACGCAGAAACCAAACCACAATGAATGTTATGTATTATTTTTATGACGCAAAATATTGAGAGTAATAAAGCTTAAAATCCCTACCTTGATTTGGCTAAGAGCTCAAACAAGTTTGGGAAACACTGCACTATGATCTTCTCTCAGAGTTACAAAAATCTATTTTCTTTATTTTATTAATTGGTTGAACCCTGGAGCTCTTTTGCAATTAGCTGAACCAGATTTGTTGAATTGGTCATATGACAAGGACTATATCCTTGGATTAGCGGATTGTCTTTGCCATATAACCTAAAACCCTTAGCCAAAAGGTAACCCTGTGTCTGGATTTTAAAACTTATTGAAAAAGTACTGAAGCTTACATTAAAAGTTTTTCCATAAAAATAGTCGTCTCTATTAGCTGAGCCGAAGCAGCAATGTTGAGAGCCCAAATAACGACCACTCGCGCAGCAGCAATTCTTACTCGACCAGGTTAATTGTACCAACTGCTAGTGCCATGAACTCAGTGTCATAACTGGACACAGCAAGATACACTACAGTTCAAATAGAAAATCACTACAGCAGAGCTATACCTGTGGCAGCAAAATTCACACTATTTTTCTGTTTTTCTGATTAAAAGTGCACAACATGTGATGTTATTCTTATGGAATGGGTCACATGACAGGGTGTTTTTGTTTGGAAATGGCTATGGGTCCACTGGCAATGACACGGTTAGAATAAAACACTGAGTTTGTCAGATTAGCAGCACTGTCGTGGTAGATGCATGTAGACATGTCTTTCTTTGTGAATGGTTTTCATGTTCGCTCTGGCCATGATTGGGCACCTTTTGTTTTGGTAGTAGCGATTGCACTTTTCATGGCACCAGTTTTCATTTACTTTTTTCAAATGTTTTCAAACTTTTGTGTTCAAATTTGCAGATTAGGTTTACGTGTTGGGTTCAGGAGTTGGTTTAGGTTTAGGACTTATGTTTAGGTTTAAGGGTCAAATTTAGGTGTACTACGTTTCTACCAAGCGTAGTGCAGTCTATTGCACATTTCTAATGGATTAGTGTCATAATGCAGGCGACAGATTAACTTTGGTTTAAAACTACTTGGTGTGTTTTCAAAGCAGGTAGCCTACACCAAGGTTGCCAGATAGGCCATGTCATGGATGGCCAATTTCAATATATTTGGCTAATTTTGAAATTTGCTGGCCATAAATGCATTTTTGGCCATTTAATAAAATTTGGCCATTTTTTCAGTTTGTCAAAATGAAATTTTCATTTAATCTTTTGTAGGCTGTTTTGCATGGACTTAATCATATCACTGTTACAGTAACACCATCATGGTACTTCAACCTTGTATTATCTTGAAGTGTATTGTCATGAATTATTAGTCCTTGCAGTTAGTGATTTTGTACAAGTGAGTGTTTCAGTCATAGTGATAGTCTTGTGTTAGCTGTTACATTTGTATCCAAAGACTGCTGTACTCAATTGTGTGACTGATAATTAGGGCAAGTTTTTATTGACCTAACAATAAAAAAATCAACTTTATGGATGTAACAAAATTTGGGCTGAATTATATTTGTTGAGATTTTGTACTAAAACAAACATTTTTATTAAACGAAAACACACAAATTTTTAACGAAACTTGCAACACAAGTCTATGTGCTGTTGTGAAATAAGTCTAAGTCTTGCGATATAGTCACAACACTGCAAGCCAATCACTAGGTGGATGAATTAAAGTGTAAAATCATGTAATGTTGTATATTTTCAGCCTTAAAGTTTTTGTCCTTGGCCAACTGTTTTTTTCAGCATGGAAAAGCTTCTCTCTACAGAAGCAGTTGTGGGCTGAGAATTTTGAAGTAAACTGTAAACAGCCTGTGAAATAAGACCAGTGTCTTTCCATGTTCATTTTCTTAGAAATATCATTGTTTTGCATTCTTTTTTTAATGTATTGGTTGATGTTACGAATATCTTCTCTGAAGTCAAGTTTTTAGATTGTTTGCACTGCTTTTTTCATGGTGTATTTGGCACTTTCCATCATTTCGGTAAGCTTAACTAGACATTCACATTGGTCATTGATTTTGAGAAGTTGACTACCTAAACCAGTTGTTTGCAAGCTAATATTTGCTTGAGTTACCAAAGCACCAGACCCTTCAAAACTTTCCATAATCGCTTTCACCTCAGGTAAATTCTTTGCATAATATGAAGCAGCATTTAACCAGCTTCCCCATCTTGTAAGAACAGGCTAAGGCAGGCAACCAATAGAAGCGATTTGGCTTGTCTGGATTTGTTTTTGACTGTTACTAATTTGACATGTGCAATTAGCTGATCAACAACTTGAAAGTGAGATCTCACTCTCATAGCAAAATTGTGTGATAAATATGCTACTGTTGCGATCGGAAATCCCGAGCGGCATGTGCGCAAAGCTTCGCACCGCTGCAGCAAGCAACAATAGAGATCATACGTCGCAATCTCTCTTACTATTGCCTGCTCGCACTACATATACAATGGTGCTATTCTTCACGCACATCCTGTTCATGGTGAATCACACAATCAACGCAATGCCACTGGAGAGGTTGCAACACTACGCATGTCACATGAAACACCTTAAGATACTGAGATTTTTGTATTGCATCTCCAGCCACCATATGTTTTGCAGCATCAGACAATAACAGACAGAGAGTTTCTGTTGGTTCCAAGAGTTCTAGCAACATCGACAACTGCTTGAGCAGTGCTGTTGCTATTTGGTGCACATGTTAGAGGTTGACAGTTGTACAAGTAACTGACGTGGGGTGTTCCAGGGCTTCCAACTAGAATATTAAAAAACTGTGTGCCAGACACAGTGCTCTCATCAACAACCAGAAAAATTTGTTTGTCATGAACAGCATTTCGTATCCGCTATAATTCATCTGCGCTTAATTGCAGCACTGTTCATCTACAAGTAATTTCAGATAGCAAACTGTGAACAATGTCACAAAAGAGCTTTTTGGTATCCTTAAATTGTTAAGCTTGTACAAAGGAATATCAGCAAACGAAAATGCGTTGGTCACCATTTCCACAAAATCGGTGTCACTGTTTTTTAACACTGGCACCTGGGTTGTTTCGGGGATTTTCGGAAAAAAGCCCGCCTAAACGCACGTGGCTTTGTGCGGGAATTTCTCCGGTCCGGTATGCTCTACAGACCCAGTAAAAGTCTCAAAAGATGCGGCAAGTCTTCTAGTCTGCAATCAAAAAAAATTTTTTTTCTTGGGGGATGCGTTTTTCTTGTCAGTGACGTCATAAGTGGAGGACTTTTAAGCAACCTTGGCCCACTTTGCCTGGCCCTGGGCGCCAACTGTTAGGTGGTAGTGTTTCGCTGAAGTTTTTACTGGAAACTAGGCTACAATCCTAGGCTTTTGATGCTTTGGATGACCTGGTGGGGTTTCGGGTTCAGAAGTTGTGATGTAAGTTAGTAAAAATATTTGACTAATTAGATAATTAATTAATTTGTTTATTTTAGATCATAACTTTTGAACGCTAGAAA
>JGI24022J15233_10005063_pt1 | contig 13825 bp, 9 predicted proteins | sample Ectturendosymbi2_FD_15233 | JGI IMG/M metagenome (IMG submission 15233) | reverse complement strand
CTGGTTCGATCCGTCCCTGGAGAGAAATGAGAAATTTAGCATAGCAAGAACCGGTATCCCCCATGTAGGTTGCTACTGTGGCTTTGAGAGTTTATATGCTTCAGCTTGGATAGGGCCTGTCAGCGGCAGTTGTGGCCAAGAAAATCAATTGCTGTACTCGGTTTTCTAAACCGGCTAAGCACATTTAATTGATGTATCCACTATCGTACGCTTTGAAATCAGAAAGAATTTCAAAGGAAGCAAACCAGGGCATCCCACTGACGTAATTTTGCAGCAATGCCGATTGCGATCAAGATCTGTTAAAATTTAGAGGCTGATCTAAACCAAGGGTCTCCCCATGGGGAAAGATTTTTGCCAGAGGGCAACACAAGTTATTACGCAAGAATTCCATGGCCAGACATAAACTCTCTGTGCAAAATAAAATAATATCAAACATGGATATTTTTTAATTAAATAAAAGCAAATCTATTAAAAAGAACGGTTAAATTGCTCCATTGATTTTAGCACAGTAAAAAAATAAGACCTCGCATGAAATATATCTCATAATAAAAAAGAGCTCAGATTGCGGCAACGCATCAGCTAAAGTTAGGCCAGCCTGAAGTGCAATAATACTTGGCCAACTGACATTCCCCTGGCCGTCTTTTGTAATGTCATTGTTTCGGGATATGCTGCATTCTACCAAATCAGCAAACTTTTCGTGAACGTGTTATTTTTTCATATCGACAAAATACCTTTGCAGGACCCAGATTTGTCCTGCTGGCCGTAGTTTGGAGACCCTGATCTGGCCAAAGTGAGTTGAAAATGTCTTTTGCGGATAAAGTCCTGAAAGAATTTCAAAAAGTCTATCGTTGCATGATTTGGTGCTCACGAAGGAAGTATGGCACTGTGGAGCTGGTCAATGCGATTTAGATAAGCAGTTTACTAATACAGTGAAAACTTACTTTCATAACTGATATGGAACGTGCAGCCCTGAAAGAAACAAATTCATTTTTGAGGTGCTAGTCACAGAGACTCAGGTGTGTGGTTCATCGCCTGAGGTGGTGCCAGTTTATACAACTTCTAAATTTAGTTACAATCCTTGTTCCATAAAAGTTTCGTTTTGTGAAGTTTGAATTCTTAGCAAGTTAAAAAATCTTTGCTGTGACGCAACAAGGAATAAAGTTTATGCAAATATCATGAGCACTACTGAACAGATGAAGTGTCGTTCAAAGCAGCAGGTCGACGCAAGACACACAGTCGACGGTTTTCCAAAGCTTGCCATCTGGACAAACAGACCAAATCAACTGAAGCATAACTATCGAGAAAACGATACGGAAGCAATACGTCGAGAAGTGTGGCGCAATTTACTAATGTTGCTCCTTTCAAGCAAACCGTGAATGTTTGCCTGCAGAGGGCTTTTTTGTAGAAAACCTTTTGACCCCTGATGGCTAAAATCGTATACAACGATAATAACTACTAAATGCAATATGTAAGGGCTTCAGAGGTTATAACAGTTGTTAGAGGCCAAAACGATTACCATAAAATCATTTGCTGATTATATAGCAACTCTTTTATCATAAGTTGAGTCTAAACGACAAAACCTTTATGTAAATTATGCGACTGCTATGAAGAAATTGAATATCCTGTTATAAATCATTATTTGTCCAGAAAAAACAACAAAGTAAATTCTACTTCAATGTAAACGGTCGTTTGCAATTGATTTTAACTTTGCCTCACTACATTACGTGAGAATTGGTTGTTTAAAGTGCAAAAAAACTATTTGTGGATTACGACAAAACCTGAAATGTTGTGCTTGACATTATGAGAGTGAAACATCCTCCAAAAATGGTTGGCTTTCTGCCTGCATCCTTTCCTTTTCAAAAAAAGCAAAGTGACGACAACTTAAAATTATTGCATAAATCATTTTCTGGTGAATGACGTTTATTACGTTATATGAGACTATGTGGCTTGTAACACAATATTCAAATGTCGTTTGAAATATTGAAACAAAATGAACCTCCACAGCTGCGGGGCCCAAAGTCCGGGCCGAGGGCAAAATCCGCCCCGCGAGCTTTTCTAGGAATATTTAGTAATTTAGGAATTTTGTGTAAACAAATTTATGTAAGGTGCAATTACATAAAAAGCAAAAAGCATTTGTTGTAATTGATAATTTTTATCCTGATATGCTTCAGAAACCAAAACGAGCCAAGCTCAACTACAAAAATTTTGAAGATACTTGCAATGTGTGAAATAAAAGGGTGTAACTTCGGACCTAGGCCATTCATTTGTAATGTTATACTTTGGGAACAACACAGACAAGTAAACGTAGGTACAAACGATTGTTAGGCCATGGCTGCTTTTTCCGTTCGACGTTTCTGCGCACCAGAGGTGATCACGGAGCCGGAGTTGACTCCGGTCACCGTCGGAGTCTGCGATTTTGCCAGAGCAGGATCCGGAGTCAGAATTTTGAATAAAATCGGACCCGTATACAGAGCAGCTGTGGGTTTTTCAGTTTTTACATGAGCCAGATAATAGCTATCGATAAATTTAAATTTTCTCTGACAGGCTAATTGCTAGATTAGCATTCTGGTTGCATTCTCNTGCAGAATGGGCAAAGTNAAAATNCTGTACAGGATGGTCAGGTCAGGATGAAAGAGGGTTGAAGCCCGAGGGCTTTGTTCAGGCTGGCATAGACCCAATGCTTAACTGCTGNATCTCATGAATATTTTTTTATTTTGTGTATACGTCAGTTACTGTAAGTGTTACCTCCGCTCTCTGTCTTGTTACATACGGTGTTCACGATTTGTTATTCTTAGTGAAATGCACAAGATAGCACTATATGTAGCCTACAGCACCTTCACAATGCAACAACAGCAATGCAGTTCATCCAAGCCTACAGACAAAGAAATGCAGTTTACCTCAGGCTATTTCGAAACATGCCAGTATTACCTTGCAAGTTCACAATATACTACCATGCAGATAATTAAACTGTGTGAATAAGGTGGTGTCAAGTGATTTCAATGTAGCTTATGTGGCTTCATCTGTGAAGACTAGTAAGTGAAAAGATAACAGCACTGTAGTTGTTCTTTCATTGTGCTTGGGGTTGAAGCACAAAGATTTTGAAAATGAAATAGTTGAATTAGATTTGGTTCAGGTTAGAATTGAAGTGGTTCAATGAGATTTTGTTCAGGTGACAACAACATTTATTTAAAAATTTTTGGTTTTAAGTTTGGTAGTGTCTTTTTTGCCTTAAGAGAGAAAAACTGTGCAGGGGTTATTTTGCCTTTTGTTGAATACGATTGGTTCAGTTGGTCAAATGACAATACGACACACAAAGAGACGTGGTTTAGGGCAGTGGTTGTCAACCGTTTTTGGATTGGTACACCCTTTTCAACTTTTTAGAAAATATGTACACCCTTGCCATTGCACTAAAATTTAGTATCTGTTAAAGTGAAAATTTCAGAGATATTTTACGCTGTAAATGTCACTTTCTTAGCAGATATTTGCGTATCATTTCTCAGCATTCCTGAATACCGAAATCTCACCCAATAAGCGATTTACATTTTTGATCGCATGCCAACAGCCTACCATTGCGAGCAAGGATTTTCTGCTGTTGTCAAAATAAAACGAAAAAAACAAACTCAATGAAGTTGTTAATCCTCTTATGAAAAACACCCTTGAAACAGGTTTGAAACCACATTTTTCACAACTGGCAGATGAAATTCAGCGGGAGCAATCACAGTAAATGAGATGATTTATTTTTTTATTCATACTGGCTGTTGCAGAAACTTCATGAGCAGTAAGATTGACTTCCATTACTTTTATTGTTACGTGTACCATGCAGAGGCGTAACAAGGTTGTATGGCGCCCGGGGCAAGAAGCAAATTTGGCGCCCATATTTGAAACTAATGGTCTTTTGGAAGCATATGTTCTATATTGAAGGAAGTATTTGTGACATTTTTGGGACTTTCTGGCGTCCCCGTAGCCATTGGGTGCCCCCATAGTGGTTCGGCGCCGGGTAATTGCAACCCCCTTGCCCCTCCTCGTTACGCCTCTGGTTCCGTGACCTGCCGTTTTTTGCGTTGTTGCAGCTACATGCGAAAAGCGCAAGTCAATTTCCTCATATAAAAATAGCGACCTATGGTTATATTCTTAAATTAAACTCTAACCACAAATTCTCAATGAAACATGCCGTGAGTTGAAACCTAGTTTTATTTTCAGTGAGACATTTTGGTCATTTTTCCAAAATAACTTAAAAATTTTCGGTAATTTTTTTATTTTGGGACATTTTTGTATGTCTGAAAATGGCATTATGACCAAATTGACCTAAACATTTTCGGTCATTTCAAAAAACTTCAGTCTGTGAACGAAAAATCCCCGCAAAGCAGGTTGCAACACAGTCAAGGGAAAAGTTTCTGATTTTCAAACAACTCCACTAGTAGTGCGTTGCATGGCGGCTGTTCCGTTGGTAGCAACTGCCTTATACTTCATCCAATCAAATCCATGTTTTTCAGTGAACTCATTCAATTTGGCGAAGATGGCTTGAGCAGTTGAGCAAACTCCCACGTTTAAGCCACCGCAACTCGCCAATGGTTTTTCTTTCCTGATTGGCAAACCTACAACACAAAATAAACTGAACCTTTTCTGAAATATCTGTTGTTTCATCGAGCTAAATACCAAACAACTGAGCTTTCATCAGCTTGTCAAGAAGTTGTTTCAACAAATCTGCTGAAATATGAAGACATCTACGTTTAATTGTATTGCTTAATAGTGGAATTTTTCTTACTTTGGAAACGGCTTTTTTTCTCCATGGAAAGGGCTTTTTTTCCTCCATCGACAATGACTTTCTGGATATGCTTCAAAGAATGCCTTTAACTTATTTTGATGAGTAGAGTGATGTAACCTCACACGTTTCTGAGATGTCCTGAGCCGAATTATTTTTATCAAATACGGTTGCATAAAATGGGCAATGCCCTGAAGGATACGGGTTCAGCATTTCTTCCTTTGTGCGAAAAAACCCATACTCGATGCAGGCATCGCTCCTCCATATGTGCGTCTTGACAATACAAGCCTTTTTCTCTTGAATAACTATAAATGTGCACTGATAAATTTCGACCTTACTCCCGGAGAAGTGGGCTACATTGCACTCAGCATGTGACTTGCTGACATCCATACTCTCACTTGATTCACTGAAGTATTTTCTTTGATAGTTACTATGCTCTTTTTAACTACGTTTCACCACTGCGTTTTTCTTAAAAAATTGCGCATGTCATTTTTTTGAGGATCAACAACTTACTGCAATACCTTTCAAAAGTATAAGACAATAACACCTTAAAATCTGAACTGAAAAAGCACAAAGTTAAAATTAGCGTAGAGATTACTCACTTCCTCTTGGTATAGTTCTCGTTTAGCTCCAGCTACCTGCTTGAAAAGTAATGTGGAAAGTATTGTTACGTGTCTTACTACAAAACAATAATCATTGCAGAGAAAAGCATGGTTGGAACATTAGCTTACAAGAAATTCAAGCTAGAGCCATGGTCCCCAAACATTTCCTACAGGCATACTCCCGAATGTTGCATTTAAAGAAAAAAACAAGAATATGTGATGGTCATCTGACCAGCATTACAAACAAACAGGCGGGAAAAGACAGACAATGCACCCGCCCGATAGATACGGTTTTAAAATCTGTGAGAAGTTAACACAGCTGCGTTTGAGCAAACGACATATGTTGGGGACACTGTGGCTGTTCTTGAAGAGCACACATCTAGTACGTGGTACACCCCTGTACACCCCATCAAGTTGGTACACCCCTGGAAAATTCTGGTACACCCTGGGGTGAACGATACACCCGATTGACAAACACTGGTTTAGGGTTTACAGTTAGAGTTGGAGTTTAACTTGCTAATCAATAATCATGCAATGCAAACAAAAAAACACGAACTGCTTGCCAGCACTAAAGCCATCACGTAACTTGCCCATATTGGGTAATGGCAAAATAGCTCTAAGAGTTATTTTGCTTCATGAGGCAAAACAGACATTGCCTTCAAGTTTTCGGAGTGTAAATTTCCAAAGAGTTCTGGAGCAGGAGCTGGAGTCACTTTTTGGAGCAGAAGCAGGAGTCAAAAAAGTGACTCCGATCACCTCTGCTGCGCACCAGCACCCTATACCCTACCATTGTAGGCTACAATACGTGCTTACCGCTTGGCGCCTAGACTCTACATTAGCATGCATAAGTGCTGTTAAATTTGAAAATTGCAGTAGGCGTTTTGAAACTGAACCGTTAGCGTTAGCAGGCAGTCTGTTAATTGTTTAACAGGAGTGTGATTAATTGGAATAAGGGATGTTCAGGAACCGCAATTTATAAAATCTATAAAATAAAATCTCGAATTTGGCCCACCATCCAACACGATTGGGGACCACTGCTCTACAGCAGTAACTAATAAGTGATTTTCGGAATGTCAACTTGGGTTGCATTGGCACTGCGCTCTCACTTTCTTTTGTTCAAGTGGTTGCATTACTTGTGTATTCTTGCCTGATTATCCATTTTTAAGCGTTTTTACACGTTTCAAAATGCAATGCATTTTCCAAGCGATGCGCATGTTGAATAGTTCCTCAGCGTACCTTGCTCGTTGGATTTGTTGCTGTTTTTGTTTGTCACCCGTGCCAAGGTAATTACTTGCTTTGCTCACAAATTCGTCGCCCTGATGAACGTAGNTATTTGCATATTTCTGAAACTTTGCCTAATAATAATATGTTTCAGCTCGTCAGACGAACTCCACCTTACCAATAAANAAACTAGAACTTTTGAACCACAGCGCCAATTCCTATATTGCTTGCAAGGCCAACTCACTGAAGGTTGTCGCTACAAGCAAAACTTCAAATTTTTGTTTTTTTTCTGTAGAAAAAGTTTACCTTTTCCTATCGGATCCTTTTTCTTTTAAAGTGTTACCATGGACGTCCGCAGAAATTTTTCCAAGGGGGGCAACATCGACAGTTTGCTTGTCCTTTTCAGGTTGCTGACGATGCAATGGAAATGGACGTTCACGAAACGCTTTACTGTTTCTACGCCCCAAAGGTAACGCCCCATGTCATGGGCGTCGGAAGAGGGGGGTGGGGAGATGTCAAGACTCCTGGTTTTGAAATTTGACATTTTTCGGTACTTTTTTAGCAAAAAAGGTTGATTTCTTAGGTCCGAGTGAGTAAAGAGAATTTTCGCCACTTATGGCCTCCCTGGATAAATCTTTACGCCTCCCCTGGAAAAAATCTACAGTTGGCGTCCTTGGAATAAATCCTTCCGACGCCCATGTTACGGTAACACTCATAATAATGCACTTTATTGGGAGCAAGTTCGATAATTATCGAATCTACAAATTATAGATTATTTGCAGATTTTCCAAGCAGGGTGCACTTTTTCAATGAAGCATTGTCATGGTCGTTAACCAAATTACAAATTAAGACTTTGTTTTGTCCACCAAGACTTGTGAGCGTCACTCAGAAACAAGTGCTGCAAATATCTGACATCTCGTCTAAAGCTATCAGTCCCACGTTCAACAAAACCTTGCTTGTCTTTGCTGGTTGGACACGGTGAACCCTCATCGTACATTAACCGGGTAAGCGTTCATCTGACATTGTCGATTGAAGCAACGCTTTTACTCTTCGCAAAGTACCAAACGATTAATAAGTATTCCCACAAACCTGCATAGACGTACTTTAACAAGTCACGTAGTTTTATGTACGATGTGAGAAGAAGCATGCCTATAAGTGTTGTTTAGTCAAGCTCAAGGCTGGATTTAGACATGCGGAGGGCCCAGGGCAGTCTTATGTGGAGGCCATCAGTACCTCAAGAAAATATTATTATCAGTTAGCTCAGCTGTAACATGTAATCATAAGTAAAGTCGTGCATTAAAACTTAGCTAAATGATGGTACAGTTTGATTAATGCAAGATTCCAGAAAAATTTGAAAAGGCATAGCCTATTGTTTGTTCAATTTTAATAAGATTAAGATTCTATGAAAAGTACGCACTGTAAAATACATGACCAAGTAAACCAAATAACCTTCTACTAATGATCCAAAAAATATTTGTTTACCAACACCGTTTTTATTAACTTTTTTATTATTATTCACATTAAATATGTTAAACCAGCCTTAACCAATGGGCTTACGGCTAATCACTGTGGAGGCCCCCAGTTTGTGGAAGCACCTGGGCAGGTGCTTACTTTGGCCTCCCCTAAATCCGGCACTGATTAAGCTATTCGCTCAGGTACGTTGGTCACATTCACACTCATAGTCCCACACTATAAATGGAGTTCTCAAACTTATGGAAGCATTGCTGCGGGTGCACTCATTCTTCTTTTCACACGTTACAAAAATACGTGGCTTACCGCTATCAGCAGTCAGTGTCTCGCTGCATTACTTGACTAGATGTCTGAGTTCAACAATTGCATGCGGCAAAAAGCAGCTACTGCCGTAACGTGAAGTTAAACTTTTGTAAAGATTTGTTGTCATGTTATAATAAATACTACGGCCAAAGCAAACGATACAACTGACATCTTGCAAACGTTTTTTGCAAGATGTCAGTTGTATCGTTTGCTTTGGCCGTAGTATTTATTATAAGGCTATTTAGCACTTCCGCTTTTCCTGTACCAATGTTGCCATGTTATTTTTGCACAGTAAAGACCAACGGTGGAACAGTCCGCGCGCAAGCTTCGCAACCTGCCTTTGCAGTCAAAGGACCGGACACAAGCTCTCACTGCATGAAACCCAGGGGCGAAAACGATGGGGCAATGGGGGCACAATTGCCCTGGCGCCAAATCACTACGGGGGCACCGAATCATTGTGGGGACGCCGAATTAGTGCGGAAGGCGTCGAAAAGTCCCAACGATGTCACAAGTACTTACTTCGATAGAGTAATTTTGCTTCAGAAAGAGCTCAGGTTCGACCATGGGGGCACTGAACTTGCTTTTTTCCCCGGGCGCCATCTAATCTCGTTACGCCCCTGATGACACCAGAACAGTGAACTTACTCTTGTGCAGTGTGAGTGTCATTCCAGCAAATAAACTTTCACTGCAAGAATTATATCAACTGATCGCAATTTAAGCTGCTGCCTTCAGTTTTTTTAGAACATTTTTGTTCTTAGTCCCAATTTCCAGGGGGGACAAATGCCCGTTTTACCCAACACTGCGGATGCCCATATCTGTTACAGATCTTTCAGAGTAAAATTTTGTGTCTTCACAGCACCGCTTCCCTTCATTCTGAATTTGCTTTGAAAGCCGGCAACACAACCGACTTGTTTGGAACTGTAACGTGACAGATTGCTGCGTACGAATGACCAGAGTGTTTTTTGTTAGAATTCCAGTGTGAAGTGCTTGACCCAAGACTACAATATTGAATTCCATTTTAAAATCTCTTTATGAGACTCCAAAAATGTTCTTGTACAATAGATTTATGACTGCTTTACCCAAACGTCTACGCATCCATGTCAGATTTTCGTAAAACCTCATATTTTGTAATTTTTTATTTTGGGGCATTTGAGGAAATCAAAACATACCAAGTGCATTGCAGGTGTGTTCAATCGTTTGTGTTGGTGAATTTAACGTTTGCTCATGAAATTGAAGGAAAGCGTTTGATTGTTTTTGTTTAGACACAAACGATTTCGACATTTTGCGCATTTGAAAACAGTTTGTCCTTCGCGTGTCCCTCACGTTTTCTTTGATCAGTTGATGTGCATGCGAGATTGTGCTGTGAAAAATTAAAAGTCATCACAGATTTAGGGGTTAGGTTGAATGTTTATGAAGATTAAATTACATTCAAACGAAATCGGTCGTCAAATCTATTTAGTTTGTATTTTTTCTTTTGGCTATTAAACATGGTCATTATTGAAGGATTTAGTGAAAGAAAACATGGATGCAAAAATGCTTAGGCCCATCTCATCGCAAGGCAGTGGCGTAGCCAGCCCAAAAATTTGGGGGGGAGGCAAAAATTTTGTGGTGGGTCAAATTGTTATATTAAAGGTGAATAACACTGTTTCGTTCAGAAAAACGCCTCTCAAAGCACAAAATGACTATATTTTCTAAAAATTTGGAGGAGGCAATGGCTCCTTTGCCTCCCCCTGGCTACGCCTATGTCGCAAGGTAGGTATTACGTGAAGCACACGGAAAATAATGAAGATGAACAGCCACTGAAGAAAACGAAACGGTACCTACTGTATTGGAGCAGGCAAGCTGCTGCCGCCTTGAAGATTAAGATCGAACTTGCGAATCGACACATCAACCTTCTTCATTGCTGTGATAGCTGCGTTCAAGCATAATTTGACGAACGTCCCAGCTAACTATCCTGTAAGATCACTCCACTATCTGAAGCTTAGTTCTGGTGTTTATCATTACTACCCTTGGAATATTTCTCGCTGGTCATTCTCTCAGTGGTTGATCTCTGATGATATCCATGTTCGACTAGCCATGACCGCAACATCATACAGAAGCATTAAGAAACAGAAATAAAATAAAGATTTGTGAAAAGCATTAGACAATTGCAGTGAGAGGATAGGAAAGTGAGATGAAGATGCACATCGTTGAACAAAAGAATACGAAGCGTATTTCATCAAGGCAATGTCCTGACGAAATGGGAATCTTGATATGAACGAATAGTTCCATTCCTGGTATTCTAATACAGTTCCATTCCTGGTAATATACGATAGACGTTATTGGAAGAAACTCTGAGGAACTTCAGTCACGCAAGCCGCTGCGAACATTTAAGGAGAAATGCAATACCATCATTCGCCCGAAGCATAGCATCAACCACTAGCATAAAGCTAGCGAGAGGTCTCTTTGGGCGAAGCGACTCGCGCGATAACATCAACCACTTCCGCAATCAAAGCCTTCCGAATTCGGGCCCTCTTGAAGCAGTACATCCCAACTGCATGTACTTGCACCGCAGTTGCCAGGCGAACATTGGCATGCACTAGGCACGAAACGGTTTCAACTGCAGTAGAGTACTGAGCAAAGATGCCTCCTGGCTTGTTTCTTGCCCAATATAGCAAAGTGCTTTGACTTGTTTCTGAATGCGATTGCCATCTTACAGGGAAGAATCATCCAATGCACGAATATACCAATTTATTTAAGTTGATCGGCATACCACTACACCACTCGGGTAGACTACTGGTGTGTTGGGCTGCTTTAATTAAAAAACGGCTGCTTTTTCACAATCAAACACTGTTTCATGTTCAGCAGCATAATCAAAGCAAATATTAAAAAGCGTTGAAGACCACTGAGGCTGCGATCTGCTGAGACCAAACGCACACATATCCTCAGCAGGTATCTGGTTGTTCGCGATCACCGGCGTCGGAAAGAAGGGGCCTTTCTCTTCATTCCTGGAGATTGAAATATGATATTTTATCTAATAAAGTTTCAGCATAAAAAGGATTATCTCTCAGTTTCGAGTTGGTAAAATGAAATTTCACCACTATTGCCCGCCTGGAAAAATACTTTTGACAAACCCCTGGAATAATCCACTACTTCTTCCTCCTGGTCCGCTGGAAAAAGTTTTTCCAACGTCCATGTTTGCCACCATGTTTCCGTCAGTGCACCTATCTTTGACGAAACCAAAATGAACTGAGAGTACCTCAAGGAAGATAGTGAATATGGACTGACGATCTTGTCTCACCTTACTGGTTACAGTGAAGGCGTCTGACAGGCAATTGCCCCACTTAACGTACATGGCCTGGTTCATACATGGCCTTGTTCTTGAACAAACTCACCAGATATGCACATAGGTACGTTGCACCTAATTAATTTTGTAAGGTACAGATTACAAGTGGCGGTTCGTGGTGAAAATGGCCGGGAGGGTTGAACATATAGGATTATCGCCCTGGGTCTTTTTATAATTAGTGGCGTTTCCAGCCACTCCAGCAGTCCTAATCTTACCAAATTCGTAATTTTCAGTTGTCCTTATTGATACAGAGAAAACGTTAACTTCACTTTAATGAAACCAAACCCAAACCCTAAGGCGTAAACACGAACACAGAAGAATTAAACCGGTCCCATGAAAAGTATGACGCATAACCAATGCCACCAAAGCGAAAGCTGCAAAGGTCAGAGTCGAACCCAGGACCACTCGCATAATATCATGGAACATTCCGCTCGACCACTAAGGCGTTATTGTTATAATGACAAACCCTAGAATTTTGTTCGAACCATGTCATGGCAGCAGACCTAGGCTAGAGCCACTTTCTTTGAGCTGGTACTTTAATCATTTTCTTTCATATCAAGTTGAAATTTTCCAAAAAATATCGAAGAGTTTATTATTTTGCACAAAATTTCTGTTTTTTTTAACTGGATTGTTATGCTTTTCCAGTAAAAGTTTGTATCCTGAATCAATGACAGCTGCAATGTTCACCTTACCAAAAATAAAAGGTCAACTGAATGCTTATACAGTAGGCTTGCCAAATTTCTCACGCTTCAAAATTTTCACATTTCAATGTTTGAAATCAGTCACACGTTTTGTTGTCCAAGAATGATGTCCACCAACTACTGCCGTACATCTTCAAACGCCAACCCCAGACAGCTCATCAGCTTAGTCTGCTGTTGCAAGCTGCACTGGTGCAGATAAACGAAGGGCTATATTTTCGTAGCCCGAGATTGGCTATCAGATTTGAATCCAATGCCGCCAATATCGCCAAAGTATTAGTAAAAGCATTGTTAAACTTAATTATAAAATTCAATATCCAAGAAAATCAGGTAGTGAAAAACAGTCAAGATCATATTTCCTCCGTTTTTTCGTTAAAAATTCATCATCAAAATAACAAAAACGCTTTGCGATAGGCTGATATGCCACCATGTGTCTTGTAGCCAATTGTTTGGTTTCTTTCCTTTAGGGCTGTGCCGAAGACAGACCTGAAATTGCCAAATTCATCGGCAAGTGTACTGAAAACGTCATCGCATCAGCGGCGTCGTTTGAAAAGAGCGAAACATTGGTTTCGTTGGATTCCTAGGAAACTTTGAGCCAAAATGATGTCGGGATTACCGAATATGATGGTGTTGTGAAATTTCGTAACCAAATCCAAACTTAAGGCGCGTTTGGCCGTTCGGCAGAATCTTTTGCCTTATATTTTTCAGGGAGGGCTGCAGCCCGTCTAGACGAGCCGCCCCTGCATTACTATAATACACAAATAGCTGCATTGTTCTTAATTGATTTCATAAACAATTGATAGTAGTTAGTTCTGTCAAATGCCTTACAGGTAGATGTATTTAAAGAGACTGCAAACACTGAGGTGCTTTGTTTGCAAAATATGATACAGTCTGCTTGAGTGAAAATACACTCAAATCAGTGCCATAAAGCCAAAGGATTATGAGTGGTGGCAACAAATGCTGAAATGCAACACAAAATCTAATTTTAAACAGTTTGGAGAGGAGATCATTATCGCAAGAGGATCAGGTATGTAATTAGTGATTAACAATGTCACTTATGCAAATATTCTCAGTTTTCCTAATTGGCACAACAACAGTTTACATGGATTGTTGAGGAGTTTGTCTATGCATTAAATAACTCTACTTTAACTTCTTTCAAACATTTGGTCTCACCACAGATATTTTCCAATCTTTCCCAAGCCATGCGATAAGCTTCTTAGTCTTATCTGTATAAGGATGGCAACCGTGAAATCAACTCAGCAGGATCTACACCCAAGCACCTTAAGTCAGCTCTGCAGGTTCTGCACCCAAATACCATCTTACAAGACAGTTTTTGAAAGTCAGTAAACAAACTTTAGCCTTGCGGCAAACTTCTGAGGAATCTGCCTGCTTTCTGCTTTCATTCTTCTGCGACGATTAAAACTTGCAAGCGTATCTATTTTTC
>JGI24022J15233_10005061_pt1 | contig 13827 bp, 8 predicted proteins | sample Ectturendosymbi2_FD_15233 | JGI IMG/M metagenome (IMG submission 15233) | reverse complement strand
GTGTGTTTTACTCCACTGTTTCAATGCGCAGCCTTACATTTTTGCAGTCGTGAAATGCGCTGACGTAGCACTGAGTGTGTTCTACTCCTCTGTTTAATTCGTTGCCGGAAAATTTTGCAGTTGTGCACTGCTCTGTCTTAGCGTTGAATGCTGTGCTTTCCTCTTGCCTCCTAACTTGAAGCGCTGATAATGTTCATTACAGTAATACATTGTACAATAACGTGTACGGAGAGTACGTTTAGAAAAACATGTTGTGTCAGCAACAGAGCTCTCACAATTGCAATTCCAAAAATCCCTAAATCTGTGGTGGTGCAGCACATAAGAGTAGGAGCAGGCAAACTTTTTGGGGTGCGAATGATCTTTGCCTGAATTCTCCCTAACTTGCCCGAAAAGCTCCATAAAAAGTGACCTACAAAAAAAGTTTTTTATGTTATTTTGGGCCCCGTTGGGTGCCATTTTTGATCATATTTTCAGGCGTTTGCTGAGAGTTTCAGCGATTTTGTGAAGGTTTTCTGAGATTTTTGTTTAGATTTCCACAGATTTTTCCCGGATCTTCACCAAATCAGAACTGTTCGTTCGCACCCCCACCTCCTGCACCAGTGGTGCAGCATAAAATCGGAATGCTGTGATAAGTGTTAAAAATAGAAGCAAATATGATTTCCAAAATAAAATGAAATAGTTCATTTTACACATTTTCATACTTTTCCGAAAATCCCTAAATCCCTAAAAATCCCCCAAAAGGGCCAAAATTCCAATCTAGGGACAAAATCCCTAAAAGTGAGAGCACTGGTCAGCAAACTTCGCCAAAACGTTGGTTTGCAAACAGGAATGACGTCGGGCTGTGACGTCACAAACGTCCAGTAGCAAAGACCAGTGTCCAGTAGCAAAGACCACCATACGCCACTGCTCAACACTAGCATTTGTTAGGGGAGCATACAATCAAGCAGTCGCCCCGGGCATCACCAGACCTCTGCACGCCACTGGTAGGGGGGCGATAGAAATTTGTTTGTCAGAAAAGGGAGCGCTAGCCAAAAAAAGATTGGGAAACGCTAACTTAAAAGATGTGAGTTTGAGTATGTCAGGCGTTTTAAATATGTGCACGTTTTGTAATTCTTTCAGAAGCTAAGTACTGTAAGAGTATGTAGTCTCTCGACTTGGTTGTTATCAACCTTGAACTAGCATTTTAAGGGTGAGACGGTTGTGAGTAAAACGCTTTAAATAGTTAGAGTTAGACAAGATTGTTTAGAAACTTATTAGTTATGCACAGCTGGCAGTTGGATTTGCTTAGCATTGCGATTTGCTCGATTATGCTCAGCACAGTGCAAAGTATGTAATGTTTGCATACGAACAACTTACAGTACTTTTGCGAGAAAATTGATGCTGCTATGCATTGTCAGAAATCAGAGGCGATTAGGAAAGAAGTGTTTGTTAAACTTTCACAAAACGAAGTTCAATTTTATCAATATTGTGGTTCAGTGGTGTACGCAGAAAATTTTCATGGGGGGTTTCATTCAGTGGCATGTGATGGTCAATTTTATTTGGTGTGCCCTGTTTGTGACGTCACAATTCGATGTCATATTCATATTTCCAAACCAACGTTTTTGCGAAGTTTTTTGACATAATATGCATATTCATCTACACGCACTCCCCTTATTTTATGTGTCATTGCGCTAAATATAAACTATCACCGCTCCAAGTTACGATATCGGAGGAAAATAAACTTAACACTACGACGCAGCAGTTCATAACTACAAAAATATTAGGCCTTGCGTTAAAACAGATGAGTAAAACACACTCATCACAACGCCAGAGCAATTTTCAACTGCAAAACGAGACTGCGTTATACTGTATTATGTCGAATACGAGCAGTCGAGCACAGTGTGCGGCTGAACTGGCTGGCGCACACTATGGTTTGCAAGATCGAATCTTTCTAAACTACACAACAATTGAGAATGAGCATAAAGTAGCCTACGCAAGAAAACTTTTAATTTTTCGTTGTGTACAGAAGTTCAGCAAACTTTTATTTTTCCTTTTTCATTGTTGAGACATTCTCAAATGCCTGAATGCTTCTATGTTCAAAACAGCTGCTTTTGAGCACGAGCAATAGTTCTATCATGCTACAGAAATTGCCAATGTAGTCAATGCGGTCAGCGCTTGCGATCAGCCATAGCAGACAAATAAAGACAGTTGTTTCGAATAAAGTGAACTATCGCGGAACACAATCTTAAACATTCGTAGTGGACCCAGAGTTTGGACACCAACGATAACTCAGCTTCCCACCAAAACCTAATTATTACTTTTTGGCCCATTTACAATGTTCCCTGAAATTTGAAATGCAAATTTATTCCGTGGTATTTGCATTAAGTCGACAAATTAACAAGCAAAAAGTATGCAAAAACAATTAAGCTCCTTTGCGCAAGTAATAAAATTTTTGTAAAATATCAAGGTCAAGAGGGGGATTTAACCCCAACCCCCCCAACCCTCCTTGCGTACGTCTTTGTTGTGGTTAAAAGAAATGGTCGGCAACTCATCGCTTAAATCACAGCCTTGATTTGTAAGAGACCATTTGCTAACCGGAATATTTGTATCGTCGCCTGAAGCAAAATCCATAACATTTTTTTTGCTATCAATTGAGAAGCTCTCAAGCAAGCAAAGATTTTGTATGAGCAGCCCCAATCATATTTATTTCCTAAAGATGCTTCAATAATTCCATGCAACTGTTTTGTAACATTTGTTTTAAATTTAATCAGTAAACCGTATTTACCTTGGTTTAAAATAAAAAGGTCGTGTCAGAAAGTGTTTTCATCAATCCATTTCAATGCCACACAAGTAATTCACCAAAAATAAATTTTTTTACGCAATATATTGTCACACAAGGCGTTTCATGTTCACACCTCCCCTCAATAAAGTCATTAAAATCAAACATTCAAAATGGCAATTTCAGTGCAGCATTGGACACACAGTAAATTAGATTATCAATATTGCAGTATACTGTATATAGCCTTGTTATTGAGGATTAAGGTGACGAGGTAAATGGTAGCCTAATATTTCATCTGCAAGTTTTCAAACGCATAAACAAAACAAAAATGTGGTTCAGCTAAGCTACACGCTCTAGAAGCAGGGAAAAAAGTTTCTGATTGATTTTGTAACTTCAGGTTTGCACGCAATGCACAGCATTCTTCAAACTTTTTATATTTGAAAGTTCAGAACACGCTGAAGCACAGGCGTTTTTCATTTTCGTCAGGGTTCATTGATTGTGATTGTGACTATAGGCAGGAACGGATTCGTCATGCCTGCGTTTCCAGCAGTTGGGTGTGAAACACTGCCAACCCCATTGTTTTTAATCGCCTGACGAAATTGCTGTTGTCTGTGGCAGCACCTAAATCTAGCACGCTGTTTCTGCTTGGAGCAAAAATAGAATGCCTGAAATGTTCTATCGAAGATGCACTGCTTGTGCCACATTGCAAAAAAAGTGTTCAGTGAAGCCTGAAATATTTGCAGGTTGCTGTAGATCCAGCATTTGTAATGAAGCTGTTATTTTTGTATTTTTTACAGGTAATTTGTTCGCTTTGAAACATGCCATCTTTTTTCTGTTAGGCAAGTCAACGTATGTTTTGTCCCTGTCTAATCAATACAATTCGGTCAGAAGTCCTTCAAATCGTTCAATTGCGGAAATCAAGGCAACACCGACCAAAACCTCAAGAGGTAAGCGCTAAAAGAACCATGTTTGTGACGTATCACAAACCACGCTCGGGATTGTGTAGAGCAGGGGTCTCCAAACTTTTTTATCCGAGGGTCATTTAAGCTATTACACAACAGTCCGAGGGCCGGACATTTTACGTAATGACATTGTTTTAGAATATGTATGTTACATTCTACCAAATCAACAAGTTTTTGTAAATATAATATTTTTTTATTATTGACAAAATGTCTTTGCGGGCGGGATGTGGCCCTCCGGCCGTAGTTTGGAGACCTTTGGTGTAGAGTTTTAAACCTCTAACTTAAGTGCGCATAAGATTGAAAGGTTTTATACTAAAGTTTTGTTTCAAAGAAAAGAAAAACGCAATGTATCTGATGCATATACTGTTGATATTATTGTATAAAGCTTGTTTGTATTGTCGTAGAGTTACTGAATTATGCTGAAACGTGCCCCTAGTGTTTATTACCATGACATCACCTCCATGACGTAAAAATCGTCCAGAATTTTCTATAAGACAAAACAAAGATTGTGAACAGTGTTGTGTAACACCAACGTTGGAGGTTCTGAAAAAAATCCAACGGATATATAAACTCATGGCTAAGGCATAGCAAACTTGAGTGATGTGTTTGCAGACAATAACTCCCAACATAACTATCTACCACGGGGTTCGGAAGGAGAGGCAGAGGGTCGAGGCCCATTCTGGATTTTGAAATTTGATACTTTCCTATCAACTTCCCAGTAGAAAAAGGTTTTCATTTTAGTTTCGAGTCGGTGATACAATTTCACCACTTTGGCTCCCCCGGAAAAATGCGTTTTGGACAACATGTAGAAAAATCTAGCATTGACCCTCCTGGAAACAATCCTTCCGACGCCCATGTCGTCCATACTGAGTTTCTCAGTTGTGAGACGGCGAGACGAAGGGCTGTGTTATTGCAGAAAGAACTGAACACAACATACTGTTTAGAGGACTGCGCCTTCTCCGGTGATGTTGCGCTTTTCCTCTGATTTTAATGTGAAGTGTGCAGGAAGCTGGGCGGTACTGACAAACTACTCAGCCGCAACGAAAATGTGGTAAGGGAAATCAAATGTGGTAAAGGTTTTTAGAAACTTATTTTACAGCCTAAAAACTATATAAATATGAAATATGCAGGCGGTAATTTTCGGCAATGCGCTTGTTTTGCTCTTTTCATAATATTTTTCTGAAATAAAATATGGATTTCTTGTTTCAACTCCCATTAAATTTCAAATTCATAAGATCTCACTAGGTTATGCTTTTTGGTTAACGTCAGACAATTTCAAGCTTACTGAAATTTTGTGTGTTGATTTCTTTAGCAAAAGCAATCACCAGCGCAGTCCACAATACTTTGAGTTTTCTTGGTTGCATCTTGTAGAAGTACGCTCTCTGCAAAATAATTTAGAAAATACAACAGTAAAGAATTCAGCAAAATGAGTCAACAGTTTACACCAATGTAAGATTTACGTTAGATGTTACACAATCGTTTTTGTTGTCTCAGGTGCTCAAAGATCGTTGTATTATTTTCAACTTTGCGAAAAAATCTGCAAATTTAAATTTTATGTTTAATTTTTGACAATGTTTAAAGCTATACTAAATACTAAGCAACCCATCAAGAGCTAAATAAAAAGCAACGCATTGCCGTAATCACAATCTCAACTGTTGGTGGCATAACTTTAACTATTTTCACCGATGATCGGAGCATACTGTTAAATTTCGTTCTCGCCGCATGTATATCTACATTTTGAAAATCTCTGGTTGGTTCTCGGCACACGTACGTTTTTAACGAAAATCGTGCTTTGGGGCACTGGTTGTGATGTGTTCCGCCTGCAGACGGCTTAAAATTATGGTTCAGGACTAAATTTTGAAAATGGTAGGTCTTGGAATGAGATTCTAAACTCTATGTGGTTCAGAGGCTGTTTGAAAGCATGGTTCTTTTGAATTGGTCCACCTAAGCGGGAATAGGATCCTGCAGCAGTGACTATGCCATTTTGTGCGATGGAAGTGCTTTGATATGCTGCCAAATGCTAGGAAACGAGGAAACACTGCATTGCAAACGTTTAAAGTCAGCTATGTCCACCCCGCGACCCAGTCGAGGGTTTTGTGCGGCCCGGTTTAGGTTTTTGCTGCAGTAAAAGTATCTCACATACTGACAACCTGTCCTTGTTTTGATAATCTTGAAATTTGTGATTCTGGTGGTTCTCAGTGCCACTTTATCACGTCTGTTACTATTGCAGTCAGGATTCGAGCATTTTCAGCTTAAACTAAAGTAAGTTTGTTAAGATCAAAGTAAGCCATTCAATATGTGGCTCTCAGACTGTTACTCAGTGTGCGGTCCTGATCGAGATAGTCACACATTTTTTGCCTCAGTAAGTCATTTGGGTTGGATATAGCTGATTTACTGTAAGTACATATAAGCATGATGGTAAAGTTTAATTGTTTAATTCCAGTTTTAGCTGCTTTTATTGTATCAAAAATGCTTCCAATGAAGTGAAACTTTCTTCAAAAAGATGACAGCGGTAGACCCTGGTAGGCCCAGGCTTCTTGCGGTGGTACGCAGCATAAACTGTTTTGGAAGTGGATTGATATGTTGGAAATTGATTAGCGTAAATGCAACACAATATTTAGCATGTTTTCTACTTTAGCGTACAGGTGGAGTACGCCTAGCAGTACTCACCTTCAGGTGATTTGAGTTTCCCGCGAAAGCGACCTGGTAACAGTATAAGTTGCTGATGGAAAACACCCGGGAACGAAAATGTTACTGATATAAGCCATATATCTTTCTAAATTCTTACAGAAATAGCGTACATCTACTGCTCTTGTTGTAATTGGCGCACATCTGTCTAATAGAAAAGTAGGAGCTGATAAAATTGATAAAATTTATGTTTTGAGTAATTGTCGCTTAAACGTTAATGACAATACACTTTTAGTTTAATTCTTTGGTGTGTTTTAATGTTCTGTTCATAAAGGCGTCTTTCCCCTGTGTAATCATTTGGTGCAATTTCGATTGTTAAACGTTATGTGGGACGCAGCAGTCACGGAAGCAGCAGTCACGTTTGGTTCTAATTCAAGCCAACGTGAAAAATATTTACCAAGCTTTGTGCCACCTGCCAATACAACGAATGGTTAACCTGTTTTTCACCAATTTGGCAACACAAGTATGTGTTTATGGCGGAATAGTAAGTTGTCTTTTCTATACAAAAGTGTTTAATTTACGGCATTTGTTTCTGCTACATGAACGTGAGCGGAACAAACATGACTTTTAAAAAATATTTGCTGAAATGCAGGGCCACCGCTGCAAACAATCATGTCCCCTACTTGTCTTGCTTTCTGAGATTTATGATGAAGTTACTGCACTTGTTGCCAATATTGAAGTTTCAAACTGTATTCAATAAGGAATGAGTCACTGCCTATGATTCACTACCTCATGGTTTGCACCAGCAAAAAATAAACTGTATATTTTTATTTAAATTTCGTGGATATAAACAAAGACGAGCCAGCACCTAACAAGACAGAACAACATCATTTTCAATACAACTTTTTAAAATGGTGAATGTTAGCAAAGTTGAAACCTACCAACCATCGCTATATGATATTTCTCGCTTGAAATACTGCCCCATGTGCGTTCAGTTTGTGACCAGTTACAAAATAACTTAAGAAGTGTTAAATAATTTTCGATCAAACAGTCCGAGAGAAAAACGCATAAAGCAAGCTATATCGTGGCATAGTACGTCCTAACGGTTAATTTAAAGGCGTTCACTGTTTCCCTATCAGCACTGAAATTTCATTCGATACAATTTCCTAGACATTTGGAAATTTTTGTTTTTTATTTTTTCGATTTATCTGCCAGATTGAAAATCACAATTTTTGGCATAATTGAAAAGAAATCAGCAACAAAATTGACCCATCGACATGAATAAAATGCCATAAAAACAAATTGTTTAAAAAGTGCACCTATACTGGTTGAACCATGATATTCACTGTTTGCACACTTTATACAAAGGAAATATTCAACACATAGGAAAGTGCCTTTTTTTGATGACTTTATATACAGTTAAATATACAGAAGTTCAGATTAATCTGCTAATAGTTTTCTGTTGCTTACCGGATTTGAATATCTTGTTGAAGAAAAAGTGAAATTGGCGCTCAGCTTAACTTCAAGGACTTGTCACATTTATAACTTCTGCAATCGGCGCAACAACAGAACAAAGCTTGAAAAAGTTGTTATTGTATCAACATAACAATTCTTCTGAGCTCAAAGAAATGATGATGTTAGGCTCTGTGGCCGCTATTTTAGAAACTTTACTTCTGCTGAAGTTGCATTGATCAAAGACTTACAAAACTAGAATAAATGAACAAATGCATGGACATTTGCTAGTTAGGGCACTTCCGCCGTAAAAATGTCCTTGCGTTTCAAAGGTGTATGACTTCTGCAAATAGTTAAAATGCTGACCATTTGAAAACCGATAAAACAAGCGTTTTAAACTTTGCAATTCTGTGGTATTACGAACAAAGACGTCTGTGATGAAAGCTTAAAATACTGGACTCCTTAAAAATAATCCTCTAGGCAGAAACATTTGATGCGATGCCAAACACCACAAATGCACCACGCGCAACCACCTACAGCAGGGCTGGGCAATTAGAAGCCCACGGGCCATAGAAGACCCCCGGCCACAGAGTTTTCTGTGGCCCGCAAAAGGATTCAGGGATCATCTTCAAATCTGATGTCTCCTCCAACTTATCACTGCAAACGTTAGTGCTGAAGCTAACTTGAAACCGAGTCTTGCTTCTATTTCCATTAAAGGAGGTAAGGCCCTCCGCCAAATGCGGCCTTCTCAAAGTGGCCTCAAGCCACATTAATTGCCCACCCCTGACCTACAGGATTGCGCAAAAGTTCTAAGGAAACTACATTTTTACGTGTTTTGTTGCATTCATAAATGTTACTCATAACGAGAGACCGATTATAACATAATGTGAGAAAAATCACACAAGATGATGAGAAAATTCATTGTTTTTCCTTAATGCATTTTTCAATTCCATAGTTATCCACATAAAAACCGAAAATTTTATTCTTAACAGAGTTGGATCATCTACATGACTTCATGTTTAATTACAATTGCAAATACTTGGTTAGATTTTTTAATTATATTCCAATTACTCTGTGCTGAAAACAATAAGTTACAATTGCAAACAATGTCAAACGTCTGGGTAATTATAAAACACAACTACAAATAATTACAAAATAACATTATTAAAATATTCGATTGAATTCCTTTTCATCATACTTCTAATGGTTTCTAATTTAAAGCATCAAGTTTAGCATGAAATAGGCATTAGTACTGCAAACAAAATTGTAGCAATCAAATAATAACTAATTTGAATTATAATTTTTGGCTTTCATCAAAAGACTAATCCATAGCAGTAAATATCGTTCTCATATATAAGCAACCCTGAAAATTAAACCCTCCTCAAAACACTGAATACTACTTCAAGGCTATAATCACCTAAACTTGTAGCGAAGTTACCAAACTACTGCAGGAACAAAAGTGGAAAGCGGGAAAGCCTCTGCTTTGTCCACATCACATACTCATAATATCCCAGTTTTAGCCATGGTGTTGTACTTCGCATTAACGCAAGAGGAATTGCAAACTCCGCAATGCATAGGATGTCAACTGGCGCATTGATGCAAAAGGAGTTTGATGCACAGTCCGGGTGCAACGTAAAATTACGCATTTCCTTTAATGAAGTGGAGCAAGGAAGAGAAATGCAAAAAATGACATGCAGCGGATTTCGTGTCGCCCCCCAGGCTTCGCTTGCCCTAGCTATATAGCGTCTCGCTTCCGTGCGCAAATAACCAATTAATGCCACAGGTCACAAGCAGTCTTGCCTGTTCTATTCATTTAGTGCAACTTGTTCTCTGCCAGTGCTTTCTAAATGTGAGACAGAGATGAGCATTGGACTGGACTTGGATTAGTCTTGATTTGGATTGGATCCAGACTGCATATCGCTTCCACAATTTAATCAGAACTGGATTTGGACTAAGTTGATGAAAAAGGATTGTGGCATTTTTGTTGTTAAAAAGCTGTGTTTTATTAACTTTTGTTCTTCATTTGGACTTGGACTTCACATTTAAAAATTTTTGGAGTATGGCTGGACTTGGGCTGAGTTTTTAAAATTCATGACAGGATGTGGATCATAAAATATGACATTCGGCTCATCTCTGGTTTGAGGACGTCTGTGTTAAAGCTGTAAAGTTAGCATAGTGATCTTTACTATGCATGTTTTTGTTGTATTTTCGCTATGGTGTTTCATTTGTATTTTGTTCTTTTGCGTGAACTTGTGGGGGCAGTGACGTAAATGACAGCTACGGCCGTCGCTTCCTGTCCCTGTATTCCTGATAAAGTGTTTTGTGCTTGGTTGGGATGCATAAATAATCTGAACTGAACTGAACTAAACCGGTCTACACAAAATCTTCGACTGGCCCTTGAATTGGACATAGTTGCTCTAGATGTACGGCGCACGCCCAATCAAACTGATAGTGACGTGATTTGTTCCAAATTGTGCGATCAAGGGAAAATCACAAAAAAGGATTGAAAGACAGTCAGGGTTGAGAAAAACCCGGGTTAAAAAAATCCAATCCTCCTGTTATTTTAAATCTGTTTTTTGTTTTTTTGAAAAGAAACAGGTATTTTTTTTTGAAAAAAACACAAGGACCCCATTGTGAATTGTTTTTATTGCATTATGCATTATCACCATTTGCAGAATCACACAAAAATAACTTGTTATAGCTATTATGGCATTATAATGTGAGGGTAAAAAAATGTACCCAATCTTTGTGTTGGCAAAGTGTTGTTGGTCAATTCTAGAATGCGCACAGAAAACAGAGAAAAGCCACTCCCACACAAACTCTGCAGTTCACTTCAAGTTTATGTACATGCCCAGCTAATTCAGCATCTACATTCTACATAGCGTATTTTTTCAAAATATGATTTGGCATAGTCCAACATCAGAAACAGCTTGAATGCACAGAAGACAGAAAAATTGATTAAAATGTACCGATTTTTCAGAGCCGATGAAGATAACCAGTAGAATTTACTCAAACCGTTCGATTTTTTCTTCTCTTTTTTCAGTTCCTTCAAATTTCGCTGCTGTTTGTTTTGTTTCATTAAAGAAGGTTTGTTGTTAACTGTACAAATGTGCTGCTTATTTTACTTTTTGCTTCATAGCACATTTTTCAAAGGAAAAGTTAAGAGCAGGATTTTGGTGGGTTTTATTGTTTTTTATGTGGGCTTTTCAAAACAGTTGATTTTTTGTTGGGTCTAAGTACATCAACACTGAAGATAATTCTGAACGTTTAATTGATTTTCTGAGTCAAATTTCAAAACTGTCCAATTTCAACGTGCTTGATTTAGCTGATTTAATGATGCATCGCTAGTTTCCCGTTTCATGTTTTGTGCTAATACAGTCGCACACCTGTTATTGCAATATGCCGCACACCTGTTTCTTGCAATAGCATTGTTCGAGCTTCGTCATTAATTGGCAGTTCAGGCAGATTGATCATAGTGACTCATGCAAGCCCGTATAGGTAGCCGAACCGGGGGAGCCGCATGGGCTTAGGCCCCCCCACTTTTATTTCTGGGTGGGTCTGGCCCCCACATTTCAATTTCGAATTTTGTCAGAATAAGTTCAAGCAACAAAATTAGTATTGGATCCATTGCTAAAGTAAATCGTTTAATGAAAGAAATGTTGCAAAATTTTAGCAGAATTTTGTTAGTATTATTTGTAATACTTTAGGTCTATATTATTCGTAGTTTGGCAATGAATTTGGCAGGACTTCGTAATGTTTGGCAGAATACACCGTGCCCAATCTGTCACCCTGCTGTGGCTTGTTTACCGCATTGGTGTTGCTGAACAGTGTTGCCAGACGGTGTAATACAACACAAAATGTTTACAAAATTCACTGCCTGCAAATTACAGATAGTATACAGTGGAACAAATCACAAATCAAAAAATTTTGTGATTGACTCCTTGCTTATTTCACCTGTGGAGTGACGTTGCTTGAATACAGATATGCGCAAGTTTGAATCATCGCAAAAAGATGAAAGCAAAGCCCAATCGGCTGATTCCTCTAAAGCCTAAAGAAAACCTTCTAAAGCTTTCAATTGAATGTTTACAAAAATTGTGTAAATTTACATGCTTGTGTGTATGGGCGTCGGAAGGATTTTTTCCAGGGGGCACTATGGGATTTTTCAAAATTTTTTCTAGAGGGTGCCAAAAGTGGTGAAATTTGTTTTTTACTACTCGAAACTAAGAAAACACCTTTTTTGCTAAAAATTTCAAATTCCTGACCCCATTCCGACACCCATGCTGGTGTGTAGGAAAAAGTTCGTACAACACCATTTAAATTGGCGTAATTTGAAGCGTTTTAACACCATTCTAAAAAGTTAATTTTGTTGCATCTTATACACAAAATGAAATATTTCACAGGTCAATTTCAATTGTGTTTTTGTTTTTACATTGGCAACACTAAATAGCAATATTTATTTCTGCATTAGCAACACAATTGGCATCCTTACAGCAGACCATTCGCTGGTTGATGCATATGCTTTGCCTTGTATTTGCATTCTGGTATGCAATGCAGTTGTAGAATGAGTATTCACTCATGTTACTTCTGTGTTCAAGATGTGGAAAAGTAGTGATTTTGAATGTGTTTAAGACAGGTATCAATATTGTGTCATTTTTGCCTGTTTTTAAGCTGTGTTCGTGGTGTTTTAAACAGCTCTGTGGTGACTCCGGCACACGGGCTCCTCGGGCTTAGCCCGAGTCTTGCCACCACCCACGGTCACATTGCACTAAGTTGTTAACTCGGCCTGTTTTCTTTGGACCTTGTCATTTGTCACTGTTCATATATTTGCGTTCCATGTCTGGCCTTTGGCGTTCATGTTGCAGGTGACCTGAATAAAACAATATCGTTCGAAGTAGGCGTTCTCTCGACTTCGTTCACTCGAGCTTTACTCGGGCTCATCCAATAGAGTCCGAGCTGCCCTATGCAATTAAGTATTTTTTAAAACATAATTCATATCGGACTGAATGTTTTTTGAAGCAATGGATTTGTATAAAACATTGGATTTGAGGTCCAATCCAAGAAACAATTCCCATTTCGAGATGAATTTCAAACGAACGATAAATTGTCCAACAACTCGGGCTAATATGAATGAGCCTAGTAAGCAGAAGACTGACCATGGCGTTATCTTTGCTCTGTGATGTACGTTATTCAACAATGTAGAAGTTATCATGAGAACTTCTCATTTATTATTACGTAACTAACGTCTCAGAGCAACCATACTGCCAGCCAGAATGAAAGCAGATGGAAATGTCAGTGACACAAGCGTCGAACGGTTTTATTCAGTCCGAATGAAGGCTGATTTATCGCATGATGAGCCTGAGTGACGCTGCTGACCTGGGTCACCCCTGTAACAGCCTATTTGAATTTGAGGTGGCTCACCGATACGTTTTGATAGTGGTGTAATTTTGTCTAAAATACTGCAATTTAGACCTTCATATGGTGTATAGACAATGACGTCATATTACAATGCTTGTGATGTCACATTTGCCAATTTAAAAAAACAAAAATTTTCTACAGTCTTCTGACATGCCCTTGCACCCTCCACTTTGAAAAAGGTTCCGCCACCCATGCAAGCCCGTATCTGTTCTTTTTACTTAGTAATTGTACACATAACAGCTACATAATAAAGAACGAAATTTTCTTGCGTAGCCTACTTTATGCGCACTCTCAATTCTTGTGTAATTTACAAGTTTCAAACTGTCAACCCGGGGTGTCAGCCATCCCAGCCCCATATCTTCTGATCGACTGCTATTCGACAAAACATCCGTGCAGCCTTGAAGTTTTGAAGTTTTGAACTGCGCTAAGGTAGCACTGAGTGTTTTACTTCCCTGTTTTAAGGCGTTGCCGGATATTTTGCAGTTATGAACTTCTCTGTCTTAGGACACCGCTGATAATTTATGTTATATTCATTACAATGACAAATTGTAGCCTACAAACAGTGGTGTGTTTAAGGGGAGGCGAGCAAGGCACCTGCCTCGCCCCCCCCCC
>JGI24022J15233_10005060_pt1 | contig 13830 bp, 13 predicted proteins | sample Ectturendosymbi2_FD_15233 | JGI IMG/M metagenome (IMG submission 15233) | reverse complement strand
CTCGAAGGTCAAATTTGGTAGACTCTTAGAACATTAATTCTACTTGGTAAATCTGAAAAATAAAAAGAATTGATTAATTATTTCAAAAGTTATTCAAGTTTGGGTGATGACCGTTTTTTTTGTGTCACCCTGTATTTTCAAAAGCCATCATATGCTTCTTGTTAAACATATCTGTGATTAATCACGATAAAATAGGAAATTTTAGGGGTACATGTTCAATGTTCATCTGTCGGAATGCTGAAAGGGGTACATGGTCAGAGAAAGGTTGGGAACCCCTGCAGTAGAACATTCACAGCAGGTGGAGAAGCTCAAGCGCCTTGAGGTCGTGTTCAGGAGTGACTGAAGACGTAACAAAGGAGATCGCGATACACGATCTTTGTGTGGAGCCAGCAGAACTATCTGAGGTTACTGTTGACCGTGGACTATTTCGAGTCTTAGGGCTGCTGCCCCCGCGACCCTCAACCAGAGGAAAAGCATTATGAAAATGAATGAGTGAATGTGGGGAAAGAGTTCGCCTTTAAAAGTGTTGCTGTGTGTTTAGAAAAGGGAGTGGAATTTTAGTTATTTGAAGGTTGAAACATTGCTCAGCCTCTACTGTTGTGTGCTGTATTTCAGGTGAGCTCGCCATAGAGAGCCCGGTAATGCAAGTGACGTTGTTGCCAGCCTCGGATGCTAATCATCTCAGACCTTTACTACTTGTGGATACCGACGTGAGTGTAGCTGCTGTGGAAATGGCGGAATTGTGCGTCATAATGCAATTTGCGTCATTACATTTGGCTGTAACAAGACCAGAGCTGTTGCAACCACATTAAGCAATCTGTCATCTGAACGCAGCTTCAAACCCACCTTTTTCCACCAACGACCGATTCTCGGATGGTTTTGAATGCTCTGAACCTCTTCCTTTATGACATCAACACGAAGACCGGTGTCGTGCGCGGCTTCGTCATCGACGGTGAAGGCAAGTGCACCCCCACCTGGTCCATCAACATACCCGACACGCACAAAATAGTTGCATCTGCAGGAAAGCCAGCAGGAGAAAAGGTGCTTGATATGTATTTGATTTGATTTGTGCGTGCGCAAGTGGCGCGTGTTCAGCTCCATGTCGATGCAACGCAAGCACGTAGAATTCGTATCTGGATCGTTTGGTTTAAAATACAAATTGCTAGTTGTTTGCGCACAACTTTTTAATTAAAAATGATTTGACGTGTGATGTGAAAAAGTTTTGAGAATATATTTTACATTTGCGCCGACATTCGAAGAACTGTTAGCAATGCGTGTTGGCCATGAACTGAACCATACCACTGCTGAAAAGTAAAATCAAGGTTCCTACTGAGTCTTGAAAAAGTGTGGAAAAAAGTTTTGGTCTTTTTCCAGCCTGGAAAAAACACGTTTTTTGGTCTGTTAGCATGGAAAGAGGAGGTAATTTTCCAGATTATCTTTTGACATGCAATCTGATAATACTTTATTCTAATATTTTCTATAAGATTGATATATTGACTTTAATCGTGTTAACTATTATAATGCCTGTATTCAACCTGCATATGTCATTCGGAAAAGTTAAGACTGGAAAAAGTCTGGAAATTTACATTGAAACTTGCGTAGGAACCCTGCAAAATGCATTCATTGTGTTTGCATCGTGTTACTGATCATGAATTTGCCTGATCTTTTCCTGGAAACTTAAACACGGTTTTGCTGCAAGTTGAAAGTTAGAAGATAACGAGGTCGAAAAACGTTTTCATCACAGAAAGAGCAAGTTGTTGAACGAATGTGTTTTGCACGTGGTTTGCATGAAACATTGCATTGTGTGCCGCATGTTTTTTTTTCAAAAAAATCAGAAATGTGTCAAACCCTTTCCTAGATTGATTCGCTGGGGCGACCTCTTGCCGACCGAAGCGTGATGTTCAAGTACCTCAATCCAAACGCGGTCGCCATTCTAAGCGAGTCGCACGAACACAACGTCGACCGCGCGTCTCTGCTGCTCTATCTGATAGACGCTGTGACCGGAAATGTAAGTCCTAATCGCGTTTCTATAACAACCGTAAAATTCTTGTTTGTAATGACGAAAGAAAAAACTTGGTGTCGAGCCTCGGGTTTGCCTGACGCATACGAAGCATAATATTGCCATTTGCATCAGCTTGCCCTTCGTGCATCTGCATTTCCTTCGTTAGAAGCAGTGTTGCCAGGCTGTCAGTGATCTTGTCTATTTGCTCTGGTGAACTGGCGCTTTTACATTTGCAGGTAGCATATTTCAGAAATCCCATCTGATCCGTGAAGTTTTGCTGTCACAAACAATTTAACTAAGATTATGCGGCAAAGATTTGAGTGCAAAAGCGAGTGAAATGCTATATATTCTAGTAGAGGGAAAGAAAATGGTCTCGCTGAGATTGGTTTGAAGCTCATAAACGCACTAAGTAGATCATTTATTTAAAAAGTGCGTGCTTGTTGAAATGCAGGGGGAATTCTGCGTTATCCATGGTTTGTGCGTTCAAAATCTGATGCTGATGTTCTATGCTCGCTTCGGCGGTGTTTTCTTTGCACTGAGCTTCAAATATATTGTTGCAGAACGCACCGGAAATTTGTTAACAATGTAACCTTCGAAGCATGACGGTCTTACTTTTAGTCGTGTTGCAAGACTTCTGGCGTGTTTGCATTACTTCGATTTCGCTTCGCAGATCATACACTCCATGGTTCACAAGAAAGCGTGTGGACCTGTTCACATGGTGCATTCCGAGAATTGGCTCATTTATTCATACAGGAACTCTAAGGCGCGAAGAACCGAAGTTGCCGTAAGTACTTGCTTAGAACATTCACACGATTAATTTAAGTTAATCAAATTGCCGCAGCCTAACAAGAACATTAAACCACTGCTTAATTCGGCTTTTATCAACTAAACGCGACATCAAAGAAATAAAAATGTATGACTAGAGCAGTGATACTCAATGTGGTCCACCTGCAATTTCCAGTGGTCCGCAGAGTTCATTAAATCTATGTGCACTAAAGTTTCGGCAAATTGTCCAGTAGGTCAGCATAGCTAAGCGGGTCCATGGGCCAAGCAAGGTGACAACCACTACTGAACCACAGAGGTAACAAACTCAAGNGTGCGGAAGCAGCAGACCCATAAGCGANGTTTGAAACGATTCATTTTTTGATTTTATCTGATGCATTTGATAGCAGTTCGTTGCGCCACGAGTGTGTACAAGATCTGGTTGGTATCATTTCACTTGGTTTGTTTCGGCGTTCTACATATTCCCTGCTCAGTACCAATTCACAACGTCTTGGTTAGACCCGGCCGAGAGTCGAACTCCAGACCTGCAAGCACTTCCCACCAGGCTACGGGCTGGTACTCCAGATTCAGACAACTGGTCACTAATCGTGAAGACCGTGGTACTAATCAACACGTAACGAATATCAACGCACGCTACAACAAATGGTCACCAGTATCGAACCAAACACGAGACCGCGACGCTATGGTCTCAACTGTTTCCATATTCAGGCAAAAAATAAAATTTTCCCGGACGCATGCGCACATGGCGTGAAGTCAGAAATTTCATTTGACACCGTGTTATATAATTTTCACCCGTTTTTTTTTATCAGGAGTGTGAAAACTTNNACGTAGTTCTGCCTGTAATCCCATCGTGCATAACACTATATTTGCATGTCCAGGTATTTATCATCGCTAGTTGTCTATTTCGTCTTTGATGGAGTTTTAAGTGAATTGCTTTGAATATTGGAGATGACAGCAATTTTCATTTTGACTGTCAATTTCATAAACCTTGTACATCTTTCTGAATAAACTACTGAAAATATTAGAAATAAACAATGGAATTCCGGTCAGAGCAATGACAATTTGTTTTATGGGTGTTTTACTTTGTTATGGTGGTGAAGGTTCAATTGTTCTCATCCCGTCTGTTATGCATACCTAGAAATGATATTGTATGTGTTTCTAGATGTTGATAAATCCTTGGTTGGCTTAACATCACTTTGCCACTAGGGATCAGTGTATAAGCTGCTGCAAAGTTTGGTACTTTGAAGAGTTAATCTCGCAGAAAACGATGTTTTGAACCAATAAAGCTCAGTGAAGATGTTTGCAGGGCTTGGAACTCTACGAGGGCAAGACTCAACACAACAGCACAGCATTTTCATCCTTCCACACGCGACGTTCAACTCCTCTGGTTCTCCAGCAATCCTACATATTTCCTATGGGTAGGTCTGTTCATTTACGTCAAGACTTGCGATCTACAAACTGTTGTATCGTGCTCTGTAGATGGCAAATTTTAAGCGATCTTAAAATTCGTTCGCAGTTTTTTGTTCGCTGTTTCGTAAGCATCCACGGGTTCATTGCCTGGTATCTGCAACTCTGAAATATCAGTCATGTGTAAGTACACTGGAATAAACTCCTTGTGGCGAAACCAAGCACTTCGGTTTTTACCGCTACAAGCTTTAATTGTTGATGAATAAAACGCAGATAAAATATTTGGCGACAATAAACCCGTCGTAAAACTGTTTTTCGATGAACTTCAACAACTGAGTCGTCTGACCATCTCTGTAAATAAGGTAATAATTGTTGGTCACTTTTTGTTCTTGTGCTATGAAGATGCACGCTTAGCTGGCCTTTGTAAATTTATCAGCTCATTCTTTGTTTGTCTGCTGACAGTTGCGTAGATATAAAGCAAAATACTGTAAAACGTGGTCGAAGTATTTTAGGCCTAAGGTTTTTGTTCGCGTCAATTCTCACCACAAACCTTTGCCGGTACAAAATAATTCTTTGAAGAGTTTGTTCTATTTCGCGATGGATGCTTTCCAAACTATGCCAATCGCGTCAGTTTAAGTTCTTTTAGCAACCGTACGTGTGCTGTATAAGTGCTTTGGTAACCTTACTAGAAAGTAAACGATTCGGGCAAGATAGATTTAGTTTCTATCACTTTCGCAGGCATTTCAGCTATGGGTGTGTCGCGAACGGACAAGGCCATCACGTCGCGACAGATCTTGTTCGGCCTCAACCGCGGAGCCGTCTTCGGAATTCCGAGGAGATTCTTCGACCCCAGGCGGCCATTGCACGCCGCAGAGAGCCACAGGTGAATTTTGGCGGAATGTTTGGTGAACTCAGCAGTCAGTTGTGCATTTTTGCCCTGAGTTTCATACTACTGTATTTTCTATTCAGGGAGGAAGGCCTCATTCCATACGCACCTGAGATTCCAATCTTACCAGAATGGTTTCTCTCATACAACCTGACAGTAGAAAGAATCACAGGAATATACTGCGCTCCCTCTGCTCTCGAATCTACCAGTCTCGTCCTTACCACCGGGCTCGACATATTTTTTACGGTTTGTCAGTTTAAAGTCTAACGTGGTTGTTGTTACTAATGAAAACGTTTTCTAAGCCGCGAAATTCCCGCCAACAGAGAACGCAGCCGTCGAAGATGTTCGATGTGCTGAAGGAAGACTTCGACCACGTCTTTATCAGCGCCGTCCTTGTCGCCATGTTTGCGGCAGCAGTGATCACGCGCAGGTGGTCGCAGGTCAAGCAACTAAACAAAGCATGGAAGTGAACGGGGGATACCGCTACCAGTTNAGGCAAAGGGATATTTATTTTCGAAAAGCCGGGTTGAGTTTGGAAAGCAGCCACAGGAAACGGCGTGCCGGCTTGATTTGACGTCTTTGTTCGTGGAGTGGAAGAACTTTAAAAAAACTTCGTTCTGCTGCTAATTTTTTATATCAACCGTCTATTACTTGGATACGTGCCTTCAAAGCACTCGTGTTGTGGAGACGAACGATTATAAGACGACGGTAGTTTTCCGCGGATTAAATCCATCCGCTGTGGAACATGAATAATTATCGCGCAGTGCAACAATGAGATAGCATCGCAACGTGCAATTGTGAATTTCTTGGCTGCCGTTATTGTCGTTTACTGTTACTAAACGAAAGGTACGTCCAAAGACTGCGATTTGTCATTTTCGACATGAAGATGTTTCATTACAATACGGAACCGTGGGAATTGCAATTGTCAAGCAATAAAGCAAAATACAAGTTTGTGAGATTCACGCCTTCGCGGCGCTCAACCTCTCCGCAACATTGTTCCAGTTGACAACGTTCCAAATTGCTTTTACGTAATCGGGTCGTACATTCTTGTATTGCAGGTAGTAAGCGTGTTCCCAAACGTCGATTCCAAATAAAGGAATTAGACCTGAAACAACAGCAGCGTTACCAGATTAAAGACGTCAATATGTTCGAAATGCCGCTTTTGCACAATTTCTAAAAGGATTGAAACGTTGCAACGCACCTGCTACCGTTATGATTTTATCGCAGGTATGTTTTTCACCACCACGAGCCCAAAGATATAGCAAATTTCACTGCGCACAGGAACTCTAGGGATTGTGGCAACCAGATGGTTGATGAATTTGTACAAAGCAAGCTGAAGCAACACGTGTACGGTATAACGACTCTAATATAAATGATAACAAGTTTGCCTTGCCGAAAAAGTCACTTGTACCTACCCGTCGTACTTTGGAGCGGGTCTTGGTTGGGACAGGCAGCAAGTTTCAGCTTTCCCTCCTCTTTGTCGTAGCCGAGCCAACCCCACCCGGAACCTTGAACTGCTACAGAAACAGCAGACAGTTTCGTTTGCATATTTTCAAGCGAACCAAAGTCTTTCTGCAACGCAAATAAATAAGAGTGTTGTGCTGCTTTGAATAAGTAGTTTGGATTCGATCGACACTATAAAAGCAGAAGCACCGGCGTCGTTAGTGGTGGGAACAGATTTATGTGAGAGTTTATCACACATACAGACAGGGGTGTAGTAAGGTGGAACGGCGTTCCCACACCTTTTTGAACATGTGGGGTCTGAAAGATTAATCTCACAGATGTGCTGGCGACACGCAGATTCGCACTGCTAGTCGAAAGTCTTCAGGGACACAGGTAGATCCAGTGTGGAAATTCTTGAACGCCAGGTTTTTTTTTAAGGAAAGTAACAAAAGGTACCAAGTGGCCCTGTAGGGACCCGATTGGGTCCCTAAAACACCTCAAAAAACATGTAGGCGAATGCTCACGTTACTCGAACTATTTGGTGCAGTCTTCCTTTCTATTTCGTGTAGGAACGGCGTTCCAACACCTCTGTTTTAGCACTACAACCATGATTACATGTGACGTAGGAGCAAATAATCCCGTTCTCAGAAAACATCCACCCACACACACTGGAACAGTTATATCCAACCCAAATGGCTTGCTGAGCCAAAAAGTATGTCACTATTGTAACCAGGGCCGCAGATTAAATGGTTTACTTTGATCTTAGCAAACTAAATTTAGCTAAAGCTAATGTACTGAAAGCGTTCGAATCCTAACTGCAATGGTAACAGACATGATAAAGTGGCACTGAAGACCACCTGCAACAAAAATGTCAAATTAACGATTATCAAAATATAAAGACAAGCTGTCAGTATGTAGGATACTTTTACTACAGCGAAGACCTAAACTGGCCGGCACAAAACCTTCGACTGAGCCGCATGCGGGTTGGACATAGCTGCACTAGAACGAAGATTAGATTTTGAACAAACGTTACGTTCATATACCTCGATAGCTTCGAGCAAATCCCCCGAAGGAGACTGTCCACCTGGAGCAAGAGTCTCCCAAAATATGCTATGGTTAATATGGCCGCCGCCATTGAACTTCAACGCTGGAGTAAGAGCGATGATGCCGGATATATCACCTGTTAAATAGATTTCTGTTCATCACCTGCCATTTGTAATCACAGTTTCTGTCATAGTTCTTTGTTTTTTAAAACGAAATCTGTTTCATCATGAAATTTATCTGCAGCGTATCGACATTGTTTATTATTGTGTACTGCCAAACAGCTGATGCACAGAGTAAGCTATAGTTCCATTGCTGCACGAAGAATTTACTTCCTAGGTCTTTCAGAAACTTGCCTAACCTAAACAGAAAGTAGCGATTGTAGTTAGATTTCCCTTTAAGAGAATTCTACACTGAACAAATGTGTGTTTTCTTGCGCACTAAGCGCATGCAACTGCGCAACCATGCAGACACACAACCGGTTAAGCTTTCGAAGCGTTGAAAGGGCTATGCGATATATATACACGGCATTAAATTGAAAATGTGGTAAGTGCGCGAGAATGGGATAGCACTGCGCAAATTGTCTGGTGATACTACGCAATTGCGCACCTTTGAGGGAACACTGATCACTAACGCACACTTCATTAATGTACTAAATTGTCCCCTTCCTTGTGTGTCACACCGCCCACGTCTTCATTGACGTTTTGCAGAAGATAAGAAGTTTTCAAAACATGCTCTGCGTTGCTGTTTCCAATAACTAATGAAAAATTTGCAAACCAAATTAAACCAGGACATCCAATACTGTGTTGCAAAATTGATTTTTCGGCGTAACTTTTTTTGTTCTGAAGTGACACAAAATTGCCAAAATCTAAGGAGAACCCCCAGTTCCCGGATAGACCCCCTCGCTCTGGCAACGCCTGCACCCACAATTCCGTTGACGTGCATTGTATTAGAAACGCAGCTAAAACTTATATGGAAAGCACCATTGAAATGTACTATTTTCCTTGCTTGTTGCCATTGCATGTCACGTCGAGAAACTGCAGCAATTTAGGATTTTTGTATTTCCGATGAAGACCTCAAACAGGATCCGCAAGATTTCATGTCCAAGCGTCATTTGTCTGACTCAGTCGAACTTCATAAAGCACTTTATTTTATAATCAGTATTCCATGAATAACTGTAAACAACTCACGACTACTTTCCCTACTTATCAGTTAGTTTTACAGGCATGCAACGGAAAGAAAACTTTTTCTTCAACAGCGAATCATTAGTCTTTGCATTGACACTGTTACAATGAATTCTTAAATAATGCGTCACATTTGAACTTATTTCTGAACAAGTTAGCTTTTATTTTTGAAAGAAAGATTTCACAAAAATCTCCTAACTCCAAGGGAATATGGACTGCCCTCACTGTAAAACCACGTGATATCTTGAGTTAATGGGGATTTCCACATAACTGAACCCACGGCGATATACAAAATAAGAGCAATTTTCATTCTTAAAGAGTTTCTGCATCTCCTAAATTAAAACATCAGCTCCAAATCACAAATAAAAATGTGAACTGCACATACATACAGGGTTCCCACACATAGGCGTAGCCAGAGGGGCCATGGTCCCCCCAAAATTTTTAGAAAACAGTCATTTTGGGCTTTGAGGGGTGTTTTTCCAAACAAAATAGTGTTATTCACCTAAAATCAAACATTTTGCCCCCACCAAATTTTTAGGCTGGCTACGCCACTGTTCCTACACATTTTCAAAAACTATTTTCCATACTTGTTTAATGCCTTTTCAATACTAAATGAAAAAAAATTCATTACCATCACTTATCTTCATATTTCAAAATGTTATTCGTGGAACACAATGCAAAAATATCTGCAAAACTGTCATAAGCAGTAAAGAACAAAATTTTATTAAACAAATGGCTGTATTCGGAATTTCCACACTTAGCAATACATTATGTACATTTTGGCCAAATTCAATACTCTTTCAAGGTCTTGAAAACAGATTTCACAATTCAGTACTTTCAATACCGCATGGGAACCCTGTACATACTTGGGAGCAAAAATCCCTACTTCACATGGGAAAACTTGCACGCACCAGCTGTTTTTGCTTCAGCCAGTTTCTCCTCTGCTACATTCAAATTGTTCACGTAAGTGGCATGGTGTCTGCTGTGATGTAGTCGCATTATTTCAGTAGAGATATGGGGTTCCAAAGCATCATAGTCATATGGCAAATCTGGTAGCGTATGATTTTTCCTGCTTGCAACAAATCCACAAAGAGTTTTGCTGACGGACGGAGCTGATCTGAAAGCATACATCATGATTTAGTGTACAGCAACTCAGTAATACATTTTGACCATTCATTCATATCAAATGTCTCAAATATTGACATAAATCTCAAACTTTGCTCTGCTCAAGCTCAATCCAGTAGTAGGTATTTAAATATATTGTGAAAACAAAGTTCATTATGTTCAGCATATATTCCTTTCAGGTGAGTGGACTGTGAGCACCCATTTCCAGTCAATCTAATTCAGGGGCTCTGCAGCCACTTCAGTAGTGAATACTGTGATGGTAGCACCATGCGTGAAACTTGCCTTACACTGATGCATTAACATCAGGGTTTTTTTAAGGCATTTTAGGGACCCGATTCGGGTCCCTAGAATCAGAGAAAATTATCATCGGGAAAACCAGAGAAAATCAGGTCCCTAGAATCAGAAAAATCGGGTCCCTACAGATCCATACCAGGTACCTAACATTTTCCTTAAAAAAAAAACATACATACCATTCTTCAAGTCTTCAGCATAACCAGACAGGGAATCCAACATTTACCAGTTTCACAGACAGGTGCTTAGCCCACTGCACCACTTAGCCAGCTTTAAATAATTGAAAACCATCAAAAGCAGTTGACAAAAAACTTTTTTTTATGTTTGTACTGTTGTATGCACTCTCTTTGTAGAATATCAGTGATGAAGATATTCCTCAAACATCAACTAACTTGACATCTGAAGAGCAGTTTATATTGAATTGGCTCATAAAATTCAGAAGGAGTCACTTAAACTAATATGTTGGAAGCAGCAGTCAAACAATGTTAGTGGCTCCGATTCGTGCAACAGAGTCAATAGCTTTGGCTTCCAAGGGTAGGGGTCAGCAACCTTTATGAACATACTGCGCAATTTTATAAAATATGTTACAATTTTACTGAAACATTTTTTTGCATGTGGAGTTTTGTACTATCCACTTTGAATAGCAATCCCAAAACATAATTATTGAATTATTAATGTATACCAATGTACATTAAGTGAAGTGCAATAAATGATTACATGCATTTATTTACAATACCTTCAATTTTCAAGAATGCTCACTTAAGAGTATCATCACTGACCAACTGCATTGGTGGAATTATAAGTTTAGTATTTTCATGTTACTGAAATATATGGCAAATGACAATGGTAGCGAATTTCAATTGGTCACTTTTATATTGACGGCAATTGCTGTGCCTGCTTCTCCTTGCTCAGCTCCAAAATGTAAGAGCTATATTTGGATACTTTGATCTGAACAATGCCTCAGAAAGGTCTGGTGACCAAGAATAAACTTGTGTGTGAAATGCAGTATCTGTTAATATAAATGAGTAGATTCAAATGCTGCAAGCATAGCTATTGCCACTCTCTTCAGACAGGTAACTCTCTTTGGCAGATTCCCAGTATGCTGAGATGGAGACATCTTGCCTACTTGCAATCATTTTTCAATCATTATTACTTCCACAAATCAATGAATTTAGATTCCCCAGCCAAGATGGCTTGAAATTGATGAGCTGCACTTGAAAGCCACTGATCTCCATCCACTCAAAAGCAAATAAATCCAAGCCTTGACTGTAGTCTGGCTGAGTTAGAAAAGCAAACACTGAAAATCTTGAAAGTTACACTTGAATATCCCGTAAGCAGACAACCAGTTCGGGTACAAAAGCTTTAGTAGCTCGTTATGACTGTTTGTCCTGAACCTTGGAGACCAGTGTTTCTCAACTTGGTTGGTGAAGGAGTCAGATCCGATTTAACAACTTTGTTAGAGAGCTGCACCAAAGAAAATTTGACACAAGTCAATTGATATTTTTGGTTTATAGCAGAACAAAGTCTGTTATAAAAAATATGAGAGGTTTTATTGAAAGTGGTTGAGAACCACTGTTGTAGACCAGAGGTTCCCAACCTGGGTACTTGTAACCCTAGGGGTACATCTGCCTATCGGAAGAAGTAAATTTGAGGAGAGCAATAGAAGTGAAACATTTATTTACGTATCTTTTATTAATACTTCCACATATTTATACATATATCATTGAATATTATTCTCAAAAGTCATTATATGCCTTTTTAAGGCCCAGATCCCACCTCTCAGACAATTGGCAAACCTCAACAGATTCTCACCCCAACTTAACCATCTTATACTGCAATGCATAGGCAGGTCATATGATTGAATCAATTCGATACAATTCCATTGTACAGTTAAAAGCACTAGGTTTTCTGTATGCTTTTGAGGAATCAGCTGACTATGCTCTGCTTTCATCATTTTGCGATGATTCAAACTTACACATATCTATATTCAAGTAAAATTTGCTGATAGATTCCTTGATTACCACCATTGTGGAGAGTAGCTACTTGAATTTCATTCAAGTGTGAAATCAGTAGCATGGTGCCACGAATAATAATCTTGCATGCCACTTGTGGCTCTATGACAAAGGTTGCTGACCCCAGATTTAAGGTAAGATAAAAGGTAAAGGTTGCATTAATAAACTTAAGTTCAATACATGTGTGTATAGACCAGGGGTTCTTAAACTTTTTTGGCCAATGGGGACCACCTTTGTACAAAAATATGTGATGGACCACTTTTCATGAACAACTAGTCGAAACTGTATTGCACATATAGGTGGTCTTACATTCACTATCATCTAGAAAGACTATAATTTTCATGAACNTTTTATTAAGGACTTATGTTTTATCAAGGATTTAAGTCTTTTGAGGATTTGAACAGCTTTCTACTGTAGTGCTTTCAGCGCCAGAATTATGCTCATGCAAAAATACGTGCAAACTGCTGGATTTTAGGCTCAACTGCCTGGCAGCTGAGGTGTTAAAAGTATTAAGTACAATTTTTTTATACCTGAAAAAGAAATACAATTATATTTCGTAAACTAATATTAACCCTTCTCAAAAATAACCAGCCGTATCATATACATATTCCTTGTTAATATAATACTATCTCACCATTATCAATATAATAACACTATCTCACCATTATTAATATAACACTATCTCACCATTAGGCTAGTGGGAGACCTAACTACAAAACCACCCGGTTGTATTAGGCAACCCGGGAAGATGCACATGAGAATTTGATTGTTTCTATTCTGTGTGTAACAAAGGTTTGACAGACTGGTATAAAGACTGATTTAAAAACTAACTGCTTTGCAGTCCTTGAAAGTTCCCTTTTTGTGACCACAGAGTGTAAAACTCAGCATAACTCACTGCATTTGCTTTCCAACCCATGCATCAATGTTACATTTTCTATCACGTCTTCAGCACTCATATAATTAATAATAGGGTATGTGCTTATCAAAACTTTCACAACTACTAGGACTGCTGTTTGGGGTAAGTTTCTAATTTAGAGATTCAAAAGCTTTTCACTCACTTTCACTGTTGTGTGTAAGTTTATCAAGAAAATGAATAATCTCGTCGAACTTGTGTTGTTTGATGATTTCAGTAGGATTTCAAAGTGTTTTTACACTCACTTTGGCCTGTATGCGTAGCTCGGCTACAGTAATAGCCTACCAAGAACTTACTGTAGCACATTACGTGAACATCAATATCGAACATCCAGAAACCGATTTTTACTTCCACGTTACGTTACAAGCACGCCTAAATACAGTATCACAGAATCATTTGATTACCAACTGTACGAAGTAAATGCAAGCCTACCTACCGAGTGATGATATGATTTATCTTCAACATTTTGAAATATTTATTCAGAAATANGAGTGTCCTTTAATTGAAAAGCACGAGGAANATTGAGTTTCCTTCNGAGAAGCCACGAACTATTCAAGCGTACAAGGATGTTGTATGCCTNCAGTCTTCAATGCTTCAGNGACTTCTGGAGGTTAGCTGAGTACCAGTGTTGTCCCGGATCCGGATTTTTGGAGTCCGATCCGGCAGATTTATGAGATTTTTTTGGATCCGGAGCCGGATTGGATATCATTTTTGCTCAAGCCGGATCCGGATTATCCAAAACC
>JGI24022J15233_10005058_pt1 | contig 13830 bp, 8 predicted proteins | sample Ectturendosymbi2_FD_15233 | JGI IMG/M metagenome (IMG submission 15233) | reverse complement strand
CACTTCCCTCCCAAATTTTGCCAGGCCCCCCAAATGAAAATGTCTGGCTCCGCCCCTGCCTATAGCAAAGTCCTACAAAGACCATTGACAGCTCCCCTTGTTGCAAAACTGGCCCCTCCAGTGGCCCCCCCACATGAAAATGTCTGGCACCGCCTCTGCTTCACACCCAATTGGTTTGCAGGAGTTCGTAGCAAAACGCCAAAAGAACTCCTTGAAAATTGAGTCGGGATATCATTCCGACAGTCAATCACTGAAAGCAGCTTTGCTTGCATTCCATTGTTGGACAATCAAAGCAAACCGTGTGATTTACAGAAGTTGATGGTTAACGCAAGAGGCATTTCTGGATGATTTTGGACTGCTGCATTACAAATATCTACGTTTCGCAGTTTACACAGACGGAATGAAACAGTTTGAAGCCAATTACTGTAGAACGAAACATCAGACAAGCCTGGAGATCACATTTGTAATATCTAACATTTCAACTAAGATGAACGAACTCGATGAATTGCTTTTGTCTGTGGATTTACCTTCCCCTCGCGCTAAGGTCTGCGTAAGTTACTCAGAACGTGTCAGCTTACTCATTGGCAAGCCTTCAAATATATAGAGAGTCAGTGAAGACATCTTCGGATTTGAGCGCGAGCTGTTCGTTAGGTGAATATAAATTAGAAAAAGTAGATTTTTTATTTGTGGGAACTATGCCACAGTCCTTAGCAAGGTTCTTGACTAGAGTTGGGCGTTTGCACTACTGACAACAACGAACAAACACTACAATTTGGCGAGAGTTAGCGTTCGTTCAGGGTCCTGCGAAGCATGCGTTGTTGTTTACGCAACGATCTGCATTGTTCGCATAAAACCTCTCGTTTGTTCTTTTCTTTTGGAGAACACGTTGTTTGCTTATAGCGAAAGTTTTTCGCCAGATGTTTGTGACGTTAAAGCAGCTTTAGCCTTTCTGCTGGATTGTCCGCGCTGCTTCCATCTTGCTGATTGAAGTATAAGGCTGTTGTCTCATTGGTGCAAAGAATGGTTTTCGATTAACGGACGGACAGTTGTTTGATTAGAAACTGCTGCTCATTGTCTATTATCAGATGTTGGGCTGAATGTCCGTAGTAAAATTTGGTTTTTGTAAAAGCTTTACTTTCCATCTGCAATAAATCGGCACTGGTGCAAATGCTCGGTTAACTTTTTGTGCTTGTCTGTGATTGTCGTTGCATAAAAGCGTGCCATGACGTGGATATATCGAATGGTTGCAAACGAAAGCTTTAACAGCTAAGCTGTTAAGGTCATAGTTAAGTATGCGGTGAATGGACTGCGTATATTGGGACGTGCTGGTTGAAAGAACCAAACAGGCTGGCAGTTTCCTAACACAACGCCCAGCCGTGCCTGAGCCAGCAATGTCGCAATTTGCTACCGGAAGCAATTTAGGCTTGTGCTGTTATGCAGACAATTTAAATGCTGCAGAACTGGGAGGTTATGATGAACTAAGCTCGGGTAAGCTTAGGAAATACATGCACGAACGTGCTTTGAAACAAACGATTGATAATAATAACAGGGACGGCGCGAACGCAGTCCCCACTAACAGAAATTACACGGCCGAGTTACTCACATTTGGAGTAATCGCAAGGGTCAGCTAAGTCGAAGTGCAATGACATAGCCTCACCTTGGGCCCACCGCCTGCGTGATCACGGTGAAACCCCCGCCAAGTAAGTATGATTTGCAACGGTCGTTGATTTGATCAGTAAGAAAATTTTCAACTTTCGTTTGTGGGGACTTCATCGCGGCATTGTCTACGTCTAGACTTCTCTATGCGGACATTATCGCATTTAGTGTTAACGTTGCTGGTATCATTTCACTGTAACGAAACGCATTTCGTATTGTCTCTTGCAATCCTGTAAGAGCTCTTATTTAGATACATGTTCCAAATTTTCTCATAATAACTGGAGTGACTGACAAAGGTCAACACGTTTCGTCTGGTGCGGTTCGCAAGTAAATGTTGCAGTGGTGTTTTTTCTCGTGAGTGCTTTAAGCAGTGGCGTCGTCCGTTTGGTTTCGCAACAGTTGTATTCTGTTGTGTTTCTATTAACAGGTAAGTGCGCCGTATTGTCCGCCAGTATCAAATAAGAGAAGTGCTAATCAAAAATGAAAGGTGATATGAAAAATCTTGCTTTCACTGCAAATTCAGTTTTTTCTTTCAACCTGTCAACTAACGCCTATGAACGTTGAAGAGGTTAAGCAAAAGGGCCCAGCCATCCCGCAGATTTACTGTAGATTTCGAATATATCGCATACAGCAAGTGTGTCTATCGACACCCTGAGTACAGGATGCACCAGTGCCATATTCGGATTTTTGTGGTTGGTAAAATACCGCATGTTCAAAGTCGATGGGAATAATTAAGTCAAACCAAGCACCAATTTGTTAAGAATAGCTGCTTTTAACCCAGAAACGTATCAGGGTCAAAGAGAAACAGGGGTGGGAACCTATTTATTATCACGGACAGCATGAATTATGCATTATCGCTGGCGGGCCGCAAAATCAATGAATTTTATCCTAAAATTCTACCTTTATCTAACTACATGAGGAAGAGTGACTTCTCTTAATGCACTATCTGAGTACCTGTTCAACATGTAAGCTTCGTTTTGACGCGATGTTGTACTCTAACATGGATAACGAAAATTCTGATGCAGGCCATATCAAATGTTCAAGCGGACCGCACTTGGCCCACGGGCCGCATATTCCCCACCCTGGTTTAGGCTTTCACACTTTAAATTATCCAATGATCGGTGTTTACAACACGGCCTAAAAAGCTTATCGCAGCAATTTCAAAAATTTCAAAAAGTTAGCGGAAAAACAAACATAAACGTTGCTTCATATATGTTCCTGGTTTTTACACGGAATTATAGTTTCAACAATGTAGTCACCGTTACGTTCAAAACCTTCAATGGATGACCAGGGCAAAAGCAGATTCGATTCAGTGGCCGTTATCGATTGGCGATTAAAAGTGAACCTACAACGAACGAACCAACGAGGAATGACAATAAGACGCCATGGAGGCTGCGAAGCTTTGGTGGGAATGATTATGTTAAACGTGGATTAGAATTTCTGGAAAAATAAATTACATTGCAGCTTTTCCTGATCACAGTTCCTAAAGTTGTAAATTCTAATTTTTGCCCCACCATAAACGAATACGCTTGAGTCTTTCTTTGTTCGCTTTCAAACCGTTTTGAGATGCTAAGGCAGGGGTTCCCAACCTGGGGTATATGTACTCCTAGGGGTACAGTTGCCTATCTGAAGGGGTGCATTCATGGTTTGCAATGGAAGACATAAATATATTTACATATAATTTATTTCCAAATATTTTTACATACAAGTTATAACTTCGAGACAACAAATTAATTTTAACACAATGACGGAGGCTACCTTAATACTTCTAAAATGAGAACGTTGTGTTGAAAATTCAGTGGATTTTTATTATTTTACTCAGTCTTTTTGTCAAAAGAAATTTTAGGGGTACATGCTCGTCTCTCGAAATGTTGAAGTAGTACATGGTCAGAGCAAGGGTGGGAACCGCTGTGCCAAAGAAACAAAACTTGTCAGTAACTACACAGATCAGTGATGATTGACAAGCTGTTGCTGCTCATCTGAGGTAGTCGACACTTTGCACACTGGTCATGTTCACTCAATCACTTTGCAAACTGGTGATGTTCACTCAAAGGTCTCTCCAACAAAACTTAGAAAAAGTTTTTCTTTTTAAACTAGCAAAACCGTTTCAGTCCTGACATGACTGTATCATGCAGCGGGTTCAGTGAGTTTCACAAGTTGTTATGATACGAATTAAAAGCAATACGTTGGTCCAATATATTCACTTAGGCACTGTAGCTTTCTACAGAACCACTGCAATGGCCACCTATGGAGCAAAGGCAGGTGTGAGGGAAATGAACACTGCAATTAGAAACCCTGAAAAAAATCAGCAACCATTGCAACAGTCCTCCAATAACAGTGTGCTACCACTTTAGAACGTTCATTCAGTGCCCTTTGCAATCTACTTTTCAAGGTTTCCCTTTCAAAGGTTAATATGCGCAATGAAAACTGATGGTTATTTTAGCTGTAGGCTCCAGTTGTTCTGGAGCAAACGTCTCTGACAGTCCTTGGCAAGTTATTGGCCTTCACGTTTCTTCTTTGCACCTTCGAAGCTGTTGCAATAGTAGCGTTCCTTGTTGGTCAAGATCGTCAACGTTAACAGCCCTGGCTAGAATAGCTCAACCTGGTTAGTTTTAACAACCCTAGCTAGAATAGCAACGTTAACAGCCCTGGCTAGAATAGCTCAACCTGGCTAGAATAGCTCATGAATGGATTCTGGTCGGGGTTAAATTCTTATCACTTCCCTTAAAAATTGGTTGAAACATATGCTGAGTATGATGTCTAGGTAATGTGTGCAGCAAACTCGTGGCATTATATACGCAATAAGTAGGAAAGAATGAAAAATGTCAATCTTGCGAGAGACAAAAGTTAATTTAAAAAATCATTGCGACGCAATTTACTTAAAAGAAAGTTTCGCCTAAATGAAACACTTCGCATGGGCGGTCTTGTACTGAAGACGTCACCGGTATTGTGCTGATGTCATCGCAGGTGAGCTGGTCTTCAACGATGGGAGGGTTGCTTTTAGACCTGCGTCACCTGAAAGTCTTAAAGCGGAGAATTTGTGCTGCACGGGTGGCTTCCTAAACAAATCAGAGCTTATCAGAGCTCCCTAAATTTTTAACAATGGTTTAAAATTAAACTTGTTTGTGTGGGTTCAGGAGCGCACTTCCTTTTAGGACGAGTCAGTCCCCAAAGCTCAAACGAAGCAAAATTTTGGTTGATTGGACAGGAACCCCTTGATTAGTAACACAAGTATGCAATTTTTACAGCAATTAGCATTTTCATGAAATCATTTATTCAGTCTCCAGAAAGATCTCCGTTTTTCACCTTCTTCACTTTGTAACGTTCATGTATACTGATGAGAAAATGCGATGTGTTATTTCTGTTTCAGCGCTTGCTCCATTCCGGTATTCACTGCGTGATTAGGCAAACATACTTTCCCATGAGGCGTCTTTATTAGGTATTTCCGCGTTCTTTGACTCACTCCTACGATATGAACCGTGAGTCTGAACCAAACAACTAAATAAAGTAAACAAATGGAATGATAAACTTGAAACTAATTTCTAGTGCTCTCTCGAAAGGGTTTTCCAAATCACACTTCAGTCAACATTCGAACTGAGCTGCTTCATAAAATACGGAATAAAATGGGCTTAGTTCACTCGAAAGAATACCACAAATATAATTCCATTAATTCATCAGAACAAAGTCAGTTTGTTGATGGCTTCGCGACATCTCTCGACAGCGTTGGATTACCTTAACTGCCGAGTCAGTCAGTGGAACAAAGTTAATTTCAACATCGTGACTGTTTAGTGGTGTAGCTGTGGCCAAGGTTGTGGAGTCGGAGGTAAAATCTCCGACTCCGACCTTTCCAAAATTTCCGACTCCGACCCCTTAACATAACGTGAATGAAGTTTGGCTGTCAACAATTTTGCAGCGACTAGCAATCAATGGAAATCGTGGTACGCGACAAGAATTATCTGTTTCAATAAAAGTTTCAAAAGAAATTGTACCATTTCAACAGGAATTCCCAACTTAGGAGTGTGATGTTAAAAATGGTTCAATCGACTTCCAGAGTGGGCGTCGGACAAAATATCCGACTCTGACACCGACTCCTAATGTTCGTAGGAATCCGACTTCACTCAAAGCCTCCGAATTCTTGCGACTCCGGCACCGATTCCGCGACCCTAGTTGTGGCAAGACACAATTCCACTGCGCATACAAGGTAATTATGAAAACCACGCGCAGCATTGACTTAAAAAAGCACAATCAACGAAATAACATTATTGTGCGAAAGAATGCCGTAGTTACTGAGCCGAGCACACTGGTCTGTAATTACTTTCTTCTTCATAAAACTTAGATTGAGTTGTTTACTTTTTTTGAGTTCGCAGACCTGAGAATATTGGGTAATCGCGAAAGCACAACGCAAAGTAAGCAATGATCTGAAAACTTTTGGCTTGAATTATGCAACGAGAGAGTCGCTTTGCGGTTCCTAATTCGACTTCGAGTCTTTCTTGTTACCGAAACCACTTGAGCAAAACTTCTATCAAAAACATATGATTGTCCCATTGATCTGCATTTATTGCTTTCTTTGTTTCTGCTTGAATAAGTTTTGAGCCTAGAGAATGAGTTTTCGGTTGTGTAATACAGCAGCTGATGTTGTTGGTCACCAGTCAGCCACCATAAATGCGCAAAAAGTTTGAAAACAGGAACAGATTTTTATTTAACAGATGAAAAGCAGTTTGATTTCACACCAAGCCATAAAATACCAAGTTGCAAGATCTAAGAAAAATCCATTGCCACACTGCGCCTCACCTTGCGAAAAAGCAAATTGGTAATTTCTGTACAGTTACACCAAACACCAGCGACCAGTAAACTGAACGTTTTCAAGCAAGATACGGCGGTGGAGAAATCCCGACTTTAAGGTAATTTTTCAGCAAATGTGCAGAATACAAGTTTGCAACGGTACAGCATTTGATGTCCGGCAAGGCAACAGGCTATTTGCTCAGGCACACGATTGCAGAGAGTTTATCTGCAACATTCAGGTGTTGATATGCATATTCTAAATTTCACCATTTTCCGAAATTACTCCAAAGCGATGCGATCGGCAAAACAAACTTTGCTTTCCGTCAAGCAACTAAGAAGAAAAGTACAATGTGCAAAGCTTAATTTAACAGGAAGAAACGTATTATAATGCAAAACAATTGAGTTGACTTTTCGTCGCCTTTGAGAAGAGTCCACGCTGATCCTGCGCCCTGTCAGCAATAACCCAAATGTTCAATGTCCAGCTCCGGGAGAATTTTTGCTTTTTCTCTGCGAACAGGAGGCGATTAAACTTTGACATGAGAATCAGTGAAGCATGACGAAAAAAATTTTGCAACAGTAACAGCAGCTACGTACACCTTTTCAACAGAAGCGGATTTATTGCAAGTATTAATTGTACCTGACTTGAATTGCGATTTACATCCAGCAAAAATGTACAGATCAAAACAACGAATGCAAAATCAAAGCAACTGACCGCTCGAAGGTGATGTCCCTTTGGACATGTTTGTGTGTCACATAACCTGGGGGTGTGCAAATATTTTATCCGTGGGGCCTCATGAGAAACATAAATATTTGTAGAGGGCCGGGGGCGGATGAATAACGTACATCTGCGTAATATCAACTGCACCTCTTTGTAAAAAATCAGAAAACACTATTGTTTTGACAAGCTGTTAATACTGGTGTGATTGTGTGTTATAATTAAGCAATGATAACACATTTTATTTGTAATTTCGAAATAACCTTACACGGTCTGGTCAAAGTCAACCAAAGGGAAGTATTTCGTCCGGAGACCGTACAATATAGGTGGGTTTAGAAATGTTTGAAAATTTGTTTTGTGGCTCAAGATAAAACGATTTATTTCATAAAATTAAGTGGCAGTGACAAGTTCTGGAAAGCAAAGATCTTTCTTTAAAATTCTCTTTAAACGAAAGATCTCATAAAAATGGGCTGCTTGTTTTTACACACTTCACACAACCACTGAAACAACAATGCTCTAACCCGGGCACTTGGCCCTGCTTATAGCGCTTTTTGTCATGGAAAATCTCATACAGTATGTTCGGGTTCGACAGCTTTAACATCAATTGAGCTTGATGGAGATATGCTGGAGCCTGAAGTGGCCTGCATGATGCAGCACATGAACCTTAATAATTCCTATTCGTTTAATGTGAACGAAGACATTTTATTGCTGCAAAAAGGAACAGGAGTAGACCGGCGTTGTAAAGTTGCGTTACTGACTCTTGTCAAACACCTCAGTCTTTAATATTCCCCAGGGCATGTTTGGACAACATTATTTTCTGCGAGCATTATGGGCTCTGGATTAAAAATTAGAGCTAACTCAGCTGTCAGAAATTAGACTAGAATTAAAATTAGCGGACTTACCAAAACCAGAAATTGAACTAAAATTCGAATTACATTTACTTAAATCATTTGAAGCAAGTTTAATCCAAGTTCAATCCATTTCCAAATCCGCATTTATTCTGAAAGCATAAGAATAGCAAAGATTCCTACGACTACGCCAAATTGGAGATGACTACAGTGACTTTTGCGTGTGAAGGGGTAGTCAATATGACGTAATGATAATCATTGAAAAGCCCACGTAGTTTGTACTGCAGCTGTAAATGAGAAAATAAATTGATCGAGTTTTTACTGTCTTCGCTGCTCAAGTGATGGGATAACGGCATGGCACTTGTGACCATTTTGTTGCACTTTCCTTGAACGAGAGTTCACTCTCGTTTCATCTTTAAAAAATACCGTTGGGCAAATTAGCATTTTCGGCAAAACAGAAAATTAGATTGGAACTAAAATTAGAGCATTGAAGCTTACAAGCTTAGCAAATTATGTTATAATTAGAATTATCGTAATTTCGCTCTAATTCATCTAATTAGAAAACTAGAATTATCTAGATGCCCAAGTCTGCTGTGAACACTCACTAGCTAATCAATCACCTTCGACACTTTTCACTTGCGAACTTGCAAATATTCTTGTAGTTCTTCCCATCCGTACCGCACAAGGGCGCAAACACGTGATGTTGGCAGAACCTGTTTGTATATTGATTGAGGTTTTTTATAATTTTCAGTCTGTGGTAAACCAATGCACATCGAAGTGGGCCAAGCTTCAGCTTGAAGTGGCTCAAGTTTCATTTTATACAGATAAACTGATGCAAGTGAAATGTTCACTGCCGGCCAAGGACAGATAGGAAACAAATGCTCGAACCGAAGATTTAGGTTCCGATAAATTCAGTCTTTGCCAATAAAAAGAATCGAGCATTGTACTTTGCACTTCAAGCCGGTGATACGGAATGTAATGCAAACAAAAAGTGAATTGAAGTCTCCGACATTGGAGATAATAGGTTTTTCATAACTTAAGTAAATTTACCAACTTATGAAAATGTGCTCCTAGTCGTGTGGGTTCCTATGGAGTTAAAAAACACAGGATTTACTCAATGAAGTTATCAATAAAGTTGCGAAGTTTTAACCAAAGCGGCTCCACTACTCTAGAAAATCTATTCTGTTTTTGCATTCTTTGACAGACAATAGTGATGCAACGGAGTTACTATAAACTTGTCACAGGCTAAAGTTATCAGTGTATTGCCAAAGATTTGTGCAAGGTACCTCCCAAGAAAAATAAATCACCTTCCATACCTGCAATTCTTGTATGCTTCAGTTGGGCACACACTAAGCAGCATCGCAACGATTGCAATAAGAAGGATGATGGTTCTTTTCATTGTTGCCTGGTAACGACCGCAGTGATTGCTTTTTGTTATTTAGTCAAGCTTGTGCCTGGTAACATTTGAAGAAATAAGAAAACAAACACAAACGCATTTCACAACAAAGTTTCGTTATAAGAATCAATCTTGTCTTCGAATTCCATGATCGTGTTTGTATAGTTAATAAAAAGATCAAAAGCGTGCTTTGCACAAAGAAGCAACACGATTCATTTTCTGGTGATATTTATGGAGTGTTTAGACAAAAATGTTTCAGAGTATAAGCTGGTGCAAGGTGAAAAAGAAAAACAAACATAAAACATCTATTAGCTCAGTGCTCTCTCAGTCGCTGAAGCTTTCTGCAATAATCCCGAACTGCATGGAATTATAGACCCACTAATATCTTGCCTTTTGTTACTCATTGAACCGTGACCGTGTTTCAACTTTTGCGCAACATTGTAATTTTTGCCTTTATTTTCCTGTTCAAGTTGACAAAATGCTCAACCTTCAATCAAATGGTACCTACTTTGAAACAACCCGTTCATCTGTTTCTAAACGCATTTGTTGTTGTGCTTTGTACCTTCATTACGAAAACGAACCGCATACATTAGAAATTATAAAAATTTTGAGAAAATAAAAAAACTTTGTAATTCAACACCATTGGCTACTACTTGCACTTTGAAAACAAAATTTTGAAGACGAATTTTGCGATAGATTTACAGTATGTTTTAAACAATACGTTCAGCCCTTTTTATCAAAATAAAGGTCTGGTGTTTACTTTTGAAATACATCTGCATTTTAAACATTGGGTTCCAGTGCCTTTACTTTTAACAAAAATTGAATTCTGCACATAAGAAATACCTACGTTTCGTTCCCAATAGGAATGACTTTGGCTACTAAAATAACGTTTGATTTTGGAAACATAATGCTCTTTTCAGAAAAGGTTGAATTACAGCAACCTTTAGAGAAAAAAGCATTACAGCAAAAACGTTTAGACTTAAATCAAATTTTCTTCACAACCTCATTTTCCCTGCTACAAAACCTTCACTGAGCAAACATATCTGCGGAGTGATTTTTGCAATTACGATTTTCTCAATACGAGCATTTTTAGAGAACGTAAGTTTTCTTGACATTTCCTTATATTTTTCCTTTACAGTGTTTACGTTTCTTTGTTTTTCATGAAAAATGACGATTAGAATAAAAACGTATCTTTTTCGCTGTTACCTTCCGCCTACACTTTTCTAACAAAATTTGAAATGTTTTTGTAATTTCAAGGTTGCCTGAAGTAAATTTAGTAATTACTGAAATATTTCGTTACTTCTTTTGTGAGGCACTGTTTATCACTTCATCACTCTTAACTTGAAATGTAATTTAGGTTTGACAACCACTTGCCTCGTGGGTTTCACCAGTTTCTTAACTGGTTTGCTTTCAACCGTACAGGGCAATCTGTCACCTGGTATTCATCTTACTAATGGCTCATGGAAAAAACGCCTGCTGTTGGATGGATACCAAGTGTGTAAATAAAACTCAAAAGTATGTTGATGTTGATTACGTGGTTGCGGGGAAGTGGTTTGTATGTCAAAATCCTGGTAACAAAAAGCTTACGCAATAGTTAAGCAATCAGAAGAGGAGCACATGGTGTACTTTTGTTTCTGGAATTTTGTGTAACATCACGTCACTGTAAAGTCAGAACAGTTTCATCAAAGATTACAGTACATTTCGGTATCGAGACGCATTTTCTAGAGCTGCTTGATGTATCCAAAGTATTGCTTGGCAGAAGTTTCAATGAAAATTACTCCTTGAAGGCTATATTCATTCCACTCTTAGAGTACTGTTCGTGAATGAATGATCACAGGTGTTTGCACTTCAATAACTGGTTTATTACTTTTCCAAGCACTCGTCCAAACAAATCAAACGAAAACACATACTTTTTCCTACTGGTATTGAAAATTTTATGGGTTGAACAGTGTTTATCTCCACGGAACCCAAACTAAAAAACAAAGAAAACGGAGTTAAATGTGCTGAACGATTGCAATTATATTTTGCCTTTATTGTTTGTAATTTGTGGTTCAACGCAAACCACTGTAACAAATATATAATTTTGCACTAACGACAGAAATGCACGATGTAGCCAATGCAGTTTTCTGATATCAGTGATGGAAATAAAAACCTATAGAGAACTTAATTCGACTCGTACACGCATATCTACAGTAGGCTATTTCAGCTTTGTGCAAAACCAATGCTGTGAATAACCTGCTTCAGTTACAAAGCTTATAAACATGCTTCACGTATTTTGGTAATCTCGGAAACTTTCAAAACTTTTGAAGAAATAATTAATTCGATAAATTTTCACTGAGGAAAGAAGAGAACTTTTGTACTTTTATAAATCAAAGAGCACGAAAGCTTGTGTTTTCAAATGTAATTCCATGGATGGGCAAAGCAATTTCCGGGAAAATACTGCATCAGGCAGTTTCTGGCATTTTTGATAAACCTTGAACGCAGAAAATGAACAACCACTTTCATCACGAAAAGAAAAAAGTACACGCAATGAGCAATACGATTGATCAAACGTGTCTGTTTATCACTGAAACAATATCCTTTCAACATTTCTTCCGCGAGGATCATTTTTTCTCAATCACGTCACTGGACTGGACCATCGTGACATGGACCGCTGTGCTTGATATTCAGCGGAATTTTTCTGGTACAAGAAAGAAATACTATGCTTAGCAAAAAGAATTGAAAAGGATTTAGGTCACGTCGTTTCGTGTTTGCAACTTTTGCACAAACAGTTTTGTTGTTTGCAAACCACATTGCAGGAATTTTGTACGAATGTTATGAAAACAGCATTAAAAATACTTTTTTCAAACGGAAAACAGTAAAAGCACTTCAGGTTGAAATTTTTCAACGAAAGCAGGAAGGCGATTAATGAAGAGTATTAAAATAAATAACACAAACGCACGCTGCAAATTTTTGTTAGATAATTTGTAAGAATCCTTCAGAGGCATACGTTTGAAACAAAGTTTGGTGCAAAACCTCTCAACGTAAAGCCACGACGGTCAAACACTGCGCGTTTTGCAATTGGGTGGGTTTAACGTTTGCGAATTAGATGAAAACGTAATTGTTTCTGCGATGGCGAGAAATAAATCCGTGGGATAAAACAAGTGAAACAAAATGCTGATTCGAATGCCTTCTTTCGTGTTTATCAATACCTTGCAATCATATTATGCGATAAAAAATTGACAGTGCACCTGCTGCAACATGGGCATGAAATCGAGTGACAAAAGATATATTTTTACAAAAGCAATCATAATTTTCATTCCTTGAAAGATTTCTAGTTGTAAACTGGCGATGGCATACATAAACTGAAAGCAATACTGTTTTGAATGGTTTTTTTGAATTTATGTTGTCCTCAAAGAGTTTTTTGCTGATTTACCCGGACGTTATAACAGGTTACAAATATATTGTTACTTACAAATATATTGTTAAATAGTTTTATTTATTTATTTATTGACAAACAGCCAATGGTGGCTGGCCAAGGCCTGAAGATGTCATTGGCAGCGCCAAAGTTGACATAAATGAAGACGCACATATAAAACAATATAAAGCAAAATACGTGGTAGATGGTGAGGTTATATTAGTAGGTTGGGTTCTTTGACAAAAACGAACAGGTCTGCTTAAACAAGCATAAAGACGGATTTTTAGATAGTTCAGGATGTTCAAAGAGAAGTATTTTGAATAGTTCAGTGCGATTTAGGGTGGAAAATGCAGAGTGGGAAAATATATTTTCTTCAACAAGAATCTTATCAGAAACATTTGTGATCAACATTGGGGTGATGTATCGGTGGAAGGACGTTCAAGAAATATGGGAACTTCAGTTTTAATGGCACCACATCGACTGATCTGATTGTAATGGCCATCTATGTTCAATTTACTATGTCCTAATCGAAGCATACACAAGATAGCAGTTGCGTTTGTATTGCATCCGTGCAACTGCGAAGCATTCGTTTTTTGGTAAGGAATAAATCTGATACTTTGGAGCAGAATTGGCGCGAACCTAAATTATGAAGGGCAGTAGGTAGAGAATTCCAGAGTTTTGAGCCTTTATGGAAAAAAGAATTATGTAGGGATGTGTTTTACAGGAGGGTAGCTGAACATTCATATGGCAACGTGAAGAGTAGTCCGAAAGATTTTTAAAAAATGTGTGAGCAAGGGCGGATTGAAGGATGGGCATTATCCAAAAAGGATGGTACGAAAGGCTTTAAGAATGTGAACCTGACAGCGGACAAGCAATGGCGTAAGACCTAATTATTTTAGAATAATCTCGTGGGATGTGGTCCTGAGACGACCGAGGATACGTTTAGCTGCAGTAGTCTGAAACGTTTTCGAGGAGATTGGAGTCAGTAGTCGTACAGTTATCATAAATAATATCACCATAATCAAAGGCGCAGCCA
>JGI24022J15233_10005055_pt1 | contig 13835 bp, 9 predicted proteins | sample Ectturendosymbi2_FD_15233 | JGI IMG/M metagenome (IMG submission 15233) | reverse complement strand
TTCCCCATTCCATGCGTTGTCCAGGTTTTCATTTGTTAACTTCACAACCTAATTCATTCTTGAAATATCTCAAAATGGCACGGCAATGTTCTTTTCCGTTCAAATCTGATGAAAAAGGTTTTCAGGAAAACTGCATAATTTGCTAATTTTTTGAGAAGCTATTTGCATAAATATCAAAATAGTAGAACAAAAACAAAAATAACAATAAAAATAAAATGCTAAATACATATACACATGTATGTAATAAAAATAGAATATCCATGAGTAAAAATAGAACCAGAATAATAAACAGCAATAGCATGATAACAGAAAATATAGAAAATGAATATACACACAACAAAAGTGAACCATAAAAATCAGACAATTTGAAACGAAAGTTTTGTTGGTCACCAATTCCAAAATTATGCCCACTAATGTTCGGTCTTACAGAGAAGTTGGCAAAGTTTGTCAAAGCAAAAAGCCGTGAACTTGATTTCAATATCCATGCAGTTTGACCAACAATCTGCCACCACTGATTTTTGCTTCCTAACTTATGAACTCAAGTATGACGTTCTTCAACATGGTGAATGAAGTTGACTTGGAAATGAGCTTTTAGAACATATTTTGCAAAGGAAAAACCACAATGATGCAAATGTTTCTCCAAAACACCTCCAAAACCTTGAATAACAGTAAATATGTTAAACAGGTTATTTTTCTCTCCACAACAGTACGGTAATTGCGTATTTTTAAACAGCTACCTGTGGCTGTTTTAAGACTATGTTGGATCAGCTTTAGCTCATACGCAAAGTGAAAATGTATCAGTGTTGAGGTAAAATTTGCAAGATGGTGGATGGAAATTGTAAAAGGTACTCTAGGTTTGCCAGAAACTTATTCGAAACTTATTTACTGTTAACAAAATTCTCATAGAGACGTTTCAAAATCCATTTCACCAATTCTATATTCTGTTGAAAGTAACACACTGCCACTGCCACAAAGTGGCGATGCAACGGGGATCCTATTCAAGCATATAAAATCTTCACAATTTATTGAAAATCTTATGTATCGGGAATTGATTTTGGCATTCAAGGAGTGCGACATTTCCACTCTTCTTGTTCAGCTTTAACAGCAAAATGCTAGTCATTAGAACTTGCGGTGTTCGGCTTTCTAAGGTTGTTCTTCAGAAAAGTGCGGTTATTCAAAGAGTCCAAAAATCTGATCGCCAAACATGCCGCAGAGCCAACAAAGGAACACGAAAGGATTGGTAAACAGTTAAAGTTGCTCGTATTTTCTTGGAGCTTATATATATTTCACAGATAAAAAAGAAGCATATTAGGCCATTCTACTTTTGCTCATCAATTGTCACAATAGATTAGAACAAAGACCAGAAAAAATTCCTAAAATCCTGCTTTAGATCACAAGATTAGCTGTAGTAGAAAAATCTTCGCACCACTCTTAGAAGGAAATAAATTGAAATATTGGATTCTGGGTCTAAACCACTGCTACAGTAGAACACAAGTCACCATGTGCATCAAAATGGGGAGTAGTACGCGACTGAAGACACATTACTAGGGGTGGTTGCAATCATTTTTAGGAGCAGGTGCTCAACGTTCAGTTGTTCTTGTGTTGATTTAGAGTGGAGTAATATAACTTCCTTCAAGGATTGCTGTGAATACGTTCACGAAAGTAATGTTTACACCCATTACAGCATTTTTAAGAAGATATAAAGGTTTTTATACAAGGCTTCAGAATCCTCAACAAGATAATTTGCTTTCATGTTTGAAATGGTGATATTACTTCCAGAAGTAATCCAAATTTGTTATGGTCTTTTTATTTGCAAGGACATAACTTGGAACTAAACAGCTAGCTCCATGCTAATCATGACAGGAAAAATATCTCCGTCAGAATAAAATTAATGGAACAACATTTAACGTTTGTGCCTAAATATCAGCAGTAGATGTTTGGGAAACCAAAGTGCATTTCAATACTCATGTAAAAAGCATTCTTCGGTGCTTATCTCTGTTTAACCGTGCCTGAAGAACATACAGCTAGCTGGTGTATATTTTGCGTCACTCCAAACCAGGGTNACTCCAATATTGATCATGTTGCGGCAGATAAGATGTTTGGACGAAAAGCGTTGACTGTGCAGAAAAAGTTTTTGTTTATCTTTTATTTCGTCGCTCATGTTTAAAAGCTCAGGAGCGTGGAGCGCACGTACCAAACTACAGCTGTCCATTGTAACCTGCCACGCACTTGCGGTAAATGAAAGCAGAATGAACTTAACAGCTACAATCGTTTTTATTTTCTGCCTTTGCACAGTTGCTATCAAGGTAAGTTGTCATTCAATATCATTTGTACTGCCAGGCACGCGACGTCATCGGACGTAATTGCTTTTTGATAGTTGTAATTGTTCTTCAATAGTTTTGGACGTAACTGCTTTTAGTGGCATGCTTTGTTGCAAAGTACCTTCTCTCTAAACCAGTGGTCCTTAACCTTTTTTACGTATCTTACCCTTTTAGCAAGCAAGGCTATCAGATTTACCCCCAATACTCTGAATGGTGCTCATTTATTGAAAATACGAAATTTAAAATCTCTAACAGTTTACATTGATTTATAAAAATTTACATTTGCTGCAATTTATGGTTCAATAAACTCACCCCCTTGGAATATGAAATTTACCCCCAGGAGTAAAATTACCCCAGATTAAGAACCACTGCTCTAAACTCTCATGATTTACAATAAGAACAAGAAGGCTCTGTGCCAGTTATTGATTAAGTTTAAACTTGAGTGAACAGCACTCCTTGTGTGCGTACAGTGGGAGTGCTTCCACTGAATATCTTCTGAAACCTTGTCTGTCATTTCATTATTTCGCTGAGTCGCCATGTCTGACTGGGCGTGGTTTTGAAATAAATCGTGAATTAAAACCATGTCTGACAAATTTTATATTCTCTGAAATATTTTAGGCTTTTCCAAATGTGTTGAAGTCATCGGCCTCTCTCGATGAAAAAGAAAATGGAAATGGAAGGTGTGAAACTTACTACAGTGTCTTCTGTCGTTCGCATTTTTCGGAAGGTTTTATATGAGCTAAAGCTTCTTGTGTCATATTATAAAGTTTCATTTGAAGCTTTTGTGAAGAAGCATTGTTTTGGGTCAGCATCTGTCGTCAACAAATAGCTTCGTATAAACAGAAGATACAATTTCAAGCGTCTGCTTCATGCGTAGCTTTGGGGCTTGAAAGAGTGATATTTACTGACAAGCGTTTTTGCCAATACAATGTGATCAGAAGTGGGGGGTTTAGCTTTTGGGACAAAGGTCACAAAAAATTATCATAAACGACCTACTTTTAGAAACAACTTCGAACCCTTAACATTTTAGTTTAAGGCAAATTACCCCCAAATCTCCTACTAAGCTTTATAATAAATACTACGGCCAAAGCAAACGATACAACTGACATCTTGCAAACGTTTCGATAACAACTGTTATCATCTTCTGTGCATAGCAATCCTACTAAGCTAATGTTGCGATATGTTATAAATACAACCTCAGCATCACCACAAAAACAAATTTTGTGGTAGTTGCATGCATTTCAGTGTTTGTTGTTTTTCTTTAAAATTTTTTTTATTTGTAAGAACTTTTCAGGTAAAACAGTTTTTTCTTAAAGAAAACTTTAAGGACGTTGTCAGGAGGTGAAGAAACCAAGGTACCAGTTTCTGTGACATCAAATTGAGGTGGTAAAATCGTCATTGTGGCTCATTATGCTTTCAGAATTGAATTAACTGCCGCAAAACAATTAATATTTTTAACTCAAGTTGAATTGAAGAAAAACCGGGACGCCGAAAAAATTGTAGCTCGGGTAGTCAAGTGGAGCACCCCTCGACAGTTAGCTAATTTTCTTTCAACTGCTTGAAACTCATGGCCGACATGAAATTAAATTAGGAGTTGTGACGGGCTTACTTGAAGACAAATTTCATAAGGACCTAAGGTCTGTTGTATGATCAACATTGTTGTCCATAAATGCTGGTTCGCAACCGACATCTATTATGACAATGCAACCGATACCTATTGTGACTTTACAACCCATACCGATTGTGACATCAGATGCACAAGTAGTTGGGCGTGGCTTGGAAAATGCAAACCACCCATTAATGAAACTCTGTCCTTGATGTTATAACATTTTCTCAGTAAAAAAACAGTAAAAACAGTTTCCGATCAAACTTTCACAAGCGCCTTCAGTATAAGGTGGTGGATAAAGAGACAAGATGTCTTTTATCATCGACTTTTTGATGACTGTTGCTTTAGTCTTGGTTTCGCCTGTAAATTTTATGTCCATTAAGTTAAATTTGCAAGATGACTTTTTAGAAAATTAAAAATAGTGAACCCAAGTACAACTTCTGTAAGATACAAACGTTTCTATAATGTATTTTACTTTTTCATGGACTTCAAGGCTCTCATCACAAGAAGATCAAAGAAATGAGCTTCAGCTACAGGAAAACCTTCAGTCTTTCACAAACAAACAGGATTTAACTTCTCTGAAACTTCAGAGAGGTAGCTCGCTAGACTCCCGATGCATAAATATAGGCTACAGCTGTGTGTCATCGGAGGATTGCTGCAACTACCCAGAAGTTATTTGTATGTAAGTGAAATTTCAACGTGTCAGAAAACGTTTCAAATATGTGAGGTATTTTTGCAAAACTCACAGGCACCACCGTTAATTAAACTGATTGCTAGCATTTTTATACTATTCAATGAAGTAAAAGCTCAGCAAAACGTAACCATTATTATGTTACGTAACGTAACCACTATTGTGTTACACTATTGTGGTAACGTTCGTTATACTAAATAAAAAATGCTAAAACATTTGCGCACATATTAAACAGTAAAGCAACGCTGTCAAATTTTTGCAACTTAGATTGTTTTAAACCTCTTTGTAGCATTTGTAGTAAAAATACCAAAACTGTCTTTGGATAGCACATACATGTGGTTTAAAATATAATATGGAAGTTAAGCAACGGATTGTCAGTTGATACTTGCTGCAGTTTTTCGACGCAACCAAGTAAAGGTACAATAACTTGATTGTTATTCCTTGTTTGAAATAAGCCACAAAACTTAAATTTCATATTTATGTGTTAAAAACCTATGGAATCCTGCGCCACCGCAATGATCATAATTCTTTTGGTGCAGATTGCACATTGTAAGCTCGTACTGGACAACACTGTGCGCTCCGCGGTACTTGGCAGATAGTTTGGTTGGAAGGAACAAAGCACAAGTTCTGGAATGATCGTCTTTGAGGCTATGCCCGAAAGAGATTGCATTNTTATGTACATTTGCACGAATTGTGAGCTTGTGAACGTGTTTGCGTGGAACAAAACTCATTACATTCGCAAAGAAGACAAATTCAATGCATCCAAGCACAGAAAGGATGGGCAGATCACGTGATTGTGGGCGTGGTTTTAAGGGCTGCGGCAAAATAAACACAGGCAGTGGGCGTGTTTTAATAGAGAACTAATTGCCGAAGGAAAAATGCCAGCTGCTCCGATCGACTCCGAAGTCTTAATTAAGTGAATACTTTGAACAACAGCACCTGTTATGACTTAAAACTATCATTGCATTTATGACTGGACCATACTGTTTTCTTTTCAGATAAAATAATGCGTTTGCCAGTTTGCGGGACAAATGTTGTTTGGTATTTGATTCAGTATAATTAGACAATATTTGAATACGTTTGCGTAGATATTGTCAAAAAATGTGTTTGCATTTTGGGGATCGTAATTTATAAACTGGTTAAAGCAGACATTCGCAACAAAGATCACGCACTCCCAGCGTGGCAAGATGTAAGTTCGCAAACGGCAGGCGTGCGATTTACCTTCAGGTGAAAGGTCTATTTAGCGCAAATCAAAATCGTTCGATTTTATGTTGTTTGAATGTAAATCAGTACTTAATTCATACATGGCTTACACGCGGCTAAATTTCTGCGGAATTTTTTCTCTTAGCGCTTGCAAAGTCATAGTTCAGAAACACGAGAGAATGCACACCTGTGTAGGTGTGCACTACACACGCGTATATGCATATACTGTTAATTTCGGTGACGGCAATTGGCGGCAGGTCGAAGCTTGAATTGTACTTCTTGTCGGGGCGGTGGAAGTGAACGCTGTTGTCCAAGGATCTACAGCAATTCACTCAATGGCCGTGGATCGATCACCCAACCTCCCAGTTGAAAGACGGACACTTTACCACTGGGATATTGCCGCCATGCATACAGTGTATGCACTTGCGAAGATACGTGTACCACGTGCAGGTCATACACTCCTAATTAGGTGAAAAACGCGAATAAATCATCTACAGTACGTGCAGTATCTCTGAAAATTATTCAGCCAGGTGTTGGTTTACTTTGATAAAGAAAAGAAAAGAAAGACGGTCTAATGAACCCATTCGGAAGAAACAACGAAGTTTCATAAAAAGTCGAAATCTAACTCTTTTTCTTCATTAAAACCTTTTTACTTATCTACTGAAAGATTCATCGCGAAACAGCCAAATTGTGTGCAGCTTAGTTCCGTGCAATAATTTTTTTACTTACAAGATGAAGACGGCACAGGCCGCTAATGGTCCGGTTTTCGGGCGGGCCGCTGAGGTTGAACCAGCGGGCCACTGACGATATTTTTAGCGGTTGGACTTTACCGGGCCACTCCAGACGTTAATCTCAAACGCGAACAGTGAAGGTGATGAATATGATGAATATCAAGGTAGTCAGAATCACCATTTCTGAAATCATACGTGTGTGACTGAACCACTGATTTAGTAATGCATGAGGAAGAGGAAAATTAGGTGTAGGACAAGGATCTTTTGTGTATAACATTGCCTTTGATGCACCCTACGCACATTACGCGCACAATAAACACCTAGTTCCACAAATTTCATTTAAGTACTAAAATCAGCACTTAAAGGACCGAGGTACTGCGATATACTTCTGCAGACAAAACAAGATACAGTGTACTCTGCAAGTGAGCGGCATTAAACTGCAGCAGATCGTGAAGTCCAAGTACTTATACGTTGGGGTGGTAATCACGGGTGACGGAAGGCGGAACAAAAGACTGATACACAGATTAGTAAAGCAAATGGAGCTCTGCAACCTTTTTCGCTCTGTGTTCACAAAACGGGAGCTTTCAAAAATCGAAAACTTGTCGGTTTTTAATCAGTCTTTGTTTCGCTCCTTACCTGCTGCATGGTCACGAATCTTGGGTAATGACTGAAAGAGTGTTGTCTTATGTGCAAGCGGCGGCGATGAGATTTTGTGAAGAGTTCACAGTGTGACACACTGCGACAAACTGTGCAGCTGTGAAATTCGTACAAGCTTGAATATCGAATTACTTCTCCTCCAAACAGAGTGACCTCAGCTTGTTTCGGTCATTTGTCCAGGATGTCCCAGGAAAGAATGGTGAGGCATGTCCTGCTGGCTAAACCATGGAAAAGCGGCCCAGAGGTCGTCCAAGGACCAGATGGAGTGGCCCATGTCCGATTTTGCTTGGTCCCACCTTGGTCTGGAGCCAAAAGAATATCTGGGATTGCTGTTGACCGTGAGGTATTCCAAGACCTCTGGGCTACCTCCCCCGCCACGATCCTCTCCAGAGGAAAAGCTAGTAAGGAAATTATAAAAAAATGAATGAATAAAACGTTGGAGTGTTTGTCACTAATTGTGTTGGAGTAACAGTCGCAGATTGGCAGACTCCGTTCAAAAATATCATTTAAGGTGAAAGCAAACTGGAGTTTAAAGTTACAAGTCATTGCATTGCTGTAACTCAGTGCTCCTCAAACTTTTCTTTCGACGACCCAAATATAAAGCGTCAAGCAATATATGAGTAGTTTCGACAACTCATCTTCACCAAACCACTTTTCACACTAATACTTTTCATAATCACAAAGTGATTTGTACTTAAACAAGACAAACTAACGTAAGTATAAGTTTGAAAATGTCCAAATTTTTCAAAAAAGTCCAAAACAAGGACCACAACTTCGAGCTAGCTGGCACATCACAACCGCTAGCATCATAACCACTACTCAGCCAGCACATTGCTGCCCAAGACCAACACGTGAAAGCATTAGCATGTCACAATGAAAACGCTGCAAGATTTGTCACATCAGAAACAAATTTAGGCTATAANTTGCTCAGTATTAATGAAACTTCAAGACATTTCTGCGCATATGATTAATAATATTACTGCGACCCANGAGTTGAGAAGCACTGCTGCAATAGATACGCAGGTTCCTCTCAAGCAATGTTAGCTTAGAGTTGGGAGGCCCTCTGATGGCGTCATCATACTCAGCCAACTGTAATAAGACCTTTTGATCGAGCCTAGGACTGGGCCAAGGCGACCTGTAAATTTTGCGCATTTCACCACAGGCGAATTCCTCCACGATGCTTTGCGCTTCTTTATGCCGCGTTAATGGCTATGGTTAGGGGATGGGTGTGGAACTAGTTTTAGTGTTAATGTTTCGAATGGTGGTTAGGTTAAGTGTAAATTTTCCCGGCATATTTGGAGGAAACCCTTGGCGAGCTCTGTGTAGAGTTTATAAAATTTTACCAGTGACTAAAAAATGCAGTATTGAACAAAGAATATTAGACTGCAATTTACAATAGACTTAATCAAAACGGAAAATTGCGTTTGATACAGATTATTGGAATGCAAAATATGTTTCCGGTTTAGCACAACAAAACTCTTTGGATTTCATATGCACTACATATGCTCTTGAAGCAGGGGCCTCTGTTTCACCGTCGTCCGCACTATATGAGAAGCTTCATTCTCTGACAGTGAAAAAAAATTATCATTTGCCTTAGATGTTTGCTTTTACTTGATAGGGTCTTTTCAGAACTGTTTGGAACAAATTTTAACGCACAGTTTTTTAAGATATTGTTGGTTTGAAGATTTTCCTTACTTACACATTAGAGATGCTGGTCGGTGCCCTTCGAAAGCAGAGCACTTATACAGCACAGCTGCTACTGAGGGCTCCTTTGGAAGCAGAGTACTTGCACATTGCAGTTGCTGTTGGGGGCCCTTTGGAAAGAAAAAAACAACTTACACATAACAGTTGCTATTGGGAGCCCCTTCAAAAGCAGAGTACTACGCATTACAATGGCTGTTGTTGGGGACCCTTTGAAAGCAAAGTACCTGCACATTACAGATGCTGTTTGGGGGCCCCTTTGAAAGCAAAGTACCTACACGTTACAGTTGCTGTTTGGGGGCCCCTTTGAAAGCAAAGTACCTGCACATTACAGATGCTTTGGGGGCCTCTTTCTTCTTCTGTCGTATACACACAGCTGATAGGATTATGCGGTAAGGTCTAAAAGGAACAAATGCAAAGGTATTTAATCAGATCTTCGTTGATGGTGTTGGTGATGCTGCATGGAGGGGCCAGAACAGTACATTGATAGAGGATGTGACTTGCGGATTGGATGTCTCCGCACACACAGCTTTTATTATTAGCCAAGACCATTCTGCACAGGTTTGTGTTAAACCGGCCGTGTACAGTGCGCAAGCGGTTTTAAGTTGGGCCCATGCTTTGCGCGGCACGTGGGGGCCCCTTTGAAAACAGAGTAGGCTACTTATACACATTACAGTTGAGTGTTGGGGCCAGGGGGCGGATCCAGCTAGTAAAGTTAGGGGGGGAGATTTCAGTAATATTTGGTTGTCTAGTCGCATAACGACTATGCTACTGTAAGAGAGATGATACTTCACAACACTGCTGTAAAAAAACAATGGACGACAGAATTGCCTTACATCGCGAACAATGAGACAAATCGGACATGACCAAAAGACTTATTCAGAATTGGTTTTGATATGTTTTTCGCCAATTTGTACAAAATCATGGTTAGTAAAGTTACTTTCGTCGGTTTTAGGGGGTGATCGCCCCAATCGTTCCCCCTGGATCCGCCCCTGGTTGGGGGCTCCTTTTAAAGCAGAGTACTTACTTGTGATCTACTTTGGAGTATATTATATGAGTGGATAATAAATTTTTCACCAAAAATGAGGAAAATTTACGCGCGAAACACCTCGAGGGGGCCACTGAAAAGGGGGGCCTGAGGCAAGTGCCTCACTTACCTTCCCTTAAATCCACACTGCTTGCAAAAGTTGCTTTTTCAGTAGGCTGCGGTAAAAACGTATCTGGTTGAAAACCAATGCCAGTTGCGGAATCTTACAAAATTCTGATAATGTCGGTTTGGTTTGTGGCAATGGTTGTTGGACTTAAACAAACCCAAACTTAAGATTTCTTGTGTCATTTGTTCGAAATGCTTCATAACTTCACCCTCGGAAAATGGCGCGTTTATAAAGTGGCACGATGCTTCCAAAGCGACATAACAGTCTAACGCGACTATTCAGGGATACGTTTCTTGCTTTGCAGTTGATTTACTCTACCGCAGGGGTGCAAAAATGCGGTCGCGTACTCGCGCCGCGCGACCAAAAACTTAATTGGAATGCGCGAACGGGATTTGCAGCGACGTTGCAGTGCCACCTAGTTTATAATTTTAAGTGAGAGAAGACAGTCAACATTAATTTTGTCTGTAAATAAGTAGAGGTAAGACGTAATTTGCATATGTTTTTTCCTAAGCTGTTTACATTTTATATTTTATGCACATGAATGCAGTGCTGTATGGCAAAGCTTATATGTGAGCGCTACTAAAATTCTGCACGTTACTGACATTCACAGAAAATTTTGGACCCCTGTTTTACCGCATATAGTTTAAGATTGCCAGCCCACAGTTCCATTTTGTTTTGATCAGCATTCACTATTGCACATCAAAACTCATTTAAGGCAACTTGAAGTTTTATCAACGGCATATGACTGAAGTGGCGTACAATCACTGCTCTAAATGATTTCTGTGTAATAAGTTAACCGTGTTAGCATTTTGTTAAAATAAATAATTATCTCAACCGGGAACAAACAAGTGTTATGAAAGCACAAAGCGCAGACCAGTCGGTCGTGTGAAAGACGAATGCAAAACTTTAGCAAAAATTAATGAGTAAGAACTTAATGCATAAAGGCGAGCTTTGCATCGGTTTAGTCTGATCCTGAAAACGCCTGAAACTCCAAAGCTTCGAAAGTGGAAACATAGAGATACCCAGCAACGGTAGCGGAAATTCTCGACACCAAGCGTTTCCGCTTGGCGCGCATGACACACGTCAAAGATTGCGTGCGCGTTTGCGCTCAGACAATTGAAGAAGGCTCGGCACACGTAAAGCAGAACGTCATCTCAGGCGATTGCCAGGCGTCACAGAAGCGAGATAAATATTTGCCATTTCAAGAGAGCCAAGCAATTCGTAGGCAAAAGTAGCCTACAGCAGGAAATCAAGTCGACATCTGGTGCCATTGCTGTTGGATTCAATTGTGCATTGAAGTGAAAATGATGACGTATAACGTGTTGTTGATGCTGATAGTTTTCGCCTCGGTGAGTTACTCACGACAGCANCACGTTTACTGCTGTACAAACCATTTCAGTCATCAGTTGTTGGTTTCGCGCAGGTGAAAGCGGNGAACGACTTTGATTCGTACAAAGAACCAAAGAGAAGGTGAGCTGCTCGTTGTGTTGGGGAACAAACTGCTGCATGTATTGGGGAACGGTAGCGTTANTCAGAATAATACGAGAAGATATTTCTTTAAAGGGGTGGAAACGTTTAACTGAAAAATGAGTTGGTTTCTTACAATAGCAAGTTTTCTTCGATGAACAGAGACCGTGATGTTAAATGAATATAGCCTAGTCTAGTGACCAAGAGCGTACGCAAGGGGGGTTTGGTGTTAACTCTCCCTTGAGCTTGATATTTTACAAAAAATGTATTACCTGCGCAAGAGAGAATAATTGTTTTCGCATACCTTTTTGCTTGTTAATTTGTCGACTTAATGCATATACCACGGAATAAATTTGCATGCAAATTTCACGGAGCACTGTAAATGAGCCAAAAAGTAATAATTAGGTTTTGGTGGGAATCTGGGTTATCGTCTGCATCCAGAAACCATCTCACCCCTTTTTGCAAACCTTTCGTCCACTAACGCACGTTTAAGATTGTGTTCAGCGATAGTTCACTTTATCCGAAACAACTGTCTTTATTTTGTCTGCTAAGGCTGATCAACGCAAGCGCAAGCGCTGACCGCATTGGCTCCATTACCAGTTTTGTAGCATGATAGAACTGTTACACGAGCTCAAAAACACCAGTTTATAACACAAAAGCATTCAGGCATTTGATAATGTCTCAGCAGGGAAAAAGAAAAACTAAACGTTTGCTGAACTTCTACACATTTCAAAAATTTGAAAGTTTTCTTGCGTACTTTACGCGCATTCTCCATTCTTGTATACAGCAGTTCAGCAAGATTCGATCTTGCAAACCGGGGTGTGCGCAAAAGTCCAGCCGCACACTTTCTATGCTCGACTGCTCGTATTCGACAAAACATTAGTGCAGCCTCATTTTGCAGTTGTAAACTGTTCTGACTCAGTGATGAGTGTGTTTCACTTTCCTGTTTTAACACGCAGCCTGATATTTTTGCAGTTATGAACTGCTGTGTCGTAGCGTTGAGTTTATTTTCCTCCGATATCCTAACTTGGAGCGTTGATAGTTTATATTCAGTGAACTGACACATAAAATAAGGGTAGTTCGTGTAGAACAAGGCTGCCCAACCCGCGGCCCGCGAAGTAATAAGTTCGTAAACAGACTTTTAATTTTTAGTGTTTTTTTATAGGCTCAAGTGTATTTGCTATCAAAACACACCAAAATTATACCCATTGTTTCTGTTATGGGCCTACCATCCAAAAACTTGTATAACAAACGCTTCGAAAGCATGTCAATTTTTTAGATTTGGTTTACATCTATACAAGCTGGTAACACTGTGTGCAACTATAGAACTCATTATCACCTCGTGTTATCGCATGAAACTTATCAAAATCAAGGGATTTGTTACTTTACAATAGCTTATTGTTACGTCACAAAAAACGTTTGTGGCCCGCAATAAATTTCCTCATGTGAAAGTGGCCCGCAACAGCAAAAAGGTTGGGCAGGTAGAAGAATATGCATATTATGTAGGCATACCATACGTCCCATTTTAGCCGGGATAGTCCCGTTTTAAGGCCTCTGTCCCGGCGTCCCAGTCAGTCAATCAAAAAGTCCCGGTTTTGCATTCAGTCAGCAAGTATGATTAGCATGTGGTGTGATAACTGTTCAAAAGCAGAATGTGAAAGCCCTTATCTGCAAGTCAATTAATACTGGCTTTTCCTGCTGTGATTTCTACGAGAAAATAAAATCGAACAAAGATTTCTTGAAGAAAATATTGTTTACAGAAAAGTATTATTGGGCGAATAAGTAAATTTACAAATGCTTGAACATTGTTTTGTTTCTTGGTAACATTTATTAATTTAGTTTTTCTTGGTGCCTTAACTATAGGAATCGAAAATAGCTGCATACTCCAAGTAAGATGTTAACCACACGTATCTGATAATCATAGGTTCGTTGTGCTGAAGCGACCCGGTTTTCAGTCACAAAAATATGGTATGCCAAATATTATGTCAACAAACTTCGCCAAAACGTTGGTTTAGAAACATAAATATGACGTCAAATTGTGACATCATAAAAGCGTACACCAAATACAAATGAACACCATATGCCACTGAATGAAAGACCCGATGAAAATTTTCTGCGTACGCCACTGCTAGTGACTGAACCTAGGTGCACTGTCTTTCCTGTTTCACTGACTCAACGCTAGAGTTTTTCCTGTTGTGTTATGGACCAGCATTTTGAAATTCAAGACGGCAATATAGCAGCCAGTGGCGGATCCAGGGGGGGCAGTTTGGGGCAACTGCTCCCCACACAGTGGCGATTCTAAGG
>JGI24022J15233_10005053_pt1 | contig 13836 bp, 9 predicted proteins | sample Ectturendosymbi2_FD_15233 | JGI IMG/M metagenome (IMG submission 15233) | reverse complement strand
GTGGAGCAAGGGGGCACAATTCCCCGGGCGCCGAAAAGTCCCAAAAATGTCACAAGTACTTTCTCCAATACAGCAAATTTGCTTCCGAAAGATCTCAGGTTCAAACATGAGGGCGCCAAACTTGCTCCTTTCCTCGGGCGCCATCTGACCTTGTTACACCCCTGCATACACCCAGTGTTGCCACATCAAAAAACTAAAGGGTAAACTAGCGATACATCAAAAAGCGAGCAACTCAAGCAAGTTGAAATAGGACAGTTGTGAAATTTGGGTCAGAAAATCAATTAAACGTCCATAATTATCTTTCAATCTTTTTTGTTAGGGTTGCCACGCCCCGTTCGCCTCCCCCTCTGCACGCCGCTGTTGAGAAGTGATAGGTTTGACGTGGATAGGCATGAAGGATTGTGCCATCAGCAGCAATAGAGGCAAATCGTTACATGAGTTTTAATGTGCAGTATTAGGAGTTGTTGCGACAGTAGTCAGTTTGATCGATAGTCTTGGTGGAGCAGTGCGTAAATTGACGAACAAAAGAAGCAGTATTCCATTATGGAAAAGTATGCCATCTTTGTTTAGTTCAATAGCGAAAACGGTACGAAAGTAGCAAAAATTGCAATACATTTCTATATTCCAACAACGACGTTGACTACAGTTTCGAAAAATAAAGACAAAATAATTTCTCACATTTTCTTATCAGAGTACACGCGAAAACGCGATACAGTAAGCGGAAATCCTAATCAAAGAACACCTTAACCCTTGCAAGACTTCGGCATTGAATTAAAAAACCATTTGAGGAACGATTTATTGTAAATAGGCTATAGCGCCAGTTGGCCTATAACGATGCTTTTTCTCCGGTCTCGTGAAGTGACATTATAGGGCAAGTCTACTGTACAATGGCACATGCTATACACATGGGCGTCGTAAATATTTTTTTCCAGAGGGGGGCAATAATAAATTTTTCCAGAGGTAGCCAAAAAGATTTTTTCAGGGGGGCCAAAAGTTGTGAAATTTTATTTTCCCTCTCAAAACTAAGAAAACAACCTTTTTTTACTAAAACTGTATCAGGAAAATCACGGCCAATGAAAACGATACAAATGTCGTTTGTATGGTTTTTATTGGCCGTGATTTTCAATTATAAGGCTATTTAGCACTTCCGCTTTTCATGTACCGATGTATCAGGAAAATGTCTAATTTTAAAATCCAGGGAGCTAAGGCCCCCCTTCTGACACCCATGGCTATACACAACACAAAAGCACATCATAGCCAAATCAAATCAATCAACATACGCTTTGAGAAACCTGAATCCATGGGTGCACACCAAAATGTTGCCATATGAGTCCACCTGGAAAAGCATACAGTTCTTGTAAATAAAACTGACACAGGCTGAATTCAAACATGTAATATTTCTGTGCAAGTTGTGATGAAATATGTTCTACTAATTTTCAGTTTGAAACTTTGAAACAAGTTCATTAAAAGCTCAGAGATAAATGTCCTACCTCATGCTAAACCTTTTCACATTATGTCAAATTTCGTTTTGGGGTCTCATAACACTGCAACGCGAATGTGTTTGCATGTGCAGTATTTTCAATTGTTATTATACATAAATGATTAATATTGATTAGACAAAAGTACATCATTTGCTTAAATTTTAAATAATGGAGATTTTTTTATTACTTCCTTATGTTATTGTACTCTAGGATGCTTTTTTAGAAAAACAAAAATAATTTATTTACATTGTTATTTGCCAAACTCATTGCAGTAGAGTACTTTATGCGCCTTGAACAAATTTTGCCACAACTGTTAACTGACAGATAGAAAACATCAAAATTTGGTTTCAAATGGGAAAACATTTGCAGTTGCATTTAGCATTGTGATAATAAATCAAAATTTTCTTTAAAATGAGCTTGAAGGTTAAAAAATCAGAATGGAAGTTACTTTCCATCACATTCCACAACCAAAGAAGTGCCATTGCTTCACATTGCTAAGTCTACAAATTATGCAACAGAAACATTGTACAGGTTTGCCAACATTTAGCCACAAGCAAGCATTGTAACATGTGTTAGCAAGCTAATGAAACACCAATATATAATGAATTGCAATGCCACAAAGCTGAAAAACTTGCTTTCAACATATGACCAAGCTCTCTATCAAAGACCAGGCCACGAAGTGGAAACGTTGCATCATAGACATACGTCCTCAATTCTTCAGGATAACCACATTCAATTAACCTGAAAAAATGAGTTATTACCACACATTTATGCTTTTTGGTGGCAGTTGAACTTGTACATTTCTAATGTCAAACAAATAACAAAGAAACTCATTTATGCCACTTGAACTAGCTAGCTTTTATTATTCATGCTGACTGTGAACGCTGCTTAGTCAGTCGACAGCAAGCATGCATGTAACTGCAAAAGTTTGCTTTGTGTGACAAATCATATTCACACGTATTTACTGATAGACATTTGCAACAATGTTTGCAAAATGCTTGAATAATGTTCCTACAAGACCTACATTTATTTAGCATGAACACTTTCATGCAAAAGCCATACATAAAACTGATAGAACCTGGAAAATTATCAGTTTTGAAAATCTGGCTTTTGGTATTTGATTCATTGCTTTGAGGAAACATAGGCTTTGTTTCTACCCCTTAACCCCAGTAAGCCTATGATCTAGAAACATAGTGAACATATTTTACATGGAATTGCTAAACAATGTTGAAATAAAATGGTTTCAAATGGGCAAACATTTGCAACAGCAGGTAGCTGCATCATGCAGCAAAAGTGGTGTCAGCAACAAGACAGNATCTACTGTGTTGTCTTACAGTATAAATATCAGCTGTTTTTACAGCAATGCTGATCACCTCTCAGCATGGTGTGAGAATTTGNTAGTAATCACTGTCATGAACACAAAAATGCACACAAACTGCACTTTGGAATATTTGTTTCAAGGCCAAATGCTAAGCTTTCTTAACTGTTAAAAGTATGAAACTCACATAAAACATTCCTTTCGTATTGGTACAGCCTGAAGTATCAATGCAATAACCTACCTTTCACGAGCCAAGGTAAACCCCAACTCTTCATACTGGGGTGACTTGTATACAGCCAATGTATAATCCATATCAAATCCAAAAAACCTGATTTTGTCCAAACTTAGGCTACGATTCACAAACACCCTGCAACAAAAAGTGATTTCAAAAAGATGATCAACCAATACTTTTTATTCAATAATATCCACAGAAAAATATTTGTAAGAAACATGAACATTTATTTTTTTGCCAGCAAGCAATCTATGTGCAAGTTGAGAAGCAGTCTCAAAAGCTACAAACCCACAGAGCAAACAAAGTTGTTTCAAGTGCACCTTTGTAAATTGAATTTTCAATGCACTCAAAATACTGTAGGAGTTAAAACAAAGTACGTTTGCAGGAAAAGTTTGAAACCTTAAAATGAAATTATGACTTAACCTGATTTTTCAGCATCAATAAAAAGATTGCAGTGCTGAAATTATAAGACATCCAACTGCAGAAAATTGCTAATGTTGAATATAATACAAACATATATGATAGTAAACAAACCTTTTACTTGGTTCTCGTTTTTGATTTCTAGCAGTGAGCATTGCCTTGTAAATATCTTGGGCATCACCATTAATAGCACCATCTTGGTGATGGTGGCCATTCATTATTTCCTGTACAAAAGCAAATGTTTAATAAGTATTTTCTTAGTGATACAACAAGACAGTTTAGGATAGGTACTGTAATAGCATTAACCTAACTAGCTTTCATATTCATTGAGTTCTGCTTTAAATCAGAGACTGTATGCATTTCACCAGCATAAGCTTAGCTATGGGATATCCATAAACTATGTGACAAATGACAGGACACATAAGATCATGTTTAGTACACAAAAAAAGTTTTGATGATCTTCATTCATCTTCTCTCAAAAGTCTGTATTTCCTATTTTAAATTTATACACATAAGATTTTCCACAACTTTTAGGGGCTTCCAACAACTAGTTGGAATGGTGTAAAATGACATTTTTCCCAGAAAATAATTGAAGATGTTAGTACTTTTCTAATGAGATTTCACACATGCATATGAACGAATTGTGGCAAATAGACCATTGCCTTGTGGTTTTTAACTCTCTGATATGCCTAGGAATTAGAGTTAATTTTCTCGTCAGAAAATGCAAACATTATGCTTTAATATTGTTTTTTTGCCTGTGTTGTTACATCAACAGATGGGTCACCATTCAAATAGCATCATGTATTACTTGACTTAATCATGCTGAACGTACAGGGCATCTCACAAATAAATCATACCCACAAAAATTTTGTTAAATACCATTTTTATTATATGACAGTTCTCCTTTTTCGTACAGCAGCTTGAAGAAATCAGTACAGCAGCTAAGGCAATACACTTTTAAATGACTAAAATATGGAAACAATCAACATTGACATTGTCAGTTTATACAGCTCCACCCTTTTTAGCAAACAAACCTAGCTGATGCAATTATTTTCTCCATTTAAACACTGTATTTGTCCCAAAAAAAAATCATCAGATTAAAAAAGGTCTATAAAGTTGAAGCAAAAAAAACTGGTATTCAATCAAGGAGAGTTTCATTAGCACACCATTTCTGATGCACTGTTTTCAAAGGCATAAAACATAGAAGCAAGCTACAATTATTGAACCTTAACACAGAGCATATAAATTACTCATTAACCTAACTCAAACAGAATGACTTATGATGCAAGTGCTTAAAATTCAATACATCACATGATAAGCTATCATGGAAAGGCATATTCAATCTCTGTGACAGAGTTATTAATTTATTACGCAATTCACTCATTAAAAGAGCTACACTAGTAGTTGTAAAGATTTTAAATATTTGCAATGCACTGGTTATAATGCCAAAGGTGATGGTTACTGATCAAGTATCCATTTGTTCTTGATAAAAATGAAGACTAATGGCACAGACTTCAGCAAAGCCATAAACAACATATTTTTCACATACCAAATAAAATAGTAATTTTCAGGCTAAATACAATGAACTGGAAAAAAAATAAAAACATAGAACTGAAAAAAACTGTTGTCAAGTGCTTTTGCAAATAAATTTTAAAGTACTGTTTCATAAAAACTGCTTAAACTCTATTGTATTATCATTAAGACATTTAATAGTATCATGGTGATGTATTCATTAATTTTTTTTTTGTTTAAATTGCTTCAAAGGGAAAGACAGCAAACAATCAAGCAAACATCCATTTTCGACAGGAACTGCTTCCTATCACAAATCACTGATTTTTAACTTGAGTGCACTCATGGGCATCAGAAGATTTTTTCCATGGAAGGACCATTAGTGGATTTCTTCAGGGGGTAGCCAATAGCGGTGAAATTTCATTTTACCAACTCCGACACTAACTAAAATTTTTTTCTCATCAAATCTTAATAGTAAAATCACAAATTTCAAAATGCAGGGGGAGAATTAGCCCACACCCTTCCAACACCCATAAGTAACCTTACATAACATAATTCCCTTGAGTTCCTTCAATATAGACTTCTGTCTAATATTTACTTCTAGATTAAAATATAAAGTTTATCTATTTTCATGCTAATATCAGACTGTGTGACTCCAACTTTCATTTTTCAAATATCCTAATTAAAGATTGTCGTGTTTTGAGGTGTTCAGCATATACAAGTTTATTCTTAACACATTGACTGCCGGTCCACAATATATTTGTGGTTGCTGTCTCACACTAGAACACCAGTATGTTTTTCGTGCTGACGCTTGAGTGGGCAAGGCGTTGTTTTAAAAAAGCTCTGGATGGAAAACCATGCACGATAGAAACACAAATTCTGCACAAAAACATCAGTCACTGTGTAGTTTACGAAAATCGAAATCAAATAATTTTTCCACTTCTTTTGGAGAGCAAAAAACACCCTGAAGCAGGGGTGGATTGGCTGTTTTTTGACTTCGAAAGTTTATAGCGCCTATTCCAACAATGGGAAAAATGTAAAAATAACAGAAACGATTGCTATAGCTGTTACAAAGCATCCTGCCAAGTTTTAAATCAAAAAATTGTAGAAAAGAAAAGTTATAACAGTTTTTATATCGCCTGGTCCTAGACAGCATTTCTGCTTTTCAACTCATCCGAAAACGCACATGCATTCAGCTGTGCTTTGCCTATTGCTAAATAACTCAGTTCAGGTTCAATTTGACTAAAATTTACAACACTATTTTGTTTCGATACATAAAACCTTCATAGATGTTTTCGTTGCACTAACTAAACTACGAAAAAAATTATTACACACATTGTACCACGAAGAAACATGCAAAATTTTATTTTTGTACAAAAAGCCACACAAAATTTTCTTTGCACAAAAAAACAACGCAAAATTTTATTTGCACATGGCCTGAGCATTTGACAATTGTCAGCTCTTGGATGCCGAAAAGTAACGCTACTGCTGTTGTTGTAGAAAAATGTGAATATCACAGAACATGTTGTGATTACCTTGCAGCAGCTGCATGTCAAGATGGTAGAGCATGAAACGAGAGGAAAAAAACTACAACATTTTTATCAGCTGGTTGTAAATATGGTTTGAGATTTGCGAAAAATTTATCCACACATGTTCAGGTGCATGGCGTTGTTGCGATGGGAAAGGACAAGCAGCAAGGGTGCAATGCGAGCTATTGTTGGCAGCAACCTTTATTGTTCTCTGTTGAACTCTAAATCTCCATTGATGTGCATTGTTGGGAAGCAGCGAAAAGATCACACGCCGCAATCAATGAATTTCTGCGCTAACGGGCCGTTTGAAGACTGCCAAGTGCGAATGTTTATAAGCAGCCGAACAGGCGGCTCCAGCAGTTACTTGCTGTTGAAAATAAAACAATTTTGCAGCAGCTAAAACCGTCAACTCTCTACATGATGTTCCACCTCAAACTAACTTTTTATCCACATCACACTGGCATGCATTCACAAATGCTTTACACTAATGGGTCATTTGAAATCTGCCAAGAATGAATGTTTGTGGAGCAGTGTCGAAAAGACGGCTGAAGCATTTACTTGCTGCCGAAAAAAATATTTATGCTCAAGCAATATCGTCAAATCTCTACGTGATATGTTCTAACTCAGTAAAAAAGTTTTTGAGTAATTATTTATGCACTGTGCATTGGCATGCGTTCACAAATGCTTTACATTAACAGGCCATTTGAAATCCGGCAAGAGCGAATGTTTGTGAAGCAGTGTCTAACACACGGCTGAAGCAGTTACTTGCTGTCGAAAATGTATCTATGCTCAAGCAAAAATCATTGAATCTCTACATGATAGGTTTTAACTCAGTAAGAAAATTTGTTTATCCACATTACATTAGAAACCGCTCCTAATGAAATACAATGTGACGAGACAATCAGCCACATGGTTAAAGCAGGCCGATCTTATTTCCACACTCAGCAAAACGTGTGCGTGGCTGCAGGCAAAATAAACTATGGTTACTTTGAAACGCTCTCCGACCACGCTGTACGTCAAATCACATTATACATATATGTTTCTGGTTGCTGGAGACTTGTACGAAATGTTTGTACTTTATACAGGAAAACATACGACCCAGCGCTCAACGGTTGGCATTTGAAGTGAAGTACGAGTATATCGTGCACCAGTCCACAAATATATTGTGCACTGGCAGTCTACGGTTCAGCAACTTCCAGACAACTGGCATTTGAAGTGTTAAGACACTCATGCATGAGGCAACTGATGCTCACTGATACCACATGTTAATAGTACACTTATTGATGGTCACAATTATTGCACTTGACAAGAGTTTCTTTTGTAATGATTTGGGGGCCAAGTGACTCATTCACTGTGTTGCTTGGCGTTAGCCACTTTGGTTTGGAGTTAGCTGGATTTTAGCTCTAGTGTTAGTAACTTTGTGGGTTTGTTACTGTAGTCTGTGTACTTTCTCTGATCTTGCTTTGGTCTTTTTTGTCATTTCACTTGAAAGCTTTTGCTTACAAATTTGCTGGACTGAAGATGGATCGCTGGCATGAAATCGATTTTCTAGCAAAGCAAATTGCAATCAGATTCAGCTGCGGCACCCTCGTGGTGTCTTGATACTGGTTTTGACTGATGGCTCATGTGGGCAATCACACTGCAAAGCACAAGCACTGATTACTTAACACTACAAAGATCAATCATAGGAAGTTTCAAATATTTGAAGAACAATATCCATACCAAATAAGTGAATAAAAGCATAGCTTTTAATTCCTATAGCAATGACAATTACAAAATCTATTAATCAGACAAAATTCAAACATATAATCATTTTATTGGTAGCATTAGTTCCAGATTTTATAACACTTTTTATAACGCTCTAAGGCAATTTTAGTTGCTTTGATAACATATTAACTTTTGAATCAAAGTTTTACTATGTCATATTTATCAGTCCAAAAGAATCCCAAAAATTGACTTGGTGAAAGATTTTGTTCAAAATTACAAATAGAGCAATGAAGTTATGGTCAACAACAAAAAGAAAAATCAGCCGTTCTTGTCACTAAACAATTTGATAAGCTTATAAGATACGCTATAATATAAATTCATATTATAAATTTAGCTTTGTAGTATTTTGTCCAATACAGACATTACAAACAAAAATCTAGCTACCTTGATGGTTATGCTATCACTTTTGATAGTATTGTACAAAATTTTTGGCATGAAAAAGATAGTAAGAATTTGCTAACCCAAGACAAAGTAGCAAGAAATAGAAATCAAAAACTCTTAACTAAAATTTTTATAAGGTGATATTTTGCAATACAATAAAATATCTTAACTGAAGATTATTCAAAATGCTATTGAAAGGAAGAGGCTGTGCACACTCCATTGTTATTCAATAAATGTTGTCACATAGAGGCACATGAAGCAAAAAGAAACATTTCATCAAAATATTTGACACTTTCGGTACCTCGGGCATTCCCTGATAAATCATGTTGGGTACTGAATAGTTTTTGATAGTTTACCACATTTATGCCAGTTCCTAAAACACCTTGTAATTGAAGAGCAAAGAAGTTTTTATTTACACTATTTCTCTTCATACTTTTTGTACTAAATGCCTGAACTTTCATGAGAAAAAGATAACAACTGGTATCCAATTACAGTTGGATCTATATTGGTATAAAAACTAGTATCTGCTTTGGAATTTCAGTTACATACAGATATGTAGACTAGGAATGAAAGTGTGAAATAGACGAGTTAACTAATGCAAACAACACACATTCAAGATGTTCTCACTAAAATAAATATCATTAACCAAAGAAAATATTAAACGATGAGCTAGGTACAATAAGTGCATGGATTTTAAGTAACTTTGCAGAATTCCAAAACCATTTGCATTATATAATCAGATTAAAAATTATAATTTTGGCATAAATGCAATGTAGACAAATTAACACTGTTTAATACTTATAGAACAAAACGTTTGAAAACCAAACATGATGATTTATTTCAACACTAATCTAAGCATTGAACAAGCAAGAGGTAAAGGAATTTAGCAAAACAAATGGAAACAAAGAGTGCTTCTGATTACCACCAAACCAAACAAGCAAAATTTTAACCTAATCAAGACAGTAGTTGGACTACACATATTATGTTGTTCAACCTTTATAGAATGAAGCTGCCTATGAACTCTTGTAAAAACTATTATCGTCGCAACCTCTTGTTCTGTGTGACATTGAATGTGCAATTCACCATGAACAGGGAAGCAATTCACCACAATGTAAGCGAAGAATAACACCCATATATATGTGACTCATACAAGCAATAATAAAGTGATCGCAGCACATGATCTCTATTGTTGCTTGCTGCCACAGTGTGAAGCTTTGTGCACTTGCGGCTCAGGTTTTCCGATCACAACAATACTCCGTGGAAAAAATTACTAAGGCATTTGTCTGAAAGCAGTTGTCTCACACCAACACTGCTAAAGGCGAATTAGGCAAAGAATAACAATGGTGTGTAATGCAAAAATAGTGAACCATAGCAATGAAACCATTGCTTAGAATCTATACATACATTCACTAAAATGACCTATTAATTTTAAAATAAGGGTCTATTCGAGAATAATATATACAAGGTACAAGGACTAAATGGTTAAATAGCAATATTTGGATTTCATCTTTTTCTACAAATCAACATTTTATTAATGTGTTTTGTTAAGTTCTTATTTGAATTATTCAAGCTTATTACCTTTCACATTTATCGTTGAGAAAATCCATAGGAGACATGCCTTATATAAAAAATAACATATTGTACTAACATAATTTTAAAAGAAAGAGTGCCAAAGAACATATTAGGATAACAAATAAGAAATAAAGTGGGAAAAATATAGATATGATATAAGAGACAAAAATTAAAAGTTATAGCAGGTTTTTTTAAGGAAAATGTTAGGTACCTGGTATTGACCTGTAGGAACCCGATTTCTCTGATTCTAGGGACATGATGTTCAATTCTAGGGACCTGAATCGAGTCCCTAAAACACCTTACAAAACCCAGTTATAGGTTCCTTATAGTTACATTACAGTGATAATATTATAGTTATATCATTTCAATGTTGATGTTTAAATAAAACTTTTACAAAAGTTAAATGANGGAATGTATCTAGAACAAGCAAGAAATTATTACAGGATTNTGGCAAAAATAGTTGATTACTAGTACTCATAAAAACTTAAAGTCATCACCACCCAAACACAAAGGTTTCAAAGTNTGCTTCAAAGACATGGTATGCATGTGCTGAAAAGCTTATATACTAATAAATTAATTGCCAATGCAAAAGAAGCACCATAATATAGATGTTTCAAAAAGCATCTTCGCTGTTATCACAATGGTGAAGTATGACAGTAACTCAAATTTTGATAACAAATCTGAAAACTTGATTTCAAACTACCCACACCAAAAATTTTACAAAAAAGTAGTATTAGATTACTTGGCTGATCTTTTTTTCTTAATTTAAACTTTCTCATGCTAGAGCAAAATTAAATGTAATGTTGGTAAAAATCATACATTAACTTCGACGCTTGAGTAAAACGTTTATCCAGTGTGTACTGAGAAAAATCTACTTTGTTCATAAAAGTGCACAGTTACCACTTTCATGTAATATGAAAACAATATGCTGCAGATATATATGTGTAGCAAAGTTGTTTTTAATGGAAAAAAATCATTTGCTTAAGGATTTTGTAGCTGTTATTTGCAACACCATTTCTTAGCATCTGAAATCTGTTGTAATTTTATGAATTTTCTTTCAAACTATTGTAAAAAGCATGAAAAAGTCAATAAACCTTCCTTATACTCTTGCAAGTGTCCCCATCATTATATCATCCAATCATGTATTTACATGATAATCCTTTTTCATGTATGATTGCCATGTGTTTTTATTGTGCAACTTTGTTGACCTACTGATTGAATGCAATTTTCTGCTACTGTTTACTTGTAATAACTCTACTTTAAGATAGGTATGTTGCAACATGTTAATTGTGCACCATTTCACAAATAATAGTGCATCAAAAACTACTCGTGAGCACCACAAATTATAGTTGTGTACTGCACATTTTCAAGACTAGGTTTAATGATATCTTTATCTGATTATAGACCAATCTCTAATTTACCAATATTGTTAAAGTTATTTGAAAAAAATTTGTCACCCTGTCTACTACTCCTGTTTGACTGAATGCAATCTTATAGATAAAAGACAATATGGTTTCAGAACAAAGCATTCAACTTTTAGCCATTACAAATACAAACATTTATGAACTACTCAATAATTTTGACAATAAATACATAACCTGTTCTTTAATTTTGAATTTATTAAACAAAGGCTTTTAACTACTGTGACCATGAACTTTTACTTGTTAAGCTCTTTCACTTTGTACAAGAAGTGTTTGCATTTAGATGCAATTTCAGTGCATTGCAATGCACCTACCTAAGTCCTAACATGGCTTTTAAATCTTCATATAAGAAGGTATTTTGTGGGGTCTCCCAATGCAGCGTCCTCGTGCCATTACTTTTCCTTAGTTACATTTCAATTATATCACTCAAGCTTCCTCTTTTCATACTACTTTATTTGCCGAGGATATTAACCTTCAGATATGTCCAACTCTTGTTTGGATGTTCTTTTAATCTTTAGACAGCTGATAAATTCTCTTGCCACTGTCTTTTCATTTATTCAAATTTCCACTGACAATTAGTTACTTTTTTGCATGATCATGATGGATTTACTGTTTGTGTATATTAACTGAGAAACCACTAATGGTTCCAAAAGTATTAATCACTGGCCTAACCTCTAAACCTGTGACAGTACAGTCTACAGCAGCTTTCTTTGTGAAACAAACAACATCAAAAATAGTTTTCCGGTTAATCAGCAGGATAATGCGCAGAATACCACACTCCCATCTCAACAACTGTCCATAGCAATGTTTGCCAGTAAAATACCATTTTGCTCCACCAGGTCGCATCTATTTCACTTTCTTTGTTATTGTGACTGCTTTGCGGAATGGATGTTGTTTGGGTTTCGACATCAGCTGATATGAACCACTGAAGCGTGCAATAAACAGTCTCATCGCATTCGGATGAATCGGAAAGACACAGAACGGAGAGCTTTACCTTGCATTCAAATGGAACATAAACCTTGTTGAAATTTGGGGAGTACAAATATTTTACATGAAATACACGATAAACATTTCGATAAAGAAAAAACAGCAAATCATCAAAATTCACGAACGACATTTAGATTAAAGAACAAATGTATACATAATCTTGACAAAAAAAGAAAAGCGCAAGCATCAAAATTGATAAAAGACAATGATTACTGATTAGATTTAAGAAAATTAATTCATCAAAATTTGCAAACGAAATTTCGACAAATAAAAAAACTGAAGTATCAAATTTTGATAAAAGTTGAATGATTTCTTGTGCAATTCATCACAATCTCATGCACCTGTCTTATTCACTGGGTAAAAGTAAAACAAATGCTAAATTTAATAATTCATGGCTTTTATTTTTCAAGGCCAATTTTACATGGGTTTGTTGTAGTTCACAGGAGCACGATAAATTTTGCACACGCAAAAGAAAGAAACAATGAGAAGAGACGTTCAGGAAATATCACATCGCAGTAGTGTTGCAAGTTGCAACAAGTGTTTCGTGTTAGCTAACTTTAGTGTTAAGAACGTGTCTGTAACCCTACGGTTCTGTCTTCAATGCAGTTGCAAAAAAAGTGTCTGTCACCCTATGATTCCGCCGGCTTCAATGACTTGTACCACGTTCTGATTTGTCTGTTTTTATCGACATGCGTTCTGCAGAGTGTGTGTGCTCATACTATGGACTTTGTGTCTGCTCATACACAAATAAATAAATGAAAATGAGAACAAAAAATTCAGTAGCCTAATCGTGCAAGAGACTGCTGCATTTTAGTTTTGAACGGATCGAAGATTTGTGCGATCCTAATCCAGTCCAATATTTTTATTGTGTAATCCAGTCCAATCCTAATCCGGTAGTCCTATCTAAATATTTGTCCCAATCCGGATTTATCCAAAAAAAACCTTTGATTAAGTATTCAACTGCAGTGATCAACGCAGTTTGGATATCCATATCCAATCCGGTAGAGATTTTTTCGAAATCCAGTCCAATCCGGTCCCTGATTGCAGAGTCCGGTTGGATCGCGATGCAGAAACCGGATCATGTTCAACACTGCTGCATTTGCAGTATAAGACAAGCGTTGCAGTTGACTGCATCGCCTTGAACCACTGAGGGAAAAGAGAAAGATGGCATTTCGGGGCATTAACTAAGAGGAGAGACAGAAAGATGGCATTTCGGGGC
>JGI24022J15233_10005046_pt1 | contig 13843 bp, 7 predicted proteins | sample Ectturendosymbi2_FD_15233 | JGI IMG/M metagenome (IMG submission 15233) | reverse complement strand
CCTTTTTTTACTAAACATTCAATGGAACAATGTAAAATCTCAAAATGCAGGGGGCCAAAGCCCCCTGCCCCCTTCCGACGACAATGCGCGGTAATATGTCTGCAATGGCGCTTCTTTGACAATCAGATAAATCCTAGCCTGGGAAAAAAAGAATTCATGAATGACCAAGTAAGCAAAGAATTATGATTTGTTTGCGCCAGCAGTGCCACTGAGCAATCGTTAACAGCAGTAACATCATAAAGACAACTAACTAGGATCGTGAACTCGCACGAATTAAAGTTCTCGGTTGAGCAACCTGATAAACAGTACTACAGGCTTGAGCTCTGCAGAAAGCAAACACTGAGCTAGGTAACTCTTAACCAGACAAGTAAGACTTTGGCAACGATGTAAAACACAAGGCCACTGAATAAAAGCTTCCTTCTGGCTATCTAGTAACTAGAGAAAGAGACTATTATGGTAAAATGTCGCATACACCTCGCTCCACGCATAAGAGGCAGTGGCAAGTTTTGCTGATACATCTGGGAAAAAATATTCCTTTGCAATTTGCACATAGTTTTTGCAGACACTGTGTCCAATCACACTGATCGTCGAAATCAAAATATCTGTCGTTTAGCACTTCAAAGGAAATCATAATCTATGCCTGATGCTACATCTAGCGAAATAGTTTCTGAAAACAAGTTGAGAATCGTGTGAGTGTAAGTGATGGAACATTTTGACGCAAATCCATCGCGCGCAAGCTTCGTCACCGCTGTCATCTTCTGAAAAATCACGTGACGTGTGAGACTAATCCGAGAACAGAACGCAGCTGTGCTTGCAATTGTTGAAGTAGATGAAGAAAAATTGCAATCAGTTTATCACAGAGGTCACTGCGATGAGCACAACAAACCTACTAAACGAACAAAAAATCGTTATAAAAAGATTTTGTACGCAGGACCGATAAACCCGAACTTCGCTCGACCCGAAAAGCCCAACCCGATTTACATACGACTATCTGCTACAGTTCAAAAGCTGAACTTTGACTGAACCTGCGTGAGATGAAATTGTTTTTCCCAAAGGTATTAACCTGATCGAGGCCAAATGTTCCAAGTGACATGAACGTCTTCAGGACACGTAAAAACTCCCGTTGAAGAATAAGAGTTTACTTACAGTTTTGTGTCTCATTTAAATTACTGAATGAGTAATTGAAGCCCTTGAAAAGATTGGCCTGTCGTTCAACATTTTTCATAGTAGGTCACCCATTAGTAACGTTGCGTAAAGTGTAAGAGCTTCTCAAACATCAATTTGTTGACACTTTAGGATTGTTTCATCGAGAAGAATAATAACCGAGCAATAGTGAAGCTTCTGTCATTTTCTTATAAGAAGAACATGTTAGGGGCGCTCACGTTTTAATCCTGCAAGACCTTTACATTTGTGTCAAAATTTTCTGTCTTGCTCCACGTGCGACTCCCGAACGGCGAGCTGTTCAGGAGAAATCAAACAGCGGCGCCACTTGACGTAAATTGTGTTTTATTCGTCGCATTGCTACAATGTTGTCTCTGATGAAAAATATCTAAACCTTACTGAAAGACTGCTGATCGAACGCAGGATAGCAGCACCAACCAGTTTAAATGCAAGTTTCAAATAAATGGCCTGTGAAGTCTTCATGGTTTCAATTTGTTTTTGTGATTCAGTGGTGTGGTAAGAAAGTATCTAAAGATTGCAGAAGGCTTCAACATTTACATTCACATCCAAAGTCTGACATACTTCCCAGTGGGCCAAAGCACGTTATTCGTAATTGCGTGAGTTGAAACTTTCAGATCAAAATTTGTGATTCAAAGAAAGACGGATATCGGTTAAGATTTAAAGAGACATTCTCCTGCATAAAAAAAACAAGAAACAAAGCCTTGTTTCCGTCGTAGAATAATGCATAGATTATTTGTACCAAAAAATTAAGATTTTGGATAATTTAAACATTTTGGATAATTTAAGCAGCCGGTATTTCAGGTATGCGTCTCTTTCCTCAGTAGGTGGCAGTATTGCATGTTATTTCGTGCTTTCCTTTTTTTCAAAATAACCAAATCAACTGTAATGCCATTAGGCTTCTTGTGTTGACAACCGTTTTTATCACATTGTCATTAACCCCGGTATGAACACCACTGAACAAGCTAAGCGGACACATGCCCCCAAGTGGACTTTTGGCGCATGAAAGAACGGGGTAAAGTCGTTCCATACTGTGACTTTACAGCTGAATTGACATGAGAGTAAGGATTCTAACTTGCTAGAACACGTTAATCAGAGCTAGCTAGTGTGTTTTAACAGTTTGTCACTGCACAAGTACAGTCAGACCTCGTTTATTCGGACTACTTTCTTTCGTCAAATAATGTCGGTATAGCGAGGTATCCAGATAATCGTAATCGAAAGTATAAAGAATGAAATTCTTTCCAGAGCAAATGCCAGCAGTGTAAACAAAGGTGACGATGTGCAGTACAGTAGAACTCGCCTAAGAGGACGCTCAAAGTGGAACAGGAGAAAACTGTAGACTTAGACGAACTGTCAACTTAAGCAAATATGTAGACTGCATGTGGAACATGACCAAATGAAACACATAGTTTTTTTTGTGTTTTAGCAGATCCGATCGATATACGTAAGCTAGTACGCGAACTGTTAAATACTAACACTGTTACATTCATTGTGCGTAGCAAATTGACTTTCACACTTCCATTGTGATTTAATAAACAACTAAATAACAGCTGGCGTAATCCGGTTTAGCGTTTTTTTCTATTGATTTGACATATCTGTTCCTAAATTCCCCTGTCGGAGTCGGACAGAGAGGTTTCCCGAATTAAGCGGTGAAAAGCATTAGAGAAATCCTTTCCTACCAGTTTTGTGTCGGATAGCAGAGATGGCGCGGACCAGCTCTTTTACGGCCAGACTCCCGTCCGGAGGTAACAAGAAACCGCTCAGCCCGGACTGTTTATGCTGAACCACAAATTCTTTTCCTGCCCGGACTGGCCCATGGTCCGGAATGTAACGTAACTTCAAAAGCCAAATAACAACACTTGAGATTTCAGTTCTTGTCCCTTGGACACTAAAACCATGTTGTCTTAAGATAGTGGCTATAGGTCCGCCATGGGACCTTCATTTTTGAAAACTTATTCTTCCGCCGCCTGTAACGTGACACTAACACACGGCAAGTGTTCGCTGCCTATCTGAAGGGGTGCATTTCAGGTTAGCAATTGAATATTATTGTCAAGTGCCTATTGGTAAATATGTTTTTGTTATTTTCCTCAACCTTTGTGTCATAAGAAATTTTAGGGGTACATATGCTCATCTATCGAAATGCTGAAGGGGTACATGGCCAGAGAAAGTTTGGGAACATTGTTCTAAACCTAAACCTGAGCGACAGACTATAAATGAAAGTGTTTGCTGCTTTCATTGATTCTTAACATGGTTTACTGATTTGTATGGAAACAAGTAAAACGGAACATTAGGAATGGAAAGAACAGCCGCAAACAATTTCGTTGCTAGATTTTGAAACTGTGAAAAACAAAANTTTTTTGTTTTTCGNCTAATTGGCGAGCAGACCGCAGCGGCCCTTAGCGGCTTGGAATGACGTCACGACTAAAAAANTGTTAGCGGACTGTTTCAAAACCTTTAGCGGACGGCCCGAAGACTGGACTGTCAGCAACCCCTGCCATCTCTATCCGATAGCGGAGTTTCCGGTTTTTCGGGGTTCGGATGAAGGAGGCCTGACTGTATTTTACTCGTTCGGGCGTCAACATAATCAAACACACACAACGTCCAAAATTGTTTTTCTTGCCCAATGACTGTTTCGAAGCAAAATGACATGCGAAACGTATTTTGGTTCGTTTCAGAGTCCATGACATTACTTTCTTTCACCTTGCGAAACAAGCAGGAACAGTAAAACAGCATTGATAGCCTGAAGGCTGCTTTGCGAAGCTTTCCCGAGATGCTGGGACAATTTACTTTCCTGTACACGTGTTCTTGGTGTTTCGTCGACCAATGCGACGTGCTTTTCTGCGTACGTGACCCTTGCCTTTCATCGTCGAGGTGCATGCAAAATATTTTAGTAATGCGTAATTTTTTACGACTTCGTTTTTCCGTGATCAAAGGAGCATCAAGCTTTTTCCTAGTCCATTCGACATCTCTAGCTTCCAAGTAGGCAGTTTTACACACATTACCCGAAGATGCCAGAAAGTCATTCCATTGCCATAGTTTTGCTGCAAGTGAAGAACTTGGTCACAGTGTGAACACGAAGTAAACCAAGCCCCACTGACAACGTGAAGGACCGCTCTTCCCACAGTGAAAGCACCAAACGAATCAGTCGGCGGTAACAACACACAGCAATACAAGACTCTCCAACTGGCAACTTGTACCACGAGCTCAGCTTCTTCCAACTATAGCACCCAATCTAAAGCAGTTCGTCTGATACCTTGAGTCTTAAGCAACTTCCTTAATTAGTGCGTGTCTTTACAAGACGTAAGCTTCGCGCTGACATTTTGGAAAAGATGTGCGCCCACGCTAGGGTCATCCTTCCATGGTATTGCAGGCAGCGTCTGTTAACTTGGGCTCCAATCATCGGGTGGTTACTGCTAGTTTCATTCTGTATAAGTTGATTGTTCGGCGGTTGATGGTGAATACCTGGAGATAAAGACTTGTAACCTGCGTATTCGCGTCATGTTGAATGTTCAAACGGATGACGATGAGACGTCAGGCATTTAACTGTTGGTTATCGGGGTGTTGATGGTGCTCCTGCGTCAATTTTTGCTTTGTCACAGTCTTTCAGGTGTCAGATATGATGTACGTTTAAATCTAAATAATATTTTCAGGCGAATCATTACCATACCAATGTTGTAGAGCGGCAATGAGGTTGATTGCTCCTGCCATATAGTGCAGCTTGANTTGTTGCTTTTCGNGCTTTCAGACTCCCTTGCGAATTCGCTGTTTATGTTGCGGAATGCCGAAAACTTCATGGCAATTGACTGTGCTCTGGTGTTACGTTTTNGTTTTAAAGATGTCGAAACAGCGATTTCGCTGCAGTGAGGTATAAACGACGACACNAACTAAACGACTCTTGCTCTTTCCAAATTTTGTGAAGCGTTTTACTATTGTAAATCAATTGGTCGGTGGATGATGGCGAAGAGTTCGTTTGTAATTTATAAATCTTAACCACAAAAACAATTTTGCTCAGATAAATAAGAGAAAGCTTGGGTTAATTAAAAGTCTATGCAACTATAAAAGGTTATTTTTCTAACTTTGACATTCTAAGAAGCGCAAGTACTGCAAACAATTGTGGAGAGTTACGCTTTTTATGAAAACTTGGTTTTCAGGCAAAACGAAACGCAGTGTTCTGTAGTTCAAGAAATGGAGTGCTATAACAAAACTACCGTATTCCCATCAGAAGTGACAAATATGTTGGTCAACGGGATACAAGGAGGGAACAGGTTCGTATTTATATATATTTTCTGGAATTGTGCAAAAAATGACACTTTACAAAATATGCAACTACGTGATTTCGCTTTTAAATAGAAAGTTTTGAATGCTGGTAAATCAACTTTTGTTTCTTTGCAGGTCGGTCATGATTACCGTTTGGGCCAATAATTCAGTCGGTGAGGGACTGAGAGTGACCGTTCAAGTTTACACCAATATTCTCGGTTAGTACTGTTTGTCATTGTGAAACCTCGTTCTTACCTTAACGTTGAGTTGGCAAAGTACAATGTGGAACACGTCCAAAATAACATTTTACAACATTTGCCTTCAAAGCTTTTTTGGTGCTTTTCAGTTATTTTAATAATGTGATTACTAACGCTAAAATCAAAATTTTTCTCTCTTAGCACCTGGAATTGTGACGGACATCACTTCAATAGGAATTACTAGAACTTCCTTAAATGTTTCATGGTCCAGTTTTCAACCTGTACCTGGACCAAGCAACTACACAATTACTGCAACGCCTGTGTCAGGAAGCTCGCCCCCAGTGGTAAGTGGGAGATAGAACCTACGTGTCTTGAACCAAAAAGAGAGAAGACTAATTCTTGCAGAGTGTTGTGACATACATTAAATATTGCAACCTAACGCTATCAGGCACGGAAAAGTGTTCTACATCAGGAAAGCCATGAATATTTGGGGAAAACATATGCAATGCTTCATTTAAACATCGGCATTGAACTGTTGGGTAAACTTACTCTGAAGAACAAAGATTACCTCAGCTTTAAATTTTAAGGTTTAAAGTCAGTAGGTTTGCCATTTTGAAATTTTCTCAGTCTTCTCGGCTGTTTTGATACGTTTGTTAAAGAATTTCTATCACTATATAATTAAAGTCTTTCGGTTTGCTATGAGCTTTTAAGGAATATGCCTCCCATGCTGTACTTTCGACGATTGTGATGATTCGTAACTGCACACAGCCCCATTCAACAATAGGTCAACACAGAGGTGACGCAATCGAATCAATCAGCAAATAATTTTACAAGGGAATCAATTTCATGTATTTTGCTCATCTCAAGTCCTGGTAATTATGAAGGCTTCCGGGTGTTCTATCACTGTGTTTCTTCGGTAGCAAAGTCTGTTCCTGTATGAATGACATGAAGTTCCAGGAGTATATGCACTTATGTCTCTTACTCACTCACACCATAAATGTTCGAAATAAAGAGGCATGCTGACAAGAAAAGAAAAATGTTTGAAAGAAATATTCATTAATTTCTGACTGCTGAGTGCTGCATTTCAAGCCGTATAGTTAAAACGCCAGCATTATTTTATGTTTTCCAGGTAACGAACGTGGCTAAAAACACTATGGTAGTAAGCAACTCAGTTCTTCTTACGGGCTTGAGAGAAGATTTAGCATATACCGTTACTGTGATTCAAACCACATCTGCTGGAATGAGTGATCCTTCTCCAGGCACGATTAGATCCGGAGGTACGCAGACGTTTGTTCACAAATCAATAAACATCACGAGCAAAGTAATGTTGTCGGAAGCAAATTTCTTTCTTTAACTGTTTTGAGCTTGATTAAATCATGCAATAAAATATGCAATTAAAACAAGCCTGCATGGTTCATTTGAAGATCAGTTCTGGCACGAACTTGAAACTTTTGTTAAAACGAGCGCAATACGTCAAAAATTATTTGCATATCCAAAATACCCTGCTAAAGTGGTTATGAGTCTTGAAAATAGATATCAACGAGGGTAAACCTATCATCTGTTTCTCAGTGCCTGGGCCGAAACCTGGAGCAGCACCAAATGTTTCAGTCTCGCAACAGAATCTTGCGAACGGCGCATCGCAGACATATGCCTTNGCAATTAGCAACCCGTGCAACTCANCGGACACTTTCTTTGCAAGGAGTGCTGGAAACATCCTTGAAATCGATGTTATNGTCGCGGAAAATGGGNCGGAGTCCAACACTGGTAATTCAAAAAAAATGTCAAAGTTTTCTAGTTTAGAAAACACGTTTTTCAGAAACTGAAACTATTGAAAAGCACGCGATCTGAAATGTTCTAGAAACGTATGAGTCATGGTCCATTATCTTGAAATTTTATTCATCTGCATTGTATGTGTATGACGTCTTCACGCACACACGCAACGCAGAAGACCTAAGCATACAAATACATGGCAGCGTGAAGCACACACAGAGTGCCGCCGCTACCACCAAGCGTTTGGGAATCCCAGGTACAATTGTTTTATAGATGATTTAGGGTCGTTTTCAAGGTTATAAACACGATTACAAACATAAGTCGTTCTTGGCATATTATGAAAGAATTGAAAAGACTTGACAACATTTGTTAAGACAAAAATTTGTTTTTGAAGAGCTTGGAAAAGCTACATCTCAAGTAATTTTTCTTTCTAGGTACAATAGGCCGATGGGCTGTTTATATTGTTCTAAACCCAATACAACCCTACCACGCAGCAACGATTGATTGCAGAACCTCTGCAGGAAGAAAGAGGCGAGCTTTGTCGAATGATAGACAAACTTTCACCGTCGGTGAGTGTTTGAGCGTAACATCCACTGTCGCGATTCGCGAAACTATCCAGGTTACTGCGTTTTCAGCAGACATGGGGCGATTACATCACAAATGTAATCGATTGCGATTGCGAATAAGCAAAATCACAATGTAATCGATTGCGATTACATTGGAAGTAATCACGATTACAATCACGATTAAATTTGTCTGGAAACATCTTCAGAACGAAAACAAAACTCATTTGCATGGTTTGATGTACTGTAAGTATATTTTCAGACAACATACGATATGAATCAATGCAATAAACGAAATTACTAATCTGTGAGAATCAAGCACCGGAAGAAAGAAAAAACNCATTTATTGTTTGTTGAGATATTTGTGCAGTAAACAAACCAGTGGCATNACTGGAGGTTTGAGTTAGAGAGGAAATTTAGCTGAAAGAGGTCCACTGGCCTCTGTAGGNGACCTAGTCAACACTCAGAAAAAAAACTTTTGCTTTCCAATGTATTTTCCTTTCAAATGTAAAGTGGGCAGCTGGGGTTGCAATTTTAATTAGATTTTTTTAATTGGTAACTGTACTGTTTGTGTGTTTTATTTTATTTTTTTCTATTTATATTTCATGCACTTCGCAGAGGTGATGATGCCTACATCGTAGGCGAAATATATATTCTGTAAGATCTTAAAGTGCCTGATTCTTTGCTGAGAAAAGATTTCTTTCCATAGACAGTGCTCAGAAAAAAAACTTGAGGAATGATGGTGAATCCTAGTGTGGATGGCTACACTAAAGCCCCAAATCAATGGAAAATACTCCGAAAAACGCAAAAGGACGACAACCTACTAAAACCCAATTAAGAGAAATACTAAAACCGAGATATAAGTTAGGTGGGACCTGGTTTTTACATTTAGCTGGCCAGGGGAGTCAAATCGCCCCTCTTCCTTCCCNTCAGCTATTCCACTGCAACAAAAACTTTAGATATTGATTAAACAAAATAATCAATGCTTAAAATCTTTGTTACAGTTGATAAACATCAANGTTTCAAATCTTTTATCAGTGAAACGACATCTATCAGGCTTGAACATTTGCCCAACAACGCTGAAAATTCATGTGTTAGTAATTTCAAAATTGCTGACTATTTCTTCTAACTGCGGATTACGATCGTCTGCAAGCCAACAGAGCATTCTGCAGCTTTTAATTTGAAATGAATGAACAGTGATGCCAATATAGCTGCGCATCTGTCTATTGGCCCACACGTCAATGGTCAACAAAACCTCACTTGTTTCGGTGAGTGTTTTTTACCAGTATCTGGTGGATCAAGGTTGACATGCTAGTTATCCTTGTTGTGGAAAGGCACTTTCGATTAAATTACCTTATTCCTCTGAAAAAAATTTAATTTGCTGTATATAAATAACTGTACTATTTATATACATAGCCTACTCCAGCACTTACATTTATAAGTTCACTTAGAATATATATCTAAATAAAACCAGCACCTCTCCACACAATGTCTCGCTATTCTGTTAGCGAAATGTCAACCCACTTTTAAGAAAAGCTCCTATTTTTGTTGTTACGTCCTCACTAGACTCACAACGTTACTTCTGGCGGCCAACAGGAAGGGTAGCTGGAACAAAGCGGAATTAGCTACAAACGCTGTGCTTGCCCTGGACTATCTGGATATAAACCACACAGAGGCAGGGGCAGATCCCGCCAGCATAGGCGTAGCCAGGGGGGAGCCTTGCACCCCCCTAACTTTTTTGAAAATATAGTCATTTTGTTCTTTGAGAGGCGTATTTCCAAACAAAATAGTGTTATTCGCCTAAAATCAAACATTTCTCCCCAAAAAATGTCTGGGTTAGCTACGTCACTGCCCGCCAGTAAGGTTGGGGATGGTGATTTCAGAAATATTTGGTAGTCAACTCTCATAGCGGCCTCGCCACTGTAAAAGTATGCTTCATAACACTGCTGTTACAAAACAATAAACGACAAAATGGCCTTATTTTGCTAATGCTGTTTTCTGAATTGTAAAAAATCATGATGAATAAAGTTACTTTCGTAGGTTTTTTGGGGGGGCGATCGCCCTAATCGCCCCCCTGGATCCGCCACTGCACAGACGGGCAAATAGCCTCCCCTGAAACGTAATCATACCAAACGATGATAAAGGAGGAAACCCACCCACCACAACCGCGTTCATCGCACAGTGATGTGGGGTGAAGATTTTCAAGTTTAATCGCGAAAATAATCGTTGATTACGATTAAATTGTCAATGTAATCGATTGCGATTACATTTCGTTTGTAGTCAGTTCAATCGATTACGATTACTCAAAAAACTGTAATTAAACTTCAAAATCTTCACCTTGAAATTACGATCAGAATCGCAATTGACGATCAAGGGCGTACGCAAGGGGGGGGAGGAGTTTGAAAAAAACACTTGAGCTTGATATTTTACAAAAACTTCATTATCTGCGCTTAGGAGATTAATTGTTTTCGCATACTTTTACCTTGTTGATTTGTCGACCTAATGCAAAAACCACGGATTAAATTTGTATGCAAATTTCAAGAAACATTGTAAATGGGCTAAAAAGTAATATTTAGGTTTTGGTTGGAATCTGGGTTGTCGTCTGCGACCAGAAACCATCTCACCACTTTTTTGCGACCCACCCACTACGCATGTTTAGGATTGTGTTCCGCGATAGTTCACTTTATCCGAAATAACTGTTTTTATTTGATCTGCTAAGGCTGATCAGCGCAAGCGCTGACCGCATTGGCTGCATTACCAATTTCTGTAGCATGATAGAACTGTTGCACGAGCTTAAAAACAGCAATTTTTAACTTAGAAGCATTCAGGAGTTTGATAATGTCTCAACAGGGACAAAGGAAAACTAAAAGTGTGCTGGATTTCTGTACATAACAATAAAACGAATGTTTTCTTGCGTGCTTAATCACATTCCCAATTCTTGTGTAGTTTAGCAAGATTCAATCTTGCAAATCGGGGTGTGCGTCAGCCGGTCCAGCCACACACGTTTTATGCTTGACTGCCCGTATTCGACAAGACATCAGCGCAGCCTCATTTTGCAGTTGTAAATTGCTCTAACGCAGTGATGAGTGTGTTTTACACCCCTGTTTCAACGAGCTGCCTGATATTTTTGTAGGTATGAACTGCTGTGTCGTAGCGTTGAGTTTATTTTCCACAGATATCCTAACTTGGAACGCTGATAGTTTATATTCAGTGCACTGACACATAAAATAAGGGGAGTGTGTGTAGAAGTATATGCATATTATGTCAATATACTTCGCCAAAACGTTGGTATGGAAACGTGAATATGACGTCAAATTGTGACTGCACAAAGAGCGCACACCAAATACAAATTGCCACCATATGCCACTGAATGAAATCCCCATGAAAATTTTCTGTGTACGCCACTGTTGACGATTACGATTACCCCATGTCTGGTTTTCAGTGCTCTCACGTTTAGGGATTTTGTCCCTAGATTGCAACTTTTGGCCCTTTTTAGAGGATTTTTTTAGGGATTTTTGTACAAGTTTGAAAATGTGCAAAATGAATCATTTGAGTTTATTTCTCAAATAAAAAAATGCCGTTTGGTTCTGTGTTTAACACTTATCATGGCGTTCCGATTTTAGGCTGCGCCACCACAGATTCAACGATTTTTTTATGTAAAATAGGGAAATTTAGTACTGTTCTTGGAATTTTGGAGTTGCATTTGTGAGAGCCCTGTACGTTTTATTTCTTGCAGTTCATCTACACTGACGATAATTCAGGAGTAGGTATGCATATAATCCTTTGCCTTACTGGGCCCGGTAATTCTGCACCGTGCACAGCAACCCCTGGCAGTGCCGGAATAAAGTTACACCTCGTAGGGTTTCTCTCGGGCAGCGCGTCAGCTGCATCCATTACGCGAGCCATGCAGTAACTACAAACAATAAGCGTAGTGAAATTTTTGGGCATGAATTAAAGTATCAAAGCAGTAAGTGTTGAGCTGCCACGTAAAAAGCAAGGGCGGTGCAGGATGCAGGCTGCGGGGGTAATTTCGTTGTGCAGTTGCGTAACTGAGAAAAGTGTTGTGCTGCGGAAATTCGTTGGGCTCGGGAACGGTCAGTCCGAAGAGGAAATGCGAGGCAAAAAAAGAGGAAAACAGAGACAAGGTGTATAGGTAACACGGAAATGTGTAGAAAGCTTCGTTAAAAGGGGGATAGTGATGACATTGAAACGCGCTGAAGTTGACGAGAGAGGTGGTGTGACTTCCCTGTGTAGGTGAGAAAGCGTGGAGTTGTTTTGGGTGGGAGCCATCCTCTACTTGTGGGAAACCTGAAAATCGCGTTTGATGACTTTGAGATCTTCAAAGGAAAAAGTTGTGCTTGCAACGTTGTCGAACGAGTGAGTCAATTTAATGATATTTGAAGCGGTCGCATGGGCTCAGACTATGCTGCAGCTCAAAATATGCTGATATGGAGATTCTACTTGAATGTTGAAACGCTGAAATCAATGCAGTAAGGTGTCCTCGGTAGGAAATTGGGGCCAAGAAAGACGACAAGTTCAGCGCACAGCTGGACGAACACTCGCCCACGAGTAGACGGCAGAGAGTGAACAGTCTTTGCGTCAGGCCAACTGGCGAAGATATGCCGCTTCAAAATAAAGCAGCTACGCGCAGTCGAAGAGAATTTGCAGTAAAGAATTCAGTTACAACACGTAGAATGTGCAGATGGTTGTATGCCAGACAACACGCTCGGCAGTGCAGGAGCATCTGTGCCGTTGACTTCGGAAAGCCGGAAAGGATGCGATCCACAACGCCATTGAGAAAGCTCTGTAGAGGTGCTGTGCAGATGCAGAGGAACTGACTGCGAAAAGCCACGATAAAAGTGAGACTGTGGTTGGAATGCACAAAAACGAGGGCCAAGGTAGTAGGTCATAAAGTGTTGCTTGTTGAACAAACAGCAGAGACGAAAGGCAAAGCTGAAAGGAGTGTTAGAAAGAAACAAAAGAGAGCACATTGCGGAATGCATCGGGAAATGATAGCCGGAGAAAGAGCATGAATACGGTGAAGCTTTGCTGGAGAAAAAAATGCGGAATGTTTGTGTGGCTGCATGGCGGAGCTGGGCGTGGACCGAAAATGGACGTTGTAGCAAACCAAAGCAAAGATGAAACAAAGAGAGTAGTGAAAAAAAGCACACACATTATATGCAAGACAATTCAGCCAGAGCTGTTTACGCCTTTACGGTCTGTAACGGTCCGGTCTGCGCACAACACGGGTGCGAGTATGACGTGGTTTGGACGGCGGTTACGTCAACAGACGTTGGTGTCGAATTGCATCGCTCGGAAGAGAAAAAGAGGGGAAACATGGGTCATTTGAGCAGCAGGAAGCCTGGTGTTGCTGTTGGTGCTTGCAGAACGATAAACATCATGGTAAGACTGGTGAAAGTCTGATAACATAAGTGGGCTGTAAGCGGTCAATGCCGACTGTGTAGGCTTTGCCTTTCCAATCAACGGTGTACGTTATGGGGCCACGGCGCACGATTTTCCAAAGAGAAGTCCATGGTGCGTCCAAGGAATGTTTTTTGTGTTCGTTAGACATCATCACGTGACAACACGTGAGCAGACGTTTATTGACATGCACTTTTTGATGAGCTGAGAAACGTGTGCGCACATACTGATAAGATGCCACTCGTTGTTGATGTCGTTGTGGTGCGGCTTGGTGATCAGTCTGCCATTCGTTGGCCGTTGGTAAAACTGGTTGGGAAGCCGCAAATTCATGCCCTACAACTTCATAGCAGCACTTAAAAGCACCAGTGTTTCTGTATGCTTTCGAGGAATCAATCGACTGCCATCTGCTTTCGTCTTTTTGCGATGATTCAAACTTGCACATATCTCTATTCAGTA
>JGI24022J15233_10005024_pt1 | contig 13864 bp, 6 predicted proteins | sample Ectturendosymbi2_FD_15233 | JGI IMG/M metagenome (IMG submission 15233) | reverse complement strand
CCTATGGTTCTGTCTTCAATGCAGTTGCAAAAAGTGTCTGTAAACCTGTGATTTCGCCGGCTTCAATGTCTTGTACTACGTTCTGTATTGTCTTTTTTTATCAACCTGCGTTCTGCAGAGTGTGTGTGTTCATACTATGGACTTCGTGTCTGCTATAAACAAATAAATTAAATTTAGATCTCTGCTAACTCAGTATTAAAAATCCATGCTCACTAAAACAAACATTTGCTCACTGTACAGTTTTCTTACAACGAAAACACTGTATACAACTGTTGCCGTATCATTGAGCATTTTCATTTTTTATACGTCCATTTGCGTTGCATCGCCAACAACCTGAAAAAGATAAAGCAAAATGTCGACTTTGCCCCTCCCTGGAAAAATTTCTGCGGACGCCCATGGCTAACCATAAGTTTCTCGCAACAGACTCCGGTCCACTTGCGCAGATCCTTAAGGAAAGGCAGAAGCACCAGCAGTGGTAGACCGAGTGTATCTGTTGAAATTCAGTGTGTCGTTGTACAAATCGCATTTTTAGTGTGATTTGGCTGGTAAATTTTAGTAAATTAAATAAATGCGGGACAATTTGCTGATGGAAATAGATGATTAATTGTTAGTACGCTTGCAAAAACTATTGTCGGTAACTGAAACGTTCTGAGCCAAAATTGTTCGCGTCATTTCCTTGCTTTGGTCGCATTATATGGATTTTTTTGCTTTCATAAATGCGCTTTTTCAGTGGGCTGTTGACATATCAAACAAACTTTTGGCGACGCGCGAGAAGAGTTTGACCAAGTACAGTACATTTCAACAGACGTTTGTGGCGAGCAACGCAGTATATATTGCGAACAAAAATGTGCGAAGAAACGTAAGCAGAAATGGCAAAAATGCGGCGAATTATACGAACATCGAGACAGCAAAACTATGTGGCAACATCAGCATTACTGTTTCTCAGTAGCCCCGTTGCAGCATTTCCCGACGCCAAGTAGCCTGACACGACAAATGACACAAAATACCTTGTGTACGAAAAAGTGAAAGAGTTATCTTATTTTTGTTTTAAAGGTATTAATCGTGAAGCCGGATGAACTTGTATGCTAAGCCACGAAAAATTTACTTGTTTGGCTNACCTGCTTGTTCTTCGCCCTTTTGCTTATTTTGAGTGTCATCACGTGAAACATTTGCACACTAAACTATCCATCACCAGNTTTGTGGACACGTGAATGGCATTCCTCACGCAGGACGGCAAACAGGTGCAACCGGACCAAGCGCTCGATAGAGTTCAAGAGTTCGACCAGCTTTTCACATTTGCAGCATAGCTTTCTGCTGAAGTTTGGACTAGATCTATTTTAATCAAATTAAAACTAGTCAACAGAAGAAATTGCACCTGAACCTAGTGCCGAAAACGTTTAATGTTTTGACCATTGTGTCGCCACAGGCTGCTTTCACGAGCGTTATTATTTTCAAATGGGCCAGTTGTACTGGTTGTGCAGTGACGAAGAAGAACGGCGACTGTTTTTGTTCATTTCTTCCTCCAACCATTCCAGTATTTTGTCTTCTTCTTCCTCCGAAACTTCAGCAAGTTTAGGATTTGCTGACGATGTTCCTTCTATCGAAAGAACTATGCCCTCCTCGGCACAAAGTTTATCGATTTCCTCCAGAACTTTTGAGTCAGTCTTTGGAGGTCGTTCTCTGCGTTTCAGAAATCTTTCCTTGGGCTTTTCATCAACTTTTTCAGCCACAGGCTTGGTCTCCAAAGGAGGAATAAAGCCCATTTCATGGAGAAACTTTGGGTTCTTGCTCTCTGCCACCAGCTTGCCAATTTCTTTAGCCCGCATAGCTGCTTTTTCTTCATAGAAACGGTCCATTTCAGCAAATCTTTCAAAAACTCCTTCGCAATATTCCTCCCATTCCTGTACAAAGTTTCTTCTTGGCTCATCCCACTTAGGGTCGATTTCATCAGGTTCTTCGAGGATAACGTCAAGTTTCGTTTGATATTTCGCCTTTTTAGCAGCGTCTCGCTTTGCTTTCTGCTTGTGCATTCGGCAAAACACTGGTCCGTACAACTTCAGCGGGGTGGCTTCGCTTGGCAAAGGCAACCACCTGCGCTTAACCGTTCGCTTTTCACTGTGCTTGCGCTCACATCTGCTGCAACATGGTTGCTCAGTACCGGGCGACGATGGCGACTGCGAAGTTTGTTTTGGAGTTTTCTTTTCCATGTCTCTTATTCGTTCTGCTCTAGGTTTTTGGCTGCTTTCCACATGTTCCTTCTTTTCGTCAACCTGTCCAGGAATTTCCTCCTCCTGGGCTGGACAGACTTGACCATTCTTTCGCTTTCCGGCTCCGATTGACCGACAAGGCGGTGTTCCGCTCTTTCGTGCTCCAGTTTTTCTTCCCGGCAAAGGCTTCGGTGATGTCTTTGGTGACGCCATCAGTGACGTATTCCGTGATGTATTCAGTGACGCCATCTGTGATGTCTTTGGTGACATCTTCGGTGACGCCAGTGGTGATGTCTTCGGTGATGCCTTGGGTGATATCTTCGGTGACGCCATCGGTGATGTCTTTGGTGATGTCTTCGGTGACATCTCCAGTGACGCGTTCGGTGACGCCTTGGGTGATATCTTCGGGGATGCCATCGGTGATATCTTCGGTGATGTATTCAGTGACGCCTTTGGTGATGTATTCAGTGACGCCTTTGGTGATGTCTTTGGTGACGCCTTGGGTGATATCTTCGGTGACGCCATCGGTGATGTTTTCGGTGACATCTTCAGTGACGCCTTTGGTGATGTCTTTGGTGACGCCTTGGGTGATATCTTCGGTGACGCCATCGGTGATGTCTTTGGTGGTGTCTTCGGTGACATCTTAGGTGACACCTTTGGTGATGCCTTGGGTGATGTCTTTGGGGACACCATCGATGATATCTTCTGTGATGTCTTCGGTGACGCCTTTGGTGATGTCTTTGGTGACGCCTTGGGTGATGTCTTGGGAGATGCCATCGGTGATATCTTCGGTGATGCCTTCAGTGAAGTCTTTGGTAACATCTTAGTTGACGCCTTCGGTGACTCCATTGGTGGTGTCTTCAGTGACTCCATCGGTGGTGTCTTCGGTGATGCCATCAGTGACCCCTTCGGTGACGTCTTCGGTGATGCCTTCGGTGATATCGTTGGTGACGCCTTCAGTGAAGTCTTCGGTGACACCATCGGTGATGTTTTTGGTGACGCCATCAGTGACGTCTTCAGTGATGCCTTTGGTAATATCTTCGGTGACATCTTCGGTGATGTCTTCGGTGATGCCTTCCGTAGCTTGTTCAATGACGTCTTCAGCGATGTCTTTGGTGACGTCTTCGGTGAAGCCTTTGGTGATGTCTTTGGTAACGTCTTTGGTGATGCCTTCAGTGCTGTCTTCAGTGACGCCATCGGTGATGTCTTTGGTGACACCATCGGTGACATCTTCCGCGATGTCTTCAGTGATGTCTTCGGTGACGTCTTCGGGGACCGCTGTTTGCCAACGTATGCTGGAGCTTTTTCACGATAACTCTCTTGTGAGAAAAAAATATTCCATTCTACCCCATCCAATTTGATTTCTTCTTGCGTATCCATTGTCTGAACAAGATCTGCAAGAACGCTTTTCTCATCCGGTTGTGTTTTTATTTTCGCAACACTTTTAATATCGATGGTGTTCTTTTTTTCAAACATGAGTTTTTTCATTTTTGACAGTTTGCTTTGATTTCCGACACAACCCACTTTTGTGTCAGAAAATACGACTTGCTTGTATAATTCAGTCTTCTTTGTATCTGCGGGCATTTTCTCAATTCCTAACTGGTTGGCCCCAGGGGATTCTTTCTTTTGATCAGCGGCCTCATCTACCTGCTTGCAAGTTTCTCTTTGCTTCATGGGATGAACGTTTTCCACATTCATTGTACAAACATCGAGTGAAGATTTGGATTTTCGAGGACTTGAAACAGTATCGGGTTTAGTAGCTGAAAGCACCTGGCTGGCTGTTGGTGAACCATGACTTGCGACTTCTTCTTCGGTAGTTGAGGTTGTAAAATTTTCTGACCTCTGCAGAGCTCGGTATCTTTTCATCTTTGATCGGTAATTTGCGCTTGGTGGGATACTAAAGGGACCCACGCGGGAGCGAGAAGGTGAAACTGTTTTTTCCCGTTTAAATTGTTTTTGCTCTTCTTGTGTCCCTGCATCAGCAAAAGTTCTCTTTCGCTCGGGATACGAAGTGACCTTGACTTGCAGACGGGGAGTTTTCTTGTTGTTTGGGCTGCACAACGCCGTCTCCAATTCCTGTTCAATTTTGTTGCCGGCAAATCTCTGAGCTGAAGGATGTCGCACAAAGTGTATCAACTGTTGGTTAGAGAGGAGAGCGAGCTTCTTTTCGCTGAGCACCTCTGGAACAGCAGTTGTTTCGGAAGGTAGGTCAGCTCGTGGCGAGTTTTCGGTGTCGCCACCGTTTACAGCAGCAGCTTCTGGTTTAAATAAAGCCCTTTGAATTTCACTCCTGCCTACTTTTTTTGACACTTCCTTCAAATGTTTTGACACCAAGTCAGGTGCTACTGGGTTCCTAGGAGATTCCCGATCTTTTTTTGGAGATCCAGTTGGGGTTTGCACTGTGGAAAACTCCGACGAGCTGCCAATCACTTTACAGGGATCCTTAAGAGATTTCCGATCTTTTTTTGGAGATCCAGTTGGGGTTTTCACTGTGGAAAACTCCAACGAGCTGCTAATCACTTTAGATGGAATTCTAGCAGATTCCCGATCTTTTTTTGGAGATCCATTTGGGGTTTTCACTGTGGAAAACGCCGATGAGCTGCTAATCACTTTACATGGGTTCCTAAGAGATTCCCAATCTTTTTTAGGAGATCCAGTTGGGGTTTTCACTGTGGAAAACTCCGACGAGCTGGTAATCACTTTGTATGAAGTTTGTCCGGTAGATATTTTAACTCCTGGATGATTCACAGTCGAAGTAACTGACTTCATCGCAGTCACTACTTTCGGATCTTTCGTTGCTTGAGGCCCAGGCAATGTTTCAAGCACATTAGCTGAAAATCTTGCCGGTGAGGCCATTTCAACAGGATTCTTGCTTGAAACAGGCGCAGCCACCGCTGCTGGTGGCGACCTGTTCATATGCGCCGCTGTCGTCTAGAAACAAAGAAAATGTTGGATATGCTGCTGGCAAGTTTTGCCTCAACAAATTTTCACATAAAGAAAACTAACAAGAAGACAAATATTTCAGATAGAACAGTGGTCTTCAACCTTTTTTGTTCAATCGCCCGCCTACAGAAACTTTTCTTCAAAATCGCCCCCCCTCCACCTATGGTCTTATTGTTGGCAAAAAATATTATTTTAATTTGATATTATTTCAATGCTAATGAAATAAAGGGATAGTTTAATTAGCACAAAAACAAACAAACAAAACGAAGGCAAATGCATTGTAGAAACAACGTTATTCATTTCCAAAAGCAGTTGGTTCCAATCAGGGCTGTGGAGCCGGAGCCAAAAAATTTTGAATGGTGGAGCAGGAGCCTGAAATTTGAGTTCCCATTCAACAGACATGTTTTGTGTAGCAAGCCATTAGTACAAAATGCAATTGTTTTTTATTTTTAATGAACCAAACCGTTCTGGAGCTGGAGCGAAAAAATTTGGATGTTTGCAGCTGGAGCCGGAGCCCGAAATTTGAGTTTCGGCTCCACAGTCCTGGTTCCAACTACTGCGAACCTTGCCCCTGGTTGTTATCTGCAAGTTTTTTAAAGCAGGTTGCAAATCGGTCAGCTTAAGTCTTATGGCGTTTCCACCTGTCTTATTCATCTCAAGACTATTGCGGTATTTGTTACGCATGTGCAGTACTTGGCTGAAACTTGCTCAGCAACATATTTCGTCGGAAACTTCAGTAGTAATATTATCTTAACTTTCCCCAAAACTTCCGGAAAACGCTCAGTGCACTTGATCCAAACGTCTGACCATCCGTGATAATAAAATATAGCACATGCTTCATTATCGCTTTGGTAGTTGATGAAAAGTTCCTGGATATGGAATCGCATTCGCTTATATTAGTCAACTGGCAAAACACTTCAGCCAGTCACTTTCTACGCAATCCCACTTTTGGCGTTATTTCCACAAAAGAAAGACATTTTAGCAAACCTCAAACTACAGGTGGCGGAAACGATGTTTTGGATTTTTTAGTTTAGCCAAGATGTGGGTGGTTGGACTTACTCGCTAGTTTAAGCAGGGATGTAGTGCTAACAAAAGAGGTGTGGGTACCCATCCAAAAAATAGCCCTTTTAAAACAGCTTAAAACTCATTTTAAAGCAAACGTGCAAAAGGTGTGGGAACGCCGCTCCCGCGACGCCGTTCCCCCGCGTTCCTGCCCCACCATACCCCTGAGTATACGTTATCCCTTTCCTAGCCTACTGCACTGACATACTGTGTTATTAGTCAGAAGAACACAGTACAGCTACATCTACAAGCACAGAAAAACACTCGAACTGACTGAAAAACATGATAAGCACGTTTTACAATTTACAGCTAGCTGTAATTAATTTTGCTAGCCATTAATTGCTACGTAAATCGTCTCATAACAGTCATTTTTCACGTATTTTTTTAATAAAAGACACTTGGTTCCACTGTTTTAATCACGTTACGAACCAAAGTTCATAAAACACATGATACCGCTCTGTGACTGTTATGCCTACTAAACAATGTTTTGGCAATGCTCTACCGAAAACTATATGAAGTCTTGTTTCAAGGCAACTTTGCTAATAATAACATATACAGTTGTGGGGATTTGTGGCAGTTCATGGCGAAAACCAATTAGGCTAAACTTAATTGCAACTCTTGACTAATATTCAGGCTTGTCCATGGGAATGTCATTCCTATGGGAATCCCATGGGAAATGTCCCATGGGATGGGACAGGCATACATTGTTAGGGGATGGGAATGGGACAGATAAATATGTCCCATGGACAACCCTAGGCTTGTCCATAGGAATGTCATTCCTCTGGGAATCCCATGGGAAACGTCCCATGGGTTGGGATTGGTTGGGACAGGCATAAATTGCTATGGGATGGGAATGGGACAGATAAATATGTCCCATGGACAACCCTGCTAATATTCTTAATCACAGCGAAAGTCGATGCGATGATTCAGTAGTAGCAATGTTATGATTGTTGGACCATTTTTGGTATCTTCGAAGAAACTGACGTTTTTGGTCTTTTTAAAAATGGACTTCGGTCGATTGGGTATTTTCCGATAGCTCTATCAGTGGCGGTTGCTTTCAACCAACATATATTTAATAAAACGAATCAACACATACTACGGTATACGAAAAAGGTCCAAAATTCCTTGCGTGTTGACATGCCTGGAGACTTGCAAATTTTATTGATGTCGCTTTTTTGACGCTGCTCATGCAACGACTGGGTCAGCAATGTCCAACCCGCGGCCCGCATGCGGTCTGGTCGAAGGTTTGGTGCGGCCCATCAGGATTTCGTTGTAGTAAAATTATCCGACATACTGACAACCTGTCCTTATTTTGATAATATCTTGAATTTGACATTTTTGATGCAGGAGGTCTTCAGTGCCACTTTATCCCGTCTGTTACCATTGCAGTTAGGAATCGAACGCTTCCCTGCATTAGCTTAAACTAAATTTAGTTTGCTAAGATCAAAGTAAGTCATTCAATGTGCGGCCCTCATTAATGTCATTCCATGTGCGGCCCTGGTCAAGACAGTGACATAGTTTTTGGCTCAGTAAACCATTTGTGGGTTGGACATAGCTGGACTAGGTCAACAAACTACCAAAGTACATATTGCAACAGTTTCCCCATCATTTTATCTTATTTTAAACATTCGTCTTTTAACAATATACCTGAAAATTCATCCGAACCGCCCTGCTTGGCTCCCAACCAATATCACTCTCCATGGCCTTGGATATAGTTAGTGCGTTAATGCGTTGCACAGGACAATGTTAGTTTGATTGTTGTTACATCATCAGTCCTATATCTTGTGCTTTATAACCTTTTTTACAAAACATGGAGTCGCAAATGCATCAAATGAATTGGTTCCAAAGTGGCAAAATAGTTTTTACTTTTGGAATTAATTCAGAATTTTAATANATTCTAATCTACAGAAATCGCCCCCTGGAAACTGAAATCTCCCCCCAAATCTGGTAAATCAGAAAATCGCCTCCTTAATGCATAAAATCGCCCCCTGGGGGGCGATTTCGCCCATGTTGAATATCACTGAGATAGAAGAACAGCATTTATCTTAAACTAAAAAGTCATGAAACAAAATGAATAAGGAAATGCACATACGAACCTAAAAAGTGCTAAGACCGGTTAAAACCAGTCACATTGAACAAGAGCAAAACCGGAAAATTATACGTGACAATATGACGACATAACTAACGTCATTACGACACGACAGAAGATATTAAAGAGAATAACTGTCAAGTGCAAGGAATGGAAAGAAGGTTCCAGAATGAATGAAGTAACCAATCATAAAAATTACAGAAGCAACCAATCGGATAACTTGAAAGATGTGCCTCCACGGAAACCGCAACGGAGGATTTAAAGAAACAGAACCACCAGCTATAAATACACTGTAAAGCGGAAATAAAGACATTGCTAGACAGAGCCGCTGGCCATCTAGGGCTAGAACCTACCTAGAAAGAGGCGGTNNCCATCTAGGACAAAAAACTATCTAGAAAGAGCTGGCGGCCATATAGCACAACCAGTTAGTTGGAACTACGGGCCAGCTAGGATGAAGAAAGAATGTTACCTAGAGCTATCTGCTCGCTAAAACTACCAGCAACTAGTTAGTGCCATGTGCCTTTCTAGCAACGAGCTTTTGTCAGTGGCGTAGCTAAAATTAAACATTGTTAGAATAAAGGATTATTGTGCAACATAACTATCGTTTTAGACAGTTAGTAGACATGACAGTGCCTTTATTTAACAAATATTAACTCCTTACATAAATAACAATAAACCCGTCCAAACCACCTTATCTAATATAATGATTCCATAAAAAAATAACTGACTGGTAGTTGAAGTCAATATGAGATACAAATATTAGTAACAAAGTAGTAAAAAACGACAATGGGTTAACACTGTGTTGGAAAGAGTGACCGTCTCGGAATATTCAGAGACGGTAAGCCTTATATTCTTTGTATTACTTATCTTATTCCGCTTTCGTATGAATAATAAAAATATTGGTAAATAAAATATAGTTTAATGAATTACGGATTATGGATAAGTCACTAGACAGAGTTCTATCTCAGTTAAACATATTTGAGATTAACACAGGCGTAATTATGGGACGTTAAAGCGGGTCTAGAATCCGTGAATACGGTCCATAACCTAGCAAATGAACCCGCGATAGCAAACCCATACTTTGTTAGGTCAAAATGCATGCTGTGCCTCCCTTAGGGTACACACAGATCTCACAGATATGACCAACACGAACACTACACCGCGAAGACAGAGAAACGGAGCTAAAAAAAGATATAATGATTCCTTCGTGTTTGTGGACAAACTGAGTTACAGACTATCAACAAGTTCATCGTATGATGAACTGACCAAACTATAAATAGGCCACTTATCAGCAAACAGTGGTCCACTTAGAAGTTCTAGTGGTCCACAGAGAGTTTCATAAATCCTTGATCAAACGTTCCAGAAACGTTTCGACTAGTTGTTCGTGAGGTATCAGCATTGCAAAGTGGTCCATCGGATATTTTTTCAATTGTTCATAGGCAAAAAAGTTTGAGAACCACTGGTTTAAAGTGACAAGAAGTTTGCAACTAAACAGCACACGCTTCAATTTAAGTGAAACTTTTAGGTTAACAAGACGGCGTGCCAAGATGCCGAGATTTTACAGAGGAATTTGGTCTTTTAAACAAATGATCTTAAAGTTTCCGAACACGGTTATTCGCCCCATGCCCTAAACCAGTTTTAGGAACACAACTTTGCTCAGATGTCTAAGACCCCTTTCTCCTGTTACAGGAAGTTCCCCAAATAATATCCCAAATAGAGTGCTGTGCAAAAGTTTAATGTAAGTTGAAAGAATAAACCATGAACAAAGACAAAAAAAGGTTTTGCAAAGTAATTGGTATTTTGTGTGTTCACGATAGCTCCTCAACAGCGCTTTAATCAATTGAGGCATATTGTCCACAAGCTTCATGCAGTATTCTCAAAAGATTTCTTTAGTCCATAATTATTTTAAAGCAGTCACCGAGTAATTTTTAGCTTGTTGGCTGTTTTCCCTACACTTTTTTAACAACATCAACAAATTTTGAATAGGATTTAAATCTGGTCAATTTCCGGACCAGTCCAACAATCGAATGTTTTTCTCCCCAAAAAAATTCTCAGCAACCTTACTTTTGTGACAGGTGGCCCCATGATGCATGAAAATATTGCATTGATCTACAAATACACGAAACTGTAACGTTTCTTTGAAAATTTGATACATTTTGCTCTATTTATAGTCATTACAGTGGTCACTACACCACTGCACCTGACTGTAGAAGTTTCTTTCGAATTTTTGCTAGAGATCAATGGAGATAGCATTGCAATCGTTAGGATAATATGTTCATTCCTGCTGCTGGTTTTCAAGTGACTTCCATTCCACTTCTCTTACAACCAGTATAAACGCCATTCTGTCAAAACGTAACTATTGACTGATGTACAGCAGTTTCTATGACTGCTAAGCTGAAGGATACTTGTCGCTTTGTGTACCATTCTTCGCTTAATAAGTTTGTCTTAGCTTGTTTTTTGCCTAAATAGCCTGTATTTTGCACATTTGTAGGGGAGCTAATAACTAAATACTAGCTGGTTACGAGCCTATAAAAAACAACATTGACTCCTCAATGCTATATCAAGTTTTTGATATATTTCCAAGCAAATGCTGTTTCAACAACAGCATTTGCTTGGAAACGTTGCTGCTTCGTACGTCATGAGTGCGTTTTTACAGTTTACGTTAAAGTATTTCCATTTACAATATATCAATTTATTGATAGTGGTCTTAAACTTTAGTACAGCGCTGTAATGATAAGCTATAACACCTTGATTTCTAATAAAAACAATTTACAAGTTTTTTTTTTGTGTGACAGGTTAAAGTTTAATTGTTTAACCGTTAAACAATAAGCTTTCTTGCCAGATGGTCAGGTTTGCAACTCACACACCATAAAATACAGCCTATTCTTATGACCTATTTCGTCATATACCAACCCATTGTGATGGTTGCAACGTAAAAAGCAGAAGTGTTCCCTGGCTCAAACCTCTAGTTACGCCACTGATCAAGGGGGTTGATTACATCATAGACCTGGTTTGACCACGCCTTGGTGTACAGCCTGCCGAACTCTCTAATGTCACTGAAAATTATGAGGTATTTCGAGACCTTCTATGGCTGCTTTCATCGCAGCCTTCCCGAGAAGAAATGTGGTTTGAAAATTATGAATGATTCCGGATTACTTGTTGGACACACAACGCAGTTTTCTTGGCACTTTGTGAACTGTGATGCAAACATGAAAATCATCTGCTGAACCTGTAACGTGCTTTCTGTGGCACAACATGCTTCATGTGCGGTCAGTCGCGATTGTCACCAACATTGTTAAGTGTGGTATGCACTACTGGGCTGACACAAGTTAAGCATTGCAAGTGCTTTAACTTTCTTGAAAAATTCAGGAAATATTTCTTTGCGTTTTCTTAGTGCTGCATTTAAATACGGCAACATGTGGGACCGCTAAATATGTTGCTACAGGATAATAAAGACAAAGAAAGATATTTGACAGCGTACCTTCAAGCCACGTTGAATGTCTTCGTTATCTCTCAGCCACATCCTGAATAATAACAAATTTGCAAGTAATCCGTAGATCTTGTTAAAATACGGTCATTTTTTGTTGTAACTGATGTATGCCTTTATCACCAGACCAGAAATCTAACTTTTCGATAACTACTGGAAGTTTTTAACATTCCTTTCATTTTACAAGTGCAGCAGAAGATGGGGTCTGTCTAACAGTCGAGCAAACACTGAAACTCACCAAGCATAATAAACGACTCCAGCCCTGAAGAACGCAAAGAATATTGCCACCTCCAAGATCACCACCAATAAGGAATATCTGAAATTCTGCTTGAGTGCTTGTTCCACATCAAGCTCATTCCAGGCAGCATTTTCGTCATTGAGTATTTTCAATGATGCATTGTAAACGCCATAAGCGCTTACAAAGCCAACGAAAGGCAAGTAGGAAATCCTTGAAAGACTTCGTACAATCGACATGACCACTAGTACAACTCCAATAACTCTTTGTTTTTAACCGCAATAATCCTCCTCCTCTACATACAACAGATTAGTGCCATATGCACTGATGGAGCTATAACAACTCAATTATGATGTCATAATGTAAATATTACGGAAAAGTTGCCCTTACGACTTTATGAAAAATTTTGTGTGAAAGCTTTGCTCAATTGAAAAACAAGTACAAGGGTTGCATTTAAAACACGTAGATCAATTCCGCGCCGAAGTTATAAGTTATAATCCGTGTTCGATGTGAGTGTATCATTTAATACAATGTTATAGAACCGGTTCTTCGTTTACAACTCGTCCAGCATTGGTTCCTGCAACCAGCTGCAGCGGTAGATGAGCAAGCACAATGATTTATCATAAAAACTTCTCAATGTAAGTGCTTGGTTTTATGAATAGCTGAAGTGTTGAAAAACAGCTTCGCAACAATATGTAGGGGAAGGTGGGGCACAGTAAGACCAGGGGCACAGGCACAGTCGTCTTTTTTCATTTATTCAAAAAGTTGACAACGTTGAACTTTCAACTTTCCATGGTGATTTAGTCTCATACCAGCCGTAGTACTAATGTGAATTTTTCCTTGATAGGCAGCCGTTGTTACAAGTTACAGAGCAAGTTGCGGTTTTGCTACCCGAAAGTAATTTATAAAATCGCATTTAGATTTGAGTTTTGCCCACGTTAATCAACATCTGTTCTGAGTTTTTGTGACGTTGTAGTCAGGACAATGCAAAATTATTTGATAATGCCAGATTTTAAATTTTTTTTAAGTTGAATTGGTACTTCATTCATTTTTTAGATGTGCATGGGGCACATCTGACAGAAAAAAATGGGGTACACTCAACACATTGCCACTCGGTCAGTCTAAACGAGGTAAAGCTTGAGGGGTTATATTGGAATGCAGTACAGAATAAAATGCAGGACAAATTCTAATCTATGAGCATTTTAGGTTTATTATGTGCTTAGAGGAACGTTATGTTTGTGTGGTAAAGCATGAATTTCAGCATACTGCATTGGTTGCATTTAATGTTTGGTAACCATACAAATTTGTTTGGCATGCAATGATGGTGGGTAATTAGAATGTGAAAAAAGTGGAAAGGCAGTCAGCAAGTGCCTATTTTACATGGGATATCACGTGAACATTATGCAGTGCATGCAACCCAACTTTTTATTGATCGGTCAGGTGTACCCCATACTCATGTCGAGTGTGCCCCATGCATGGGGCACACTCGACAGAAAAAGTACCCTTTTCAAATTGATTGTAAAATTTTTTCTGAAGGGCGTTGTTTTCATGTTTTGGTATGATATTGTGTATATAGAGTTGCTTTATTGTGTGACAAATTTTGAGCTTGTTTGGACTTGAAATAAAGTAGCAATGGTTGAAAATCCAAAAAAGTGTCAACTGTACCCACTTTCCCCTACTCGGAAACAAGGGCGTACGCAAGGGGGTGGGGTGGGGTTAAAACCTCCCCCTTGAGCTTGATATTTTACAAAATTTATTACCTGCGCAAAGGAGATTAATTGTTTTCGTATACTTTTTGCTTGTTAATTTGTCGACTTAATGCAAATACCACGGAATAAATT
>JGI24022J15233_10005022_pt1 | contig 13864 bp, 10 predicted proteins | sample Ectturendosymbi2_FD_15233 | JGI IMG/M metagenome (IMG submission 15233) | reverse complement strand
AGAACATACCTCTGACCGAGAACACACCTCTGACCGAGAACATACCTCTGACCGAGAACATACCTCTGACCGAGAACATACCTCTGACCGAGAACATACCTTAACAAAAATTGAAGTTGATGATACTTCTCGTGAAGCATTGTTTGTGATGCTTTCCAGTACGTGGGGCTTGTGTTAATAATCTCATCCATTGAGATAAATTCCTTTGCAATATGCCCTCTAAATCCGCGAAAGACGAAAGCATGGGTCACAAATATATATTGCAAAGTTTTAAATTGTTTTAACATTGCAGAAGCCGTTTCTCAATTTTTAGACGAAACCATTTTATGACAGGAATAACTCACCGTTAAAGCGGACCAAAAATAACATGGCAGAATTTTTTGAATTCTACTGAATTTAAACCAATAAGAATTTTCACCTAATTTTTTAACGAATGTCATGAAGTTATCGCTTAGTAAAACAATGACAGTTCCATGAAAAATTTTCATGTGGCAAAAGCTATGACTTTGTATATGTTTGTCAGAACTGGAACCACATAAAACAGCCAATAATTGTTGCAGTTTAATCACAATCTATTGCAACTCATTTCTTTGGTGAAACAGCGTTCGAAAATTGAAACACTTTAATTCAGATCTTCAAACTTTTCTCAAGATTTTTTGAAGTAGTTTGTGTATAGCTTTTGTAAGTTCTTTACTTCGGGAACTAAGTCCAGAAATCTTATTCAGTTTTTCCAAAAATGTAAGCTTTTGAATAAATTATTGTTAGAATACCAGCTATTCTTCAGTTGCATTTCAGTTTTCAAGCTCCTCATTGGGCAATTTCGGACTTCACATTCCTGAATGCACTGTATATAAATTGCTGATATACACAATAGATGTGTAATGTTAACCTAAGTTGCAAAACAGGGTAAACTGTTTGAAGACGTCCAGCAAATGCTGTGTTCTTAATCATTAACAAGTGCTACGTTTCAAAGATATTCTGTTTGTATGCTAGGGATGGTTTGTTAGAAAGTTCATTTGTTCACATGGCTTTTTCCTTCAGAATGAAAGCTTCATTTCCAGAAGATTATAGCAAAGTACGAGGGCGTTTACGGCAAGCTTTATGATTTTTTCCTCGTGGAGTGTTTCATCTTCTTAAGATATGGCTTTCTAATAGTATAAAATATAATTGCGTCATTGCAACTCCTCCCTTAACGAAGTGATCTCTGTCACTCTCTCTTAACTTGAAGTGATTGGTGCAGTTGTCACTGCTATACATCTTTGTCCGGTTAGACATTGGTTTGGTGCAGTTTTTGTTTAATGATACACGTGAACATCCGAAACGATGAAGAGCGTTCGAGACCTAATTGTTTGAAGCATTACATGTTTTTGCATCAATAGCCACAGCGTAACAAACATCAACAACTCTGACCTGGTTTTGAAATGAATACAAGCGAAGAAACGAGATCTTGGCAGATGAAGATTTTAAGAAGCTCAACGGAATGTTCGACTGCGATCATCCAACAAGCCAACCAACCAACAAGCAGATTCCGGCTTCAACTTTTTTGAAAAACAAGATAAATTACGACATTTTCCCACCGCTCTACGGGTATATTCTGTTTTTTCAAGGTCGGTCAAACATTAAACATTTCAGGAGGGTTTGCGTGCTTAATGGTTAACTTAATTTTAACTTTTTGCAACAACTCTTGCATTAAGCACTGAACAAAATCATGCTATTTTGCAGCGACTGCAAGTGTTGCATGTCACAGTGATCTGGCGATCATGTTTTCAAGTTTTGCCTAAAGACAACGGCTCGAGGCATGCTCGGCAAGCATGCAACAAAGATGTTTAAACCAACTGTTTAACATGCATTTTCTCGACATTTGCAAATGAAAATTGAAAATTCCCCGCCCGCTTGTTCCTTGGAGCTCAGCACGAAAATTCATGTCACCGCTGGTTGGACAATATCAGAGTTGCAAATCGGGTCTGGTCGGATTCGGGCTTAAATTTGTCAAAATGTTTCCGGCCGATTTCGGGCCTGCATACAAAACTTTTTTATAACATTCATAGCACAGATTTTTTCTTTCATGATGTGTATTTGTTGCGCTCACAGCATTTCTTCTGTGAGTGAAGTGATTGTGATTTTTCTTCAGCTGATTTTATTTGCAAACACAGCTGCGTTCCTTTGTTCTCTCCTTAGATTAGTCTCACCCTCCTTTTGAGAAGGCGAAGGCGATGAGGAAATTAGCACGCAATTGCATTGCGTCCAAGAGATCAATCACTTTGGCGATTCTTGACTTGTTTCAAGAAACAATGGCCTGCAAACCAGCTTTTCATGCCTATAGCGCTATACTAGATAGTTTCTTCAATGCCTATAGCGCCTTCGTGGATAGTTTCATGTTTTCTTGAGAAGCATTACGTTCTGCAGCATTATCGTTGACTAACAAGCTACGTTTTCGCTTGTTTAAGCCAATGTATTGGTCAAGGTATGATAAAACCGTGCACTTGCAGCTATACCCGTACACTACGTATTTTGATACTCCGCCGTTGCGCATATCTTGACCCACTCGGTAAATTTGACTTTCGGGTTGAAATCGGGCTTCAAAAATAAATGTCAGGCACGGGCCGGGTTCGGACTTGTGATCTCCGGTCAGGTTCGGGCTTCAAAATGAGGCCCGTTTCCAACTCTGAACTATATAGCTACCAACGATTGCAAACAGACGGTAAAATGGTTGCTGATGATTTTATGTGTTGAAGACTTGTAACGAGATTTGAACGTCTTTTGTTTTTATTTGATATTATTTCGTCGCGTTTTATGTTGTTTAATACCTTGAATTTATAAAAAGTATTTAATGCGCAGACCGAAACGAATCACGCGCAGGTTGAAATGCCTTGTTAACCGCTGCACTGCAATTTACCTATATTGCGCACGTCGCATGATTGGTTTTGAAATCTCTTCAGTATGTGCAGTAAATCGCTGTGAGTTGCATTATTATGCAAGTAGAATTGCCAAATCAGAATGCAAAGGAATGATCACGTATTTCCTTCAAACACTCGCGCGCCAGTAAGCAACGTTCGCGCACAGAACCTGGCACGGACGTTTACTCAAACTGGCAAATTCGCAGCAATGCCACTTGGGCATATCAATCTTCATACTGCCTTGGATTCTTTTTGCAAATAATCCATTATCTCAAAGCAAAAGATAAAATAGGGTAGAGCTCGCTCCCAGCGCAAAGGGCACAAGCCTACTTATTTTGCGTTTGTCTGAACGCAGACGAACTTGGAAATTGTAGCAAACACGATGGACAAACGGGTTTTAAATAAATTTGTGGTAAAATAATAAGAAAGCAAACGAAAAGAATCAAAACTGTACTCGTTACGTCACACAACTCTTCTTCGTGCACCCGCCAGGAAGAGAAAAGGGATGACGTTTGTTGCGTCAATGAGCTAGAAATTCAAACTAGTGGGCTTTGCGTCACCAAAAAAGGCTTTCTTAAGCGAGTCGCGAGAAAAAACTCAGAAAACAAATCCAACGAAAAAGCAAAAGCAACATTTATTCAAGAGGTGCAAGACACCCTGGGAGCATTTGAAAAACAAATCTGGCTCAAATTAAGTTTGGGCGGCTGGCGAGACGTTTGGGACCATTGTAAGTTTCATGCTGCGTGCTAGACACAGGCTGGATCTCTCGGTATGTTTTTGGCCCGCAGATTTACTTGAAGTTGAAAAAGCCGAAAAAAAACAATAAAATGATTTTGAAAGGCGCGGTTGTGTTGTGATTTTGTGTTGATTTGTGAACTTGTGATATTGCTCAAAACTCCAACGATGTCTCAGTTTTCGCATTAAATCGTGTTTTTGTTGGGAATATTTCTAAATGGAAGCGTCATTTTTTCTTTTTTCCCAGTAAAGATTTTATGTTGTGTTTCTGTTGACGTGAACGTGCCATATTATCGAAAAAATCTATTCATAGGGGAATAACACACAAAATGAAAAATTCATTTTAACTGAAATTTAAGGCTTTTCCCAATCTTTTCAGTTACATCTAATGAACGTTGATGAGGTTAAACAAGTAGATCCTAGTCTCCCGGTTGACACTGTAGTGATTTTGTATATACAGCCCGTTGCAAGTTTGTTGACATGCATGTTGAGTATAAGACACGCCATGGCGATATTTAAATTTTTGTTGTACATTTTTGCATGATCTAATGGCTAATTAAACCCGTGGGAAAATTTACAAGAAACCCATTTACGACCTTGTTAAGATTGTGTGCTTGAAACGAAGAAATGCGTCAGAGTCAAACACACGGACCAAGGTTTTACACGCTTTTTTACACTCCGATTGTGTTCATGAACAGCTTACCTCAGTATCTTCGTAAAGTTAACTAAAAATGCTACGTGACAGTCAAATGTCAGTAGCCCGTAACAAAAGGAACTTCTGCTGTTTCTCGCAACAAGAAATTTGTGTTCTCAAAAGCACCATGTGGTTGACAGCCAAGTGCTTGTCTTATGTTTCTTCTGACAAAAACTCACACATGTGGAAGGCGGTTACTGCGAAAATTAATGAGAAAAATAGCATTGCGTTGCTGATGCAGCTGCAAGACCCATTTCTCGAAGTGAGCGGCTCCAGAAAACAATCAGCAAATTCTATTTCGTTCAAGGGTTCGTTGATTTCACGTTTTCTTTTCACCACTACAATGCCGTTATTTTAACTTTCAGGGACATGTCTGTTTCGTGTTCCTTTGCGTGGGTTTCGCGTTGTTGTTGTTGTTTGGCATCTTGTTCTAGCTGTTTTATCAACTACCATTTATCGGAATCTCGTTAGTTGTAGCTTTGTTTACGTCTGTTACAAGGCCACCTGTGCTACAGCGCGTTTGTATGTTGGCCTGTTTGCGTCACGTACAAATTTGGTATATTATTGTCAACAAAATCATTCTTTATTTGGAAGAAATAATTGTGAAAAGAATAAATGGGGTAGAGGTCTCTCCCAGCGCAAAGGGAACAAGAAAGCTTATTTTGCGTTGGCACTGAACCCAGAACTTGAACACTATAGCAAACATTATGGCCAAACGGGTTTCAAATCAATTTGCGGTAAAATGATAGGAAAGAAACCAATGAATCGAATCCCATTTGACAGTGACGAAAAGCAAACCAAGGACTTCAAACCTAAAAGTAAATCTGTACTCGTGACGTCACACAACTCTTCCTCGAGTACCCACCATGAGGAGAGAAAATGGATGACGGAAGTCACGTCAATGAGCTGACAACTCAGAAACTTGAGCTTTGCGTCACCAAAAAAGCTTTCTTACATGAGTTCAAGAGAAAAACTCAAGAAAGCAAATCAAACGAAAAAAACAACCTTTGATGCCAGACGCCCATGGAGCATTTCAAAAACAAGTCTGGTTCAAACTAAGTTGGTGTCGCTGATGGGGTCTTTGAAAGTCTGTGCTTTGAGTAGCGTGAGAACCAAGGGCCGGTTGAAAAAGCGGGAAAAAACATTTAAATAATTTAAAAAAACGCGATTGTGTTGTGATTTCGTGTTGATTTGTGAACTTGTGTTTTTGCTCAAAACTGTACTGATATCGCAGTTTTTGCATTCAATCGTGTCTTGTCTCGGGATTTCTTCTGAGCGGAAGCGTCATTTCTTCTTGTTTCGCAGTAACGATTTTGTGTTGTGTTTCCACCCATGTAAGAGTTTATGTTGTGTTTCTGCCGATTTCCGCCAATTTGTATTTCGTTCAGAGGTTCGCTGACCTCACGTTTCCTTGCAACACTGCATTGCCATTATCTGAACTCACAGTGGCATGTTTGTTTCGTGCTCCTTGGCGTGGGTTTCTCAGTGTTGCTGCTGAGACGTCGTCGCTTGGCACCATGTTCTAGTTTTTCAGCCTTACACTTCCTTGATATAAACTTCAATAGTGATGCTATTTTTTATGTCTGTTACAAGGTCATCTGTGTAAATCTACGTTTGTATGTTGGCCCGTTTGCGCCATGTACTACTTTTATTAAATTATTTTCAACAAAACAATTATTCTTTTCTTGAAGAACATTGCGAGACCAATTCATTCAAACTGAAAAAAATGAATTGTCGTAGCAATATTTTGCGAAAATATTGTTTCTCACCCATATTTTGTGAGGACGATTTTGGTTACTGCGCCCAACTCTCAAACTTTGTGATTCTACTGAAGCTTTTTTATAATTAATAAACTATGTTGCAAACTCATGGCTTGCAAATTCTTTTATTAGTGTAGTTTTTCTCATTGTTCATGAACCATGTCAAAACCTTGTTTCCCTACTACAATGATTCTTAACCTTTCCGACCTCGGAGTCCCCTCTTCACAAAGATACAGTATTTGCTTTGGGACCTTTCGTCTGCTGATATGTCATTGGTCAATTGGTAGTCATGTTTGTTTGTGCAAGCAAGAGTTAAAAGAGAAAAGATTTTGGCATGGCTTGTAAGGACTCCACTAAACACTAATGCTGCACAAGACGTTGCTTTGCATACTCGCAATCACGTTCAATGTCTTTTATAGGTGCGTAACGAAGTTTGATAAGCTCTTTTACAATGTTGCTTTGTGGCAGCATTCATGATGTATGTACCCTGCAAAGGACATCACTGCTATAATCTCAGACCATTAAGTTTTGTTATAAGAGATTAGCGGGCCTCAAACGAGACTAAAATAGTATATCAGCGGTCCTTGACTTGTACATTTGCCTACGTATGCAGGAGCACATCTGACGCTTTGCCTTGTGCATGCACGTTATCACGAATGTTCGATATTTTACCTCTTTTTCCGTCGTCATGCGCAAGTCACCAGGGAATAACGTATTGAAAAAAACAATTTTATGCTGCTAACGATATACAAACTGTAGTTTTCGCCGAAAGTAGGGCTTTTTTTCTGAACAGCTTGATTAATTTCGATGTAAATGTGAACTCGTCCTGGCCTAAACTCTAAATATCACTGTTGCATAAAATGCGTGAGGATTGTTTCGTAGGTTGAAGATTGTGTCGGACGTTTTCTCTGCACGGAATCTGTGGAAATCACGTAGAGAGAAACTCGAGTTCAATGTAAGATCCCGTTGATATTTCAGCTGAGAAATCCAATGGATGGATCAAATTATAGAGTGGGTTTCGAAGAATGTGGATATTGGTAAACACTCGTGGAAACGAGAACACTGTCCAATTTTTCTCAAATATTTAGTTCAACTTTGAGAGATTCGGCTCTGGCTTGATGAAGTTCTACCCGATTTTGCTCAGACTTCAAGACTGCGGCAAAAGTTTCGGTTAAAACGCAAAAACGGACGAAGCTCTGCTCAAAGTTTGCGTTACTTTGGACTTGGAAAAAATTTGTAAAAACAACAAAAATAGTAACCGCGTCCTTGCTATATTTCTTTTTGTACAAAATGACATAATGCATATCTCGTAAGTCGTAATACAATTTCACATTTCAGAATTTCATAATTGTCATACTTCACGGACATAACATTCTCGTCGCGCATTACTCCCTACTGGGAAGTGAGTTGTAAGAACACTGTCCAATGGTTGCACTTATGCCAGAAATACTATCGATATCACTGAAAAACCGTTGATGTGAGTGCTCCAAACCTTGCTAGCCACGTTAAACTCTTGTCAAAAAACGTTGCACGTCTTGTAGGGTGGCGAAAAACCGACAAGAAGCAACAACAAAAATTCATTGAGAGAATGCAAAACCCAGATAAAAAGAGAAGTGTCTGAAAAGCAAAAGAGTTCCAGGATTGATTGATCAAATAAGTATTTTTAACTGATATTTTCAGGATTGGGCTAAGGTCATTTTCAGTGATTAAAGGAAATTCGCGATACAAAATCATGATGAAAACAATTTTTTACTAAGAAAAAATCATAAAGCATTTGTTGTAGTCAGAAGACGTTCAAAACTAAGAACAAAACATGTTCATCCCTTCGCGTTTGTACGTAGCAATGGAGTTCACCCAAAGACATCGCTCTGTCTTTAGATGTCAATTTTACTCGTTTTAAGTGGAGGTCTTGAACGTCCTTTCAGTTTCAGATGGTTGTAAATACGTCTCAGTGAATTGCGTGACGTCGCTGCGACGATATATATCAACATTGTTATCGAACCTTCGACCTCCACTTTAGCTATGGTGAGTGCATTCAGGCGAACTTTGACAAAGTCCAAAATCACTTACCAAATAGAAAGTTACACCAGCTGTAGCTGAAGGTATGGTATTTAACCTTAAAGAAATAATGCAATCGGTTGACCTGTGTTGAGCGTTCGAATGCATGCAAGCGGCAGCGTTTCGAGCTGTACTTCATGGTGCAAGGGAAGTGGGTTACTGAGAGAATCGATTTCATGTGTAATCAGTGGTAGATTTGAGGGGAGGCGAACGAGGCATCTGCCTCGGGCTCCACACTTTTAGAGAAACCCTCGAGGCGTTTCGCGCATGATGTTCCTCATTTGTTGTGAAAAACTTAATATCCACTCATATAATAAAATGCGAAGCAGATCGTAAGTAAGTCTCTGCTTACTAATGGTCCCCCAGAAGCAACTGCAGTGTGCAACTGCTCTGCTTTGAAAGGTGTCCTCAATAAAAACTGTAACTAACTTTCAAAAGTGTCCCACAGCAAATGCATTGTGTAGGTACTCCGCTTTCCAGGAGCACCTAACCGCCACTGCAAAGGGTAATCACTCGGCTTTCACAGGGCCCCCACCAGTATCTCTAATGAGCAAATACAGAAAAACGTCAAACCAACTTCAGCACCTTAAAAAAACTGTGGATTAAGATTTGTTCCAAAAGGTTCTGAAAAGACCCTATCAAAGACGAGCAAAATTTAGTATGGATTTGTAATCAAATTCAGTTCGACTTTCCATTTACACAGGATTTTGCATATCTAGTTTTGAAATTATTTTGCACTGTCAGCGACGAGTGCCTGTCAACAAAAGTTTTAAGACCTTCTTAGCATGGATTTTTTAACAAATTTTTAGTTCAAGTTTATTGATAGTGAATGCATAGAAATGGGGGCGCACAATTAGAGAAGTGGGGGACGATGCCAAGTTGCTAATGCTTAACTTCTACGTGTTGCTAGCTTTCTCTTCCCAATCGTTTTTTCGAAGTTGCATATTATGAATAACAGTTTGCATTTTCTGTTATGTCAGTCACACCGTATTTATAGGAACGTGCCCAAGGTGTTTGGCCTGCCAAACAAGATTCAGGCTGTCAAAAAATACAACCACTTTTCATTGTCAGTGACGCCTTGTTATAAATATTACATTGTGTACAAGTTCCAGTTGTCTACAAGCCAAACTATTTTTTTCCATACAGAGACAACGAAACTATTGGTACCATCTCAAAACTTCGGAACAACATTTTTTTGCTAAAAAGATTTACAGGTCGTGAAAATTATTGTTATGATCACACACACACACTATCTTTGTACAAAAGCACTTGAAGCACATCTCGCATTATATATTTCGAATTTTATAACTGTCCAACGTTAAGGACATTATGGTCTCGTCGCGCATTGCCTCTCAGTTCTCAGTGAGACATGGGTTTATGAAAACGTGGTCGAAAGATGATATGCATGGCTAGCCAATAACTAGGTCTTAAGGTTTGGGTGCCAAAAACGTTGTTAAAGAGGCAAGATTTTGTTTTTGTTTTATGCTGAAAACAAGTATTGCTGGTAACAACAAAACTTTTCTGGTAACAAGGAAGTTGGGTCCCTCGAATGCCCCTCCGGAACTACAGTCCTGTGTATAGCAGATATACTGTTGGTGTCATTGACTGGCAGTTGATGTGAATGTTTCAAGCATTCATAGCCACGTTGAACTCATATCAAAAACATGCGTTTTGTATGTGACAGAAAGCCGACAGGAAGCAGCAACAAACATGTATTGAGAGAACGCAAAAGCCAGGAGAAAGCAAAAGTGTCTGAAAAGCAAAAAGAGTCTAGGAATGCTTGATCAAAAGATTATTTTGAATTGGGATTCGGCGGATTGGGTCAAAAGGGTTTTCAGTGATAAAAGCAACTTCAAGATAAAAATCATACTGGAAACAGATATTTAAAAAGGTCTCGTTAAGCATTTGTTGCAGTCAGACTTCTTTGCTAAGAGGTTCATAACCAAGCACACAACATGTTGAGTCAGTCACGGTTTTCCTGACGGAGAATACCCGATGAGAGATAAGCGACGGAGTTTACCTGATGAGAGATCACTCCGTTGTCACTTGTCCACCTTACTTTTACATGAGCAGGGTCTTGAACGTGCTTTCACTTGTTGGTGGTTTTATTTACTGTTTTACTGTATATCTCAGTGATTGTGCGACATCGATGCAACCTCACAGCGATCTAAGTGCTTGAAGATGTGCTATAGATCAGGGGTGGCCAAATTATGGTGCATGCGCCACATTTGGCCCATTTGACAATTTGAAACGCAGCACTGCATCCATGTTACCGTAAAAGTAAGATAGAATAAAAAGTAGCCTCTCCAATACTTTACGTAAAACACAATGATGGGTTGCAGTGATGTAATCGAGACCGTAACCTACGAGACCGAGACCTGGTTAAAAATTCAAGTCCGAAACCATGACCGAGACTTGAAATTCGAGACCGAGACTCGAGACTTGAAATTTGTGAATTTTGCCGGAAGTTTTCAATAAACGTCATATCTTTTATGTTTATTTATTTCGAATTTCTGAGATTTTCCCGACCTAAGCTGGTTGTTTCTTACGTGCAAATACGACAGACAAAAAACTCGTATAATTATAGAAGTTTTACTGAGCGATTTCTTTGCGATATTCAAAACCTCATGATTTTTCAAGATATGCGATATTCAAAGGCTATGGCAAACTGATTAAGGTCAACTGAAGGCCAGTCAAGTCACACGAGCTCTGATCTGAGAATTTAAAAGCGCAAAGACTCAGACGTTCAGCACCAATTTCCCTGTGTGTTAAGTGTCATCTAGGCAGAACAGTATCACCCGCCCTCCATAAGCCCCAATTGGGGGACCCACGCTATCACAGGGGTCCAAAATTGAGTCCCGTGGCCACTATTTTTACCTTAACCTTTCCCAAAAAAACTTCAAGCCCCATACTGAAATATGAAACACTAGAGATCAGTGAAGATCTATCAATCAGTATTCGGTTATGTCTTGCGATTTATAGATGGAGCAGTACCTGTCGCTGTTACCTAAAATAGCATCGCCTGTTCATACGTTTGTGAGGTAATAAACGTATTTGCGGCTTAAGTGTAAATCGTCAGCATTAATTGCTTAGTGTTGAACGTGACGTTAGCCTATATGCCCGGTTGTAGTCCAAAAGTCAGAGATCCACTTGATTAACGTTTTTTGTGTAGTGATTGTAGTGAAAAAAATTATTATGGCTTGCCCAGGTAGTGCTATCGTATAAAGCAACATACCTTTGGTGCTTACCACCAACGTTACACATTTGCGCAACCTGCTGTTCAAACAGCAAGATAGAGTTAATAGTGTAGTCAGAATAATTTATTTAGAAAACACTGCTAAGCTTGTCCTAACCAGTGTTGCCAACTAGTATGCATATATGCACGAAATTTCGAAGTTTTGATAAATTTCAAAGTGTTTGATATAAAAGTTTTTTATTTGGTGTATAAGACAAAATTAGGATATTTGGTGTATTTTTGTCGGAGGGTTTATTTGAGACTTATACCAAATTCTTTGGTATATTGCAAAGCACGAACAGTGAAATCATAGTGGTGTGAAAGCTGCATATAAAGGGTTTAAGGATTTTGCTTAACATGGAAGTGAGCGTGCACTTTGGACAAGCGGAAAACAAGACTAAGAAGAGCTTCTGAAAAGAGTGAGCTTAGCTCTAGGTGTGTGATTTTAGTCAATCAATGCATCCAGCCAAAATTTATAAAGCTGCACATGATGGTATGTCAGAATATGCTGTGAATCTGTCCTAGCCTTTGGTGAGTGCTTTGAGATTACGTCTGCTGGATACAGGTGCCAAAACTATGAATTATGTGACAAGAGTCCGAAAACGACTGCCAACCACTTGCTCAAACGATAGAACGCATATACATGTCAAAAATTTTTCCTTTCTCGTTACCGGTGTGTCGCGTTTCTCAATACCGTTTGCTAGAACGTCGACGTCATCACCAGTTACACCACAGCCAATCAAAACAAGAGTTTGTATGTTGTGGATGCATTGTGACAATTGTCGAAAGCCTTCCCTGGTGATCTCTTTCTTGGTTAGATCTAAACTTTTCATCTGAAAACGTTTACAAGCGTTTTTGAAACACTGATCAAAGATCGCATTTCCAACAAAACATACTTTTCTGTTTCAAACATTTCAGACGGGACAGCTGCATAAAGGAGTGTTGTTTTTTGAGCTTTTTATTCGTTGATGCAGGCTGCCTTCCGAATTCGCCAAGCGATGCGAGCGATATCGCTGATCAACCCAGCCTGGTTTCCTCTTAGCAAGTAAATGGCAAAGTTCGTTGATGCTCGGTAAGTTTCGGCGACCCTCGATAAGCATTCCACAAACGCGTTGTTACCCCCGCATTTCTGTACTGAGACATATTGCGGATAAAATAAATCAAATCGACAATGGCGTTGATGGTGGTGATGTCAGAAAAAGAACCTGATATAAAGCGACATGAAACATTTTATAATGAAAATCGCGGCCAACGTAAACGATATCAACGACATATTGAAAACGTTTTAATAACAGGAGTTATAGAAACGTTAGCAGTATGTCGTTTGTATTGTTTTCTTTGGCCATGATTTTAGTTATAAGGCTGTTTAGCACTTCCGCTTTGCGTGTACCAAAGACATGGAACTTGAACTCAAGAGTTTGTTTAAACACGTTTCAAAATATGCCGATCAACATATCTTGATCGAACACTACATAACTACAATAGCATGCGCAGTGGAAACAATACGGTCTCGCCGTTTTGTTTATATTTAGCTCCTTTCATTGAGGTGACGCTTAATAATAGACATTGAAAATTATTTGATTTCAAGGTGATTTCTTTCTATGACGCTTATTTAACGTCCTTGCACTCCGCAAGGTTAAAAGAATTGTGGAATGCGTTGCTGGACGCGACGGCAGAACGTATTTCTGCACAAAACTATATTTGTTCGGTGGATTTGGAATCCTATACTCTAAGCTTGTGGAGTGACAGGTACACCACTTTTCACACCATGTTGATTTGCAATGCCATCTTCCAGTATGTTTTCAAAGTAGTAACGTAAAGGTACAATATACTCAAAATAATATCGTAATTTTTTCGTAGCAACCACATGAAAACTGATGCGTTGTTAAAGGTTTAGTTAGAATGTTTATTGAAACACAATAGACCATGTCAGGCAGACAAAATTTCGACTGGATACAGGCCGAAAAAGACTGTGTAAAAAGGAACACCATCTGCAAACATAACGAATTCAAGACATTTTAAACGAACAAATTCAAAAGGATTATTCTGGTTAGTTACACTTTCCAAACGAAGCAATTTTTGAATATAGTCTTTGCGTTTTTTAACTTGTTTCATGGAAACTGGTGATGGTTTTGTAGTAGTGATATAAAACTCAAAAATAACGAAAGATCAAAGATTTAGATTTTACTTAAACAGCTTAAATAACAAATATGGGAATACGGGGAATTTTTACCGAGTCAGCGGTAAAAATTTGCTTTAATTTTTGTAAAAAACGCATACATCGAAAACTTCAGGTTGCTTACTGGTGAGGAAAGTTTATCAATAGCATTTGTCAGAGTTTCCAGAAAACGCGTATCGAGATAGCAATCGCTTAAAACCAACATTTCGGTCATGGGGAGGCATTTCGTGCATTGATCTTCACAGTGTGAAACGTCTTCGTTTCCTGACAAGTCCAGGAACTTGATCTAAAAAAAAAAAAAAAAAA
>JGI24022J15233_10005019_pt1 | contig 13867 bp, 9 predicted proteins | sample Ectturendosymbi2_FD_15233 | JGI IMG/M metagenome (IMG submission 15233) | reverse complement strand
GTATGATTTTGTTGCAAAATAGGTCTCCAGGGAGAATATCTTCTGCTGATTTGTCCAAGACATTTTTGGGGCAACTATAGCTGCAAACGATCACGTCCTGCAACAGAAAAGACATTCGTTAAAAAATGGGGTTTTTATCGAACAAAATATGGGTACGCATCTTTTTGGGTCACCCTGTATTTATATCACTTCAAAATACAGAAACTGTCTTCATGCAAAGTATCCCATTGTCACCAGCAACTTTACAAGCAATAGTCAAGATAATTCAAATAATTCTACTGTCATCAACAATGACAATTAAACAGGACATTACGGCAACAAAAATTTACAGCTGGTGCAACATTGACCACTATAGAAACAGCAAATCAGTGAATGGCCATGTTGGTCACTGTGATACCACATGCAGTGGCATTTAAAAACATAACTTCTTAATTTTTGAAATGATGACAGCAGCTCTAAATTTTATTTTGCAGGTCTAACAAACCAAGAAGAGCAACTGTGGTTAACTACTTTGCAGATGGGGTGCTGTCAAACACTGATGAACCACTGCTAAGCGGTACATATTGTATTGGAAGAGGAAAATTGATGAGGGGACAGTTTTATCCATTGATCTTTGACCCAAAGTTTTTGAAGTAGCTTTAATTACAACTGCACATTGCCTCCCAAAGCAGTAATCATCTAGCCTGCAATTTTCATTGTAAAATTGAAAAAAAAATGTAAAATTCGCTTCCCGAGTTTAAAAATGTAAGAAACATTTTTAAACTCTACTCCTAGCTTTTCCCTTATTTTTTCAATTGAGGATTTTGCAGATACGTTTTCATTAAAGACCAGTAGCAGTGAGTCCTTTGTGAAAACATATAAACAATAAATGCTCCAGGTTTTCTGTTAGTTTTTGAGAGATCAACCAATTGGGCTCTGCTTTCATCTTTTCACAGTGATTCAAACTTGCACATACCTATCTTCAAGTAGGTCCTCCCCACAATAGGGGTAAGCAAATAATCGATTGGCAAAGTTTTTAAATAGGAAATGGATTTCACATAAAACTATTTACAGGTAAAAAGTTGAAGGGCTAAAGTAAGAGCAGAGAAAGCAAACAAACTCAAGACTAAAATTAATAAACCAAAACTTAAGTTGTAGCAATTGAAAGCATCCTAAACATTTTATTTCACTGGAACATCAAAACTGACACCAAAGCTTGAGCAACATGCAATGATAAACTAGTGTGTTTGCAGTGGCTCTAGGGATAAAGCTGAGTTGATGAAACAAGCCTCTGTTAGTTATGCTACACTAAAATACTTGGGCCAGTACGGCAAGTACAGGAAGATTAAGCTAGGCCCATGTGTTAGCTTTGTGCAAAAAATATTTTTCTGCACATTGGATATACACAGGACTGATTAGCCAAATTCACACACTAGCAAACTGGAGTGATTGAAAACCTTGATAGTTGGTAAGTAGGTCAAGGCCTGTTAAAATTATGCATNGGTGACAAACTTCTGAATTAAAACTTCAACAATAAGATTGTGGATGAGTTTGAAACTATATGGGCTGAAATCAGCAATAATGAATATAAATTATGGTAATATACACCCAAACAGTAATTTCCTGGTTTTCCAAGCTGAACTTCCAATACCTTACACAAGCTGCCCTCTGTAACTGCCTATATTTATATAATTGGAGATTTTAAAATAGATTTGCTGAAGATAAATTCCAACAGTTTAGTGGTTGATTTTTATGAACTGCTATGTTATCCACTTTATCCACTGTCTGATAAATAAACCAACAAGAGTTACAGATCATAGCTCAACCTTATTAGTTAATCTATACAGTATACACTTATGAATCTAGAAATGTCATACATTCAGGAAGTCAGTGACTATTACCTGATATTCTGCATCATACCTTCATCCACGTCACATCATAAAAGTAAAAAGCTATATGTTCAGAGATACTAGGCAATTTGAGAATGAAGTTTTGCTAGATGAACTTCAAAGGATATGAAAACATTGCAAATGCAAGATGTTAGCACCACTTTTTCTACAGTTGCTCTTCTGTTTGAAACAATTCTAAATAAACATGCACCCCTGAAACTAATGTCAGGGAAGCAACAATGAATGCACCGCAAGCCATGGATTTCTAAAGGCATATTAAAATCAATAAAAACAAAAAACAAACTTTTGTAAAACTCAAAACTTAGATAAATCCAATAGCAATAAATGAAACAATTATAAAAAACACAGGACCAAGTTGAACCACATAATTGATAAATGTTAAGGTGATTAATTTCAATAACTTGAGAAAACTATAGTCTACCATCAATAAAATACTCAACAAAGGAAACAAAGAAGCAAATGTCATAAACAAGATGCAAAATGAACTAGGAACATCAGCTACTATTGTCTTTGATATTTTTAACACACTGAGCAAACAATTTTCATCCATTTGGGAAAAATTAGCTAACCAGATGGAAAAGACTTCTTTTCCATCATCAAATCTTCAGACATCATTTTTCTATGTCCCACTTGCCCACAAGAAATGCAAAAAGTATCAAGTAATTTGGGTGCAAAAAAGCAGTACCTATAAATGACATACTGATCAAATTCTTAAACTGGCTGGTACAACTATTTCCAAGTTCTTATCAGACCTTTTTAATACACCTATCCTTGAAAGTGATTACCCTGATGTTGTAAAGATTGCACAAATTATTCCCATTCACAAATTAGGATCAAAAGAATGCTGCTGAAATTATTGACTGATACCCACGACATACCACCTGCATTTAATAATCTGTTTGAAAAACTTCTTTGGTCTATAGATTGTATTCTTATATTGAGACAAATGGGTTATTATCTCCAAGCCAACAGAATACAATACAATGATTTAATTTTGTTTTAGCTTATAAGCCTGACTGTTATTATGCTTGCATGCTTGTGATGTATATTATTTTTGCTTGTTTGTCTTATCTTGTTTATTTTTGTGAGCTTTTTGTGTGTGTGAGTTTCCTGAATAAACTGAATTGAATTATACAATGTACTGTGTGATCTAGGTGCTGGGAACTACAATGAGAAATGAGTTTTTATCTTTGCATTAAAATGTATTATGTCACTGAGCTGTAACTTGCCAAACAGCAGGCACAAAGCAGCTTGTGTGTCAGTAGTAACATCTGCCCTGTAATCAGCATACTGCTTGATTTTGATGAAATTTAATCCAGCTGAAAAAAATAGTCCTACACCACTGCAATATAATGACTGCACAAGTCAAAGTGCAAGCTACAATACCTTCACAGTTAAGAGGATGATGACATACTGAAGCACATTGGGCAATCTTATAATTTTCCAAAGCAGTTTGTATGCAGACAAAACACCATCTGAATCACTTGAGTGATCATTATGATATGTTGATTGATCTTCATGCTTAAATAGCATAACCATAGTTGTTGTCAAAAAAAACACAATGGACCAAAAGTACATGAAACCTGTAATGCATCAAGCATTAATAAAGATCCCATAAAACATGCAGTAAAAGAAAACAGAGGTATTTTAAATTGCTCAACAAAATTGTAAAGCACAAGACACAATTTAACTATTAGGCAATTTGCAACAGGTTAATTCCAGAGGCATATACTCCAGGCGTGCTAGGTGTGCACTGTGCAGCACACACCCATTCAAACTGATTGTGATGTGTCGTTAACCAGACCATGCGATCAATGGAAAATCACAAAAAAAACTTTAAAATAATTATTGCAAACTTTCCCATTTTAACTTGCTTGATTTACCTGACTTTTTCATGCATCACTAGTATCCTGTTTTGTTTTTTGATGTGGCAACTCTGGGTGTACGCTGACACAACCATACACCTTTGCTTGTAATAAGAGCATCAGTATCTACCAGGACACATTTGAGCTTCGTCAGTAATTGGCAGTTCAGCCAGATTGTGCATAACAGCTCGAACAAGCCTGTATCTCCTCTTTTTTTCCAGTGGTTTTATATTTACAGCCACATAATAAAAAATGAAGGTTTTCTTACCTACTTTTTGCACATCCTCAGTTCTTTTGCAGTTTATGACCAAAATTAGAGCAAATCCCTAATTTTAGCCATTTACCATCTAAAAACCTGTTTATTTCAAAATTTACACCCTCGATTGACCTTTACGCAGCATTGCTTAGAACTCAAACTAAATTTCAGTATGTCATGTCACAAGAAGAAAATTTTGAAATATGTTTCCTTCAATATTGCATCTGCTTATCAAAGTCATATTGGCAAGTTAGCTTTAACTAAACAATAGGCTTAACCATTTTATATGACAAACACAAGTTGTCATGACATTCAATACCTGCAAGAGTGACTGCTCCTTCATCTTGAGGACTGCTTCTTAAATATTTGTTGCAAAAATCAGCAGACTCAAGAGCAAGAAAAACAACATATCCCAAAAAGTATCCAGCAGTCTGCAAACACAGCAGTTGGCTATAACAATTGCTTTGTATAAATTGCAACATTCACTTACATTTTGCACAAGTTTGTCTGTTACTATAAAAATGTAGTGTTTTTTTAATATCATGGTTTGGAAAAGTTGGCATTGGTATTCCACTAAAGCCTCACATGGATAAGCAACATAAAACCCTTAACAATTAAAAATTTATGAAAATTACATTTTTGATAACAAGGATAAATTTTACAACTTCAGAACTCTATTTAAATGTGAAATACAATTTCCATCATGGCATTTAGTGTGCATGTTTGCATATAGCTACAGTTCTTCAGTAGAATTTGGCAGTTAACTCTGTCATACAAAATGCATGCCTGAACAGTAACAAATATTCTGCAGAGATTCTTACAGAAATTCGAGCAAATCAAACGTGTATAAACCAACAGCATACCTGACCAACAGAATTACATGTAGACGCCATACCAACATTTTTCTTGGAAAGCATAGTTAAGGCCCAACCATCAACAGCAATGTCCTGGGTTGCAGCACAGAAGTTTAAAATAAAGAAACTCACTGTCAAGTTCATAATATCAGGGGAAGAGGCATTCAATATTGCATCCAATCTGCAAGACAAGTTTTTCTTTCACAGGTTCACTGTTGCAAAAATTGCATCAATATATTCTTTACAGTCCGACAAATTCTCAACAACCATTTGAAAATACATTTATTCATAATGCATGCATTGATGGCTTATATTTGCAAATTTCGTAAATATGACTGCACCTAATAAATTTGCTTTTAGTTAGTATGTTTCATCAGAGCAAATATCAGAATCATTTAGGAAACATAGAAAATGACTTATGCATTGCTTCGAACAACTTGTAGAGGTGAAATGACAAGAACAATTTAATTGACTTTTTTTTGTTAACTGTTTGTGTTTTGTTCAAACACATTTGTACAAATTCTCTTTGTTGGAATTACAAAAGTGTAAGTTCTAGTTAAGCGTTTCTGGGATTTTTTAAGTATTTATGCCAGCAATGCAAGAATTATGCTACTTGGTACAAGGGGTGAGAGAATGACTTCACCCTCTGTTGGGGGTGTCAGCTGCAAAATGAATTGAAAACCACTGTCTTAGTCTTTAATAATTCAATTCAGGTTCATTATACTTGCTTCATACCCCATTTTGGATGTCACAACTGGTCTGCAGCACACATCTGCACTTGCTCTGTGCCAAAGTGCAATGTGGCTTCTTTCATAGTACATTAGTGGCAAGACAATAGCAGTACCACAAATGAACCCTTCTCTTACACTCACCCAGAGCAAGCAGGAGGCTGAAATGGACACAGCATTGTTTATCAACTCTTGTGATGACCTGACCAGCAGGGATGTAACAAGATTAGATGGTGCCTGGGGCAAGAAACAAGTTTGGCAACCCCATGTTCAAACATGAGTTTTTTTGGGAGTAAAAGTACTGTATTGAAGAAAGTACTTGCGACATTGTTGGGACATTCTGGTGCCCAGGGCATTGTGCCCCATTTGTCCTCTCTCATTACACCCTTGCTGACCAGGAATTGAATTCAGCCTACCAGCTTTATTGGTGCATGCTGAATTAACTGCATCAGTTGGCCATTTAATTTTATTAGTTGTTAACTTAAAATACATATCGTGTAATGCGGTTCGATGCTTGCGGCCGTTTGTGTTGTGCATGTTAATAATTGACTGCTCCACATGAGCTGATTAGTAGTGTAGTCTTCTTGATTACAGTGAGCAGTTTGTCCGTCAGTTGGTCTGAGTATGTTTGCTTCACGTTATTTTATTTTTGTTCTTATTTCTTTAGATGTCGTGTTTCAGCTAATTAAAGCAGAATTAAATCAGTGGTTTATCGGTCAATGTTGTTGTGAGTTGTTGTGAGGTTACGACAATTGAATTAGCTCAAATCAATCATTTGAATGCTAGTAAATGCAATATGTCAGAAACATTGAGACCACTCGTACCCCAGTGAACGTCAATAGTTCAACCGCAAGGAATGAGTAGAAGCATTGGAAAAGGACATTTCAAAATTACATTACTGCATTCGAAATAGCTAACAACAGAGTAGACCAGTTGCAAGTGTTGATGAATTTCCTGTCGTTTAACATATCAGCAGACAACTTACAAAATGCGTCTGAACTTCACAACAAACAGCTTTGTTTTTGGACAGATAAATCGTGAAAATGCACCCAGAATTTTTTTCATAAACCTTGCAAGACAAAAACCTCAAAGCTACATCTGAACTCCAATGCAAACATCTTCGTTTTTGGACACATAAACCGTGAAAATGCACCCAGAGCTTTTTCTGTAAACCTTGCAAATGGAGAATTGCAAAAATGCATCTGAACTTCACAGCAAAAAGGTTCATTTATGGACACATAAATTGTGAAAATGCATCCAGAACAATTTTTGCAAACCTTGCAAGTGGAGAACTTGCAAAATGCGTCTGAACTTAACAGCAAGCACTTTTGTTTTTGGACGCACAAATCGTGAAATTGCCCCAAAAATTTTTTTTATAAAACTTACAAGGCGTAAATTTCCAAAATACATCTGAACTTCAACCAAACAGTTTTGTTTTTGGCTGCAATTATCTTGAAAATGCGCCAGAACTTCGTAAAACTTGCATATGGAAAACTTCGAAAATGCGTCTGAACTTCACAGCAAACAGCTTTGTTTTTGGATGCATGAATCGTGAAACTGCGCCCAGAACATTATATGTGAAGCTTGCAAGGTGAAAACTTCAAAAATGTTTCTGAATTTCACAGGAAACATCTTCATTTTTGGACGCAGAAATTAGAGAATGCACACAGAACTTTTTCTAAACCTTGCAAGCAGATTTCCAAAATGCGTCTGAACATTTTTTTACAGGTCACTGCTGTATATCCTTGCTGTGACCTGAGAATGGCTTAAATCGTGAAAATCTGTCCCGCACATCTTTGAAAAAATAACGAAGTTTTTGAAGGAAATTGCGACCAAATTTTACAAGTGCCGGTTTTCAAAATTTGTGTCGGCTGGCATCCAAAAAGTTTTGAAAGTGCCTTGTTTTTCAGCTAGAAGAGAACACTGTTATCAACTCAGCTATGACCAGCTAACCAATTCACATAGCTGAATAAAAGTGGTGACAGCACAACCTTGTCAAAATCCAACACCCAAGGTGAATAGAATTGTGATTAACATCGCTGGCACAGATACATACAAACTTCTGAGCAGGAATACAATGACTTAACCGCCAGTAACAGGTGGCTGTCAACTCTGTACTGCCACAACACTCCAAAAGCTTTTCTCAAAGAACCTGGTCATAATGGTTTCTCAATGACAAAACATGCACAGTCACCTTTGACATACTCAAAATATTTCTCAAAAATTTGCTGTACAGTAAAAATTTTGTCTGATAGTTCTATGTTCAGGACAAAAACTGCACTGGGTACCCTGCAACTTTGGTTCAATTATTTGTGGCATCGTTTTTCAGGAAATTTAGCATATATTTTTCCTGGAAAGAAATGCCTTGGTAATTAGTGAATTGTTTTTGTCCCCATTTTTGTGTATGGTGATGTTCACCCTAGTTTGCCAATCATTAAATGTCCTTACTAAACACGATGGCACATGCCATGCTTCATTTGATTATGGTTTAAGAACGTTGCTCCACATATAAGCTCAGTAAGCTTTACGCTGTGCCAGAATCAATGGCAAGAGATAAAATTATCAGTGGCAAGGATGCAAAAAAGTTGCCAAAAATCAGGTGAAACTAAATTGATTGCCAGTAGCTAAAAGATTAAATTATTCTACACTTCTAAAATTAATTTTGATCTTGTTAGGATGCAACTCAACCAGAAAACAATCATGGCATATATTACTAAACACAAAAATTTAGTTTAGTTCCACAGTTCTAGGAATATTATGATGTCATACTTATTGTACATGTAGAGGAAACTTATCAACAACATTTATATTTTTAAGCATATTAAAAGATGAACTATATACCTGTATGACAAAATCAACATGACAATGGCAATACAATACTGAGTCGGAATTAACCATGTCTTCCTCCTTCCAAAGTTAGTGAAGTATGCTCCATCTACTATCGGTGCCCACAACAGCTTGATGCTAAAAGGCCAAAACACAAAACTGAAGATGGCTTGTTCATGATAATCCACATGTTTGCTCTGCACATAAATAATGTTGGTAATAAGATATTAACCTAGTTTCAGAAAGGGTTTTTAAATAGGGGTTACATAAGCATTTTTAAGCAGGGTTAACCTAGTTTCAGGAAGCGTTTTTAAATTTGTTTACTCCACCAAATGCAAAGATATAACAATGCAGCAAAGATCTTGAATAATAAAACATCAAGTGGAATAAGTTATTTTAAAGCACAAATTAGCACATTGAAGTTCAATCTTAGTAAGAAATCTCATTATACTAACTCTGACCCCTACTCAGAATGTAAGAAGTAGCTGGCAGGCAGCCATCTCTGCTTTCCCAGGTGGTGCTCTGCGTCACTCATCACTCAGTTAATTTTCTGAATTGATTGTTCAAATGCATCATTATCAGACAACCTTGCTATTTCTTTCAATCATTGTTACTACTATTGTAACATGCTTTAATGTGGCACTATAAGACCAAAAAGGGTTTGTTATGACCACTTACAAGAAAAAAACAAATTTTCAGAGTCACACAAAATTTTTAAACACAGTACAAAGATTTACATCAAACTTACAGTACATACATATAGTATATCTGCTAAAATTTCAGAGCCCTAAGTGTACATGTAGCTGACTAATTCTCACACAATTTGGTCTTTAATTCTAGACCTGAGAAATTTTTGACCTCAGAACATATTTGTTAACTAAGAAATGCATTCCAATATGTATCATGTCTATATTATGAACACTTTCCGCCATTCAAATAAGAAAAATCCACGAAGTAGTCATAATCAACCATTTTGTTTCCTTGGGACACATCAAAAATGTTAGAAAGTAAACTTTCTGCCTGAATTCTAAATTTCACCTATTAAATAGAAATAACTTTATCTGAAAATATGACAAAAATATAAGACAATGAAATAAGGAAAGAAAGTATTAAGCATAAACATTAGCCATTTGGTACATAATTTCTTGGTACTTCTTATTAATTTTAGAACTCCTAGTTTATAAGCTAGGTGGGTCGGTTGGTTGGATATGTGCCACCAGAGTTGGTAGGCTGGTTCAATTGCTGGTTGGGTCATACAAAAGACTTGAAAATGGGTCTTGATGCTTGTCCAGCCTCATGCACAACATTGATGGATGGATGCAAAGAAATAGTTCATGTGTGGTGCTGCCATTGATTCAGTGATTCACTACCAATGTAGCAATTACCGCTGAAGCAGGCGTATGCCCATAGCACACACAAGCAGACATTGGCATCACAGACCAGTGGTTGCAACACCTGGCAATGGACTGGCACTGGGCCGCAAAATTACAAAATGTATACTTGGTGTCACCACTTGCTTTCTGAGCATGTGATTGGTCTACCCATCCACAGAGAATGTCAAATACTCTCAGGTCATAGTCAAGCGTTGATCATCTCACGAGTACAAACAGGTTAGACCACTCACAACACTCCAGCAGAGTGCAAAAGTGAGTATAATGAAACTGAACTGAGTAGATATACAAGCTATAACTTAAGAAATAAAATATTTTTTTTATTTTAACTTAAAGCTGACAGTTTGGCAACTAGAAATATCATAACTAAAGTGACAAAGATGGCTATAACAACTTACTGTTGGACTGTAGCAATATCAATATATTGACAAATGACAGTTGAGCTAGAAGCTCCTGACCTATAGTATCACAAATGCATGTAAAAAAACAATTATTTTTCAACTACCATTATTAATTCCTACAGTTGATAAACAGTAATGTAAATATAAAGTGACATTTTGCAAGATTTAGCAAATCAAAAAGGTGCCAACTGTTTAACTGATCAAAAACTTACATGAAATCTTATGTAAACTTATTAAAGTAATTGTTGGAGATTCTATAGAAGGTCCAGGTGTGATTCTATCTCTATGCTACTACTCTATGACAATCAAACTTACTGCCAAAAGCATTGGGATGCTTCCAGCAAGACCCAAAGGTATGCCTTGGAGAACATACAAAAACAACAGAAGAAAAACACTTCCACGGTCTTCATTCCACCAATCAAAAGCATTCCCATGTGTCACAAAATCTTTTGGCTTGTCAACCTGTGCTTCATTTGTTTGAGTTGTTTCACGCATATTTAAAGATGATGTGTTTTGATCTGGTTTACGAGATCTTGCTCCACTTTGATCCATTTCCAATGTTATAAATGAACTACTGACATTCCAACAACATCAACAAATTTTAAAGACAGTTAGAATTTTAGAGCAGATTATATACAGTTAAGGTTATGTAGCATATACCAGAACAAAGAAGCCTATAATATTAAAAGAAATACAAATTAGAAATAACTTGTTACTAATTCTTTTCTGAACTTCGTTGATTTAGTCAAAGCTACAAAAACTAAAGCAACCAACTGAACAAGATACAAGAGAATTGTTTGCTTTTGGAATGATTCAACAAAAATACCATACTTGAAACACACATATCGTTATTATATTTTTTAAACAAGTAATTAGGCATAAGGTTGTTGAAAGAATTCAAAGAAATACATACATTACTATCAGCTCTAAGTTTTGACATAAAAATTCATCTTTGTATCTTCTATTCTATCCTCATTAACATGACTCACTTGGCTGCAGAAAGCTTTTTGCCTAAGGTGAATTTATTACTACTGTGTAGAAAACATCTTGCATGAAATATATCAAGTAGTAAAAGGAAGATGCCATCTGAATGTGTTTTCACCAATTTACTTGAACTGTAACTCAATGACAAAGCTGATTTTGTAATGACAGGGTCAGCTCTAACATAGGTGACGCTCAGTTTACAAGTTATGCAGCATATAAAATGTTTGCAACCATTATTTCATCGCCGAAACACTGTGTTAAGTAGCAACTACACTGAATATTGCACAAGATTGCCAAAAAGCGCATCCCCAGTGACAAAAATTGTGTTACCTACCAAATCAGTTAAAATGTAGGGCCTGTTTTTTTCACTGAGACATTTTAGTCATTTGCCTCACCATAGTACTATAATTTACCGTAACAGCATTCACTAGTCTATCTTTTCTGACATTATGACCGAATTCACCAAATTTTTTTTGGTCATTTAAAAAAAATTCGGTATATGACTGAAAAATGATCAGTAAAAACCTACACGTAGGGTACATATAGCATATGAAGTCTATGTGACATGCATGTTCTGCAAAATGTGTGAGTAAAAAATATGTAAGGTTAGTGAGAAATATACAATATAGGCAAGGTAAAGTGTGATTTTCTCTACCTGCATCTTCTGCATACTTTCTTCTACTGGCTAATTTCCTGTATTGCCTACTTCCCTCTATTCCAGGATGGCCAACCAGTCAGAGACCAAGAGCTACATTTCTTACAGTGTTCCCGCAAAGAGCCACATCACATGGGCACACATGAACATCACCCCATCTCTTCCTTAGACACATAACTTTGCTTAGCTAGATTTCTTGTAAATATCACACACCAACATAGCCATCAAACACACTTCCAGGCAATGCATTTGTAAGTCACATGTTGTTTGTAATTGCACCCCAATTTTCAAGGTGAACAATTGGCACATAATTTTGCAACTTAGACATGAATAAACATGGTATCTATGTAGGAGCCGCATTAAAAGTTTTTATTGGAAACTAGGCCAGAATCCACATCTTTTGAGTCTTTGATCGGCTTTCTAGTGTTTTTGGTTCAAAACAAAAGTAATGGCCTAAAACAAAAAATGAATTATCTAATTAGGTAAATAATCATTTTCTTGTTTTTAGACTACAACTTTTGAACCTGGAACCTTAGAAAGTCAATCAAAGACTCAAAAGACTTGAAATCTAGCCTGTTTGATCTACTGATTTTTTTCACATACCCATTGACTTCCTTTTTGTCATGTTTAGGAAAACCTATTGTTTGACTTAAAAACTACAATTTTGACTTTATAATTTACAAATTTCNACTTTATTTTGACCTACAAATTTTCTGCATTTGCAACTGCAAAGTAATTCANCCTTAGGTGTTGAGGTTAATCCAGAAGCATATTCATACAATCTATGCTTCAAAATTTTTAAATATTTGGTTGTTTAAATTTGGGAACAATATATTGATAAGTACACAACTACAGTAGAGTCAAACCTGAGAAGATCATAAAGTTGAAACGTTATATGCGTAATGGATTAAGCATTTACCAAACCAAGTACTGTAAGACCATGTTTCTTGCCTTACCATGCCTATGCTACATACTATTCAATTGTCCAGTTGTGGGTAAAACAGCATTATTACGCCATAAGTCACAACAAACCCACTATTACTACAGAATTGCAACTAAACTTGTAAAAGCATATCAATATCTGTTGTTGTAGTTTCAATAAAGTATCGATGAAGAGAAAAAAACTCTGCTGCAAGAAAATTTCGGCCTAACAATAAATTTTGACCTAATGATAAATTTTGACTTTTTTTACCTAATAACTTGGACTTTCCTCATGGTATGAGCATGAAATTTGGTTTGTGGACGTTTCATGAACTTTCAAAACGGAAGAAAAATTTTGACTTCATTGACTTTTGGTTGCCCTAGTGATGACATAACTGAAGTGGAAAAATACCTCATTACACAATGAATAAAGCTTAAAATACAACAGAGATATCAAGTTGTCATTGCAATCTAATATAATTTTCCCTGAACACGTAATGCTGAAAAGTTACGATGCTCTAATTATTATATTTTCACAATTATTGAAAACTAAATTTTGGTCCCACTGGAGCTTGTTATCAAGAACGCAATAATTTTATGGTGTGTCTATTTTACTGACGATATTCTAGTGGCAACAGATCAGCTGGAGCTACTGTGCTGGCAGTCGAAGATTTGGTCTCGTGGCATGACGCAATACCAAGAAAAAGGTCACTTTGTTAAGAAAACGCCGTCCTGCTCATGGTGCAATGGTTACGTGTTATGGCTTCTATGCCAATGGTTTTCAGTTCGACTCTCACCTTGCCGACTTTTGTTTTGCTTTTTTTTCTTTGCTCTTTTTCAGGCTCCGCTTAGGTGTTATGTTATGTTTAGGGGTTAGTGGAGTTGTTAGGTCAGGGTTAGGATAGGGTTAGCTTATTGTTAGGTTAGTGTTAGCTTAGCGTTAGGTTAGGGTTAGGTCAGGGCTAGGTTAGGACTATGGTTAGGACTATGGTTAGGACTATGGTTAGGGTTAAGGTTACGGTTAAGGTTAGGGTTAAGGTTAGGGTTAAGGTTAGGGTTAAGGTTAGGGTTAAGGTTAGGGTTAAGGTTAGGGTTAA
>JGI24022J15233_10005016_pt1 | contig 13869 bp, 7 predicted proteins | sample Ectturendosymbi2_FD_15233 | JGI IMG/M metagenome (IMG submission 15233) | reverse complement strand
TCTAAATTTTTGTCTACAGCGTTAACATTAACATTCAGATCACTTTTCTCTGTTGCTCAAGATATTTTATATAACTAATAAAGCTCATGACATACTCCGTTACTGAGATCTCTCACTTGTCAGGCTTAGATGTACAGTAGCCGTTTCGCTGCAGGCTTCTTGACAATGCTTGTTTTGTTTTTTCCTCAGTCTTGGTTTTAGCGAGTTTGTTTTTGTTTTAACGCGATTAACAAAAATATTCCTTCTGCTGATGCAGTAAAATGCGGCAAGCCGCAAATCTGGTCATTAAGTCATCTCCTACTTATCCAAGCCATCTTTGATGCATGTTACGTAGATAATATCAGAAATCAGGGATATAGGCCTACTGTATAGATTTATTGGACAAAGACACATGTTTAAACTATTGTCTATTGATATAGCCTCCAACATGTTTTCTTTGCTGCGGTATTTTGGTCATTTGTCACATAGCCTCCAGCTCATCTTCAGGCACAAGATGGGGAAAATGTAGACCCACATTTGCTATTGAACTTGAATCTGGTGAGATCTTGAGCTGCACAGGAATCTAAAATCCCTAACCTGGCAGCAAATCCTTACTCCAATGTAAATTGGTTTTTTAGTTTGCATGAATAGAACAACCAAAGAATTTGAGCATTTTGTCGTAAAACATTGTATAAACAAATTCTTCAGCTGGCGACTGGGATAACAACCGTTCACCCAAATGCAAATCTTTCATTTATACAACCGTTTGTTATTCATTCATGTTACTTCTGCTGTACGCACAACTGCATGGCTGACCGTACTGGATGGTACGCAACCTACAGTATTTGATAATGATATTGATACAAGTTTGAGGGTTGAAACCGACTACAGATGTTTTGTTTCACCGATTTCAATACCTGTTCACCTGATGATCGCATGCGAACATTTACATTGTAAAAGACGGAAGATGTTTATTATGTTGTTAAATTTACCAGTTGCCAAAATTTTATCTTCAAAAACACCCAGATTTGACGGGTTTTTCGTAATCAAACTAGCCACCCAGATGGACTCAAAAAATCCATATCTGGGTGGAAAAAAACAGCAGTGGGAGCCCTGACCACAGCACATAACCTGATTTGATCGCAGGCAGTCATCTACTTACCGCGCAAAAACCTACGAGTGAATGTTACGTCATAAAGCGGTTTATTGAGACCTTTGCGCAGCGGTCTGATTACCTTGGACCAGTGGTTCCCAAACTTTTTGCCCGCGGAACACTGCAAGGTTACTTTAAGTAGACAAGGAACCCCCGCCGCAACTGCCAAGTAAACATAAACGCTTTTTTCGCCCAAATTGCCGTTGTGAAGGTGGCCTAGCCTATGGGCAACGCATATCGTGAATTCCAGTTTTTCTTTTGTGGCTTCATTACTAACGTCCTGTTGCTGTGGGGACATTGCATAGAAGACTTGTTTCGGCCGACTGGTGGCTTGGCCTACATGAAGTGCGCGTTCCTGCTTCCTTGCAGCCTCCATCGCACTCTTACCGCGAAGCACGTGACGCTAGTCTCGTCTTCAAAGCTATCCGTAGGCTACTGACCTTCTCGGCTTCTATATCGGCAAATTATGTCTAACAGGGCTTTCAGCGATTCGATTTACCTGCCTCGCTGCCTTGGACTATTACACACCACTTGATGTAGTCTGAGGGCTTCGTGCCGTTCAGAACCGTCGCCAGAAAGGCTTCAATAGGGGTCTTTACGTTTGTGCAGGGGTACTTGACATTCTGAAATTTACCAAAACTGTTTTTGGGAGGCTTGGAGCTTTGTTTTGGGGGACTAAGCCCACCAAAGGCCCGCCGTGGCAACGGGACTTAAGCCGTTACAGATAATTTGTATTAATCAGTCAGAGACGAAGTGGCAACTTGGGTTTCAGAACAATAACGTAGCGCCGATATATAATGGCAAAATCGATACGATACATCGGCAACATCGTCATATCGGCTGATATATATCGGCATGCCGATGCATCGGTCGAGCTCTAAGGGAAACCCAGAAAGTGCTCAAGGGATCACGTGCCCCGTAGACCTTTCTAGTTCCGGGCTTGTAACATCTTTGTATAATGCGTTGACGGAATAATCATGGGAAGTTTAGTGCCCATTAATCTATCCAAGGCCCATCTCGGTTAGAAAGTTCGTGACGTTAATATTAAAACAGTTTTTAAGGTTCAGGTCGTATGTCATTTTTTACAGGTGTGAGTTCGTTTTGCAACGTAAAGGACCAGACTTCGTCCATCAAATGGTGTCGATGTTTCCAAATCTGCCTCGTCCGTTGCTGAGGGGTCCGTTCGATGTTCCTCCCAATGACCCTGCACGAATGGCGCGTTATGGTGCGAATGCACCAAGACCACCGTCTCCACCGCCTACCATTATAGACCCGCAGGTTGGCTTTGACGAATGTTACTCTTCACAAATGAGATTTTTACTAAATAATAAAAACTTGTTTTTCAAACACTGACTGTTATGCCATTTTCATCGCGCTTAACTTAAAAATGAGTGTGAATTGCGAAATGGCGATTATAGAGGCTACCCATTCCGCAAAATGTGTATTACACCAATGTTAATTTTAGACCCGTTGGTCACAAAAATACTTCGGGTGCTTCAAAACTCAGTTTGATTGATATAACCTTGCTGCCAGCGTAGCGTGGTTTCCACTTCTGATGGAGCTTGCCAGAAACAGTTAAGATCGTCAAAGTAGCAACAGTGCGGAAACAAGAAATTTGGCTATTTTTTCTGTTTTGGGCTATTCAAGGAGTAAGCACGCAAAACATAGTACTCTTAGAGCAGTCAGATCTAATTGGTGGAATTGAAACTGTAGAGAAAGCGTTTGCTAAACTAAGAGTTCCGATTCCTTGGCATTTTATTATTTTGTTGGTTTGTGCTTTACCATTTTATCCACAGGTGGAACTGAAAAAACGGCAAGAAAAATTAAAGGAGGTGATGAAGTCAGAAATGGTGAAAACTGCTTCGGAAATGGGTTTTGGAAGAAAAGTTATTAAACATGTTGTGAAAAGGTTTGTGAACTTCACGAACGTATTTTAAGGCTAGTCCATGGGAGTGGGATTCCCATCGCTAGTAATTTTACGTTATACAACTAGAATTTTCTGAAGTTGAATATCATCGCATATTCACAGCACAGCAAGTATCAGACGTAGAGGCCAAGCAGGACCATGGCGCAATGATGCCAGGCTCCAAAAATAAGGTTGTTGGGCCTTTTTTTGGGTTGCAACTAGGGAGAGGGTCACCCAATTTTCATTGACCACCAAACTGGGACGTTTTGGGCTGTTTCAGCCACTGCTCTGCAGAGGTAAGACCAGGGCTCTCCAAACTACGGCCCGCGGGCCAAATCCGGCCCACGAAACCATTTTGTCAACACAATGAAAAAATTAATGCATTAACGAAAAATTTGTTGATTTGGTAGAATGTAACATATCCCGAAACAATCACATTACGTAAGATGTCCAGCCCTCGAACTGTTGTGTAAGGGCTTACGCAGCCCTCTGACAAAAAAGCTGGAGATCCCTAGGCTAGACAATAGACATGCACATGATATAATGTACTTCGTATTACTAGGTTTGGCAGGCAGTTAAACGTTGCCATGGGATGGGACAGAAAAGTGTCCCATTGACAAGCCTGCGTATTTCAAGTAAAAGTGGTGGCGTTTCAAATAATTGTAACCGTTTTTTTTTAGCGTTTGTCGTTGGCGACTGTTAAGACATTTTGAGAGTTAAGACCAACTATTTCATCTGAATACCGCGATGATCGTAAAGCGAGATGTTAGTGTAATTTTGTGGTGGTTTTGCTGCGAGTTTCTAATGTACTATATTCTGAGAGACGGTTGCAAAAATTTGACAGACTGTTAGGTACCTTAAAACACCTTAAAAACACTGATTGTAACCTTCACTGCACTAACAGAATTGATAAAAATCATGATTTTTTTTCATCAAAAAAATCGGATTAAAAAAATTTTAATATGATTTTTTTATAAAACTAGATTTTTTTGATTTTTATGTTTTTTTTATTTAATGTGTTGAGGGTGGCCAGTTAACACTTCTAATTTTTAATTTTAAAGATTTTGTTTCAATAATACCTTTTTTGTGCTTCGTTTCTTCGAGAACAGCAACTAGAATTCAACCGAACTTTCATTAAAACTTACTTTGCGTTGATGCATCACACTAAAGAAAATCAGTTCATAACACCAGTACTGGTCTGCAAAACGAAATATTTATTGAAATGACTCAAACCATCAGTTCATCAATTTCATTAACACTTATGGCATGTTAAGAAACTTGTACAAAAATACAAGCTTGCCAGCATTTTTGGTCCGAAGTCTATTGTTAAAATTGATTATTGTAATGTAGCTTTCACTAGTTCAGCTTCTGCAAAAGTTTAATATACATGCAGAAAATGGTAAAAACCTATAATATATGTGTTATTATGAATCTGAATCAAAAATATGTTCTAAAATTACTATTTCTACAGTCAACAGCCTACATATTTGCTGGAATTTAGATCTAACGTTTACTTTATGCCAGGCCCGTAGCCATTGGGGCATTCAGGGGCATTGTCCCTAAATTTTTTTGTGCCCAGAAAAGTATGTTTTTAACATATACTGTAACAAAACAAATCTTTCCCCTCATACAGTTTATTTTGCCCTCCAAACCTGGCTACAGACCTGATTTATGCCAGCCTACACTTTCACACTTGTGGCATTCTGATAGTTCTGACTGCTTTGAGTCTGCAAATGTTAGTGATTTCAGTCCACATATCATTTTTACAGTTAGTTGACATAGAATCTGTGACCTCACAGGTGCTGTGATTGATAAAATTTTAATTACTGTTATAGCTTGTGTTGTCATAAGAAATCTGTGCCTTGTTTAATAATAAGTTAAACCGATTAGAATACCAATTAAATGTGCCATACAGAATTAAGTATCTATCGACAGTGTTTTTTTGGGGCCGATGCCGATGTAATGGCCATTCCTGGACCGTTGGCCGATGTCGATAACCGATATTTCCAATAATTTTAAATCTTGTTTTCTGCTTCATTATCAAAAATATAATGTATTCTATGCCTTACCTTTTTTTCAAACACTTTAAAAATAAGGATTTATGAGCTAAAATTTTTCAAATTGCAGCAATTTCAATATTTTTCTAGGATTTTTAAGTAATCTGATTAATGACTGGTGTTTTTGTTTTGGCTGCGATGGCCAAAGCGTGCTTCATGGTTCATCTTGTCTGTTTGTTTTTGAAAACGCACTTGCTAGCGTTGCTGCAAGATAACTCTCTTGAGTTGATTCGTTGTGCTTTTTTGCGCAAGTTGTCTGGATGCGTGTAAAATATAACAGCGTTTTGTCAACACGTTAGGCCGATACCGATGTATCGGTGAAATCCAAAAATCGGCCCGATATATCGGCCTGGCCGATATGTCGGTCTATCTCTAATACAAATCACAGAAAGCTTCAAAACTGCATATGATTTTTTTGATTTTATCACTTTTTTAACCATTACTAGAAATAGCTGAACTTCCATTCAAACGTTTTTGATAAGTTCATAACACCAGTACCGGTGTACGAAATGAAATATTTACTGGAATGCCAATACTGAAACTGCCAATTTAATAATTTCATTGACACTTTTGGCATACGTGCATGAAATGTTAGAAACCCATAATAATAATGTATCTGTTTCATGAAGCAAAAATATGTTCTCTAATTATGTTTACAGTCAACACCCTTAATATTTGGTGGAATTTAAATGCGGCTTTCACTTTATGCCAGTCTACACTTTCAAACTTTGGCATTCTAACAGTTATGAGTTCTGAATCTGCAAGGGTTGGTGATTTCAGTCCACATGTCATTTTTGCAGTTAATTGACATGGAATCTGTGACAGTCTCACAGTTGCTATGATTGATAAAACCTCAAGTGGTTTCAACTTGTGCCGTCATAAGAACTCTTTGCCTTCTGCACTAATACTGCATAGGCTATGTGAAAACCTATTTGAATGCTAATTAAATGTGTCATAGACATCGTACAAAGCTCTAAAATGACATGATTTTTTTGATTTTTATGGCTTGATTTAAATCATTATTTTTATTGCATGATTTAAATCAGTGATTCAACCGTGTTGATTCAAACAATCAACCTTGCGCACTTCGTTCTTCTTTTCATGCAAAGTTTTGGGGGAATATAATGTTGCGATCTTCCATTTTTGCCTTCACAAGATTTCGTATTACACGAATACAAAATTTTAATTGAAAAGCCCCCAGCTAGCCCAAGTAGAGCAAGGTGATTACAGATTGCATGAAGACATGTTGCTGCATTTAACATAAATTTACGCATGGAACTGAAAAAAAACGTGGTTACGTTTGACGTCGGCTGGCACAACCTTATCTGAAACTTTCTAGCTACAATAAACCTCAGTTAATCCGGATTCGGTTGAACCGGATCTTCGCCAATACCGGATAAAATTGGTGGTACGAATGATTTCTAACGTTTTTCTTTATAAAAATCATCCGGTTTATCCGTTTTTTTTTAACCCGGATCTTCGCCAAGACCGGATAAAATTTGCTCTTTTCACATCTTGTAATCCGGATTTTTCTCCACTTACACGCTGTAAAGTATATTGACTGGTCTTTAAGAAAGATCCGGCACCTTTCAAGCGCAACACAAGCGTGCTCACGATCACCAACGAACGTTCAGAATTATCATAACATCGGCTGCAACTGTGCGCGACATTCGACTGATCGCAGAGTCGATTCTTACGTCACTCACGGGCATAACATATTACATTGAACATAACGCTCAAAGCCCGCCGCTACACCGCGGTTTCAGTCTATTGATCAGTGTGGGGTGTGCGTTTGTAGAGGAGTATTATCCCTGACTGTATTTTACTCGGTAACATGTCTTACCACTGCTTATGGACCAGTCGCAGAAATCCCTGCGTCAGCCCAAAATCCCAGATTTCTTCGCAGCCAAGTAATCTAAAATTAGGAACTTATGATTGTTCATAAATGCCTGGATATGGCGGCTCCTAGAAAGATTAACCATTGTAAATACATCACTAAAGTCATTTTGCTTCTGCCAAAGTCTGCTGTTGGGTTGTCAATGTGTTCAATTTAAGTAATTTTACCGACATCTCAGTACTTCGATGACATCAGGATAGAAACAACCATCTTCGGTTAATCCGGATCTTCGCCTAAACCGGATAAAATCGNCGGTCAAATCGAATCCGGATCAACCGAGGTTTACTGTATTAATCTTTGAAGCGATCAGAAGACTGCATTTTTTAGGCCAAATTTCAGAAATCTTCCCTTTTGAAGTTGGTTGGCCTACAAAATTCCATAGGCCTTTCGGCTTTTTTACGCTGCAAAAGTTTCCTCTAGAAAGTATTTACTGATCCATTTTTTCGGCTACACTTCCACAAATTTTTTTGATTAAAGCCATATTAGACCGAGGCCCACGTTTTGATGTTAGTAAGATTTGAAGGATGCAAGATTAGAAATTATTTTTTTGCGTAAACACCAGAAATGCGTGAGCTGTGTGGTGTGTTCTGTGTTGTAAGCAATAAACATAGCTCAAGGCTGGCAGACAGGTCCGTAATAGAAATGCGACGGTGACGTCGAGTAAATGAAAGGGCTCTTATGATTCTGGTCGTTAGTACAGGAGTGAATGGGAGAAGACATCGATCAGTCCAACACCATCGGCTTTATCAGTTTATTTTCAACGTAGTAATTTCAGCTATAAACGTAGTTTCAAAAAATCATGAAACTTTTATATATCCAACTCTTTGTTTACTTTTTTATTGTTAATATTTTTCTCCAAGCTGATAAGTCCGCACCAGTGTCCCACGCCCCAACTTGCGTCGAGGGTAGACCCGCAAGGTCCGCATTTTTGTATGATGTTGAGAGCAGGAAACAGGAAGTAAGATATGTCATTGTTTGTTCCTCCCCATAGGAGCAACGTAAACTCTCATGCGACTGAATGACGGTTCTGTAAATGGTAAAAACAAATCATGTGTGTTGAGGCTTGCCTTGCCCGTTGCGACACCAGTTTATGACATGGAAATTTCCGAAAATCTCGGCTTTTATTCCGTGATGCAATAACTTAGCGATTAGATTTCGTGGAAAATTACAGTAGATTGTTGCTGTTTGCTACGCTGACAGTAGTAACAGGTAGCTGCGTATGAGTTTTTTGTTGTTTTTCCCATAGGTTTTACACTGCGCAGGGGAAATCGATAAAAATGCTGCTATGCTACTGCATTACTCTATGCTGAACATAGTGGCAGAGTTTGTTTTACTTAGTGCAGACGGTTGAAATTTCTGCATAAATTAGAAATTGGCCCTACACTTCTTTTGCTTGCTGATGCATCGTTTTTAGACAAAAGTTTGTCACATTTTATCTCAATAATTTCATAAACGCGAGTGGTGTGCTTAATCTGATGGTGTCGTTACTTGTTTCAATAGTCTGGAAATAAGGAACGCATGCGGTTTTGCAGAGTAGTGATGTTTCACCCGTAACGCGGTATTCAAGTGTAGTTTGGAAAACTGCCGATGTTTAGTATGCTGCACAAAAACGATAACTGCATTGTCTATATGCTGATGTGAATGCGTGCTCCATTTAAGTGCGCTTCTAAGGCATTTTCCAGATATTTTTGGGTGAATGTGGCGCATTTTCCAGATGGGTGCAGTACATTCACCAAGATCGTTTTCAGAAGTTATTCGTTTCTTAGGTATATCGAGCAATCCAAGACGTTCAGTGGTGTTGAGGAATTAATTGAAGCTCTAACGAACAACACCAGCGACGCTTCTGACAGTGAGGAGGAGTCACCTGCTGCGCAAAAAACTCTTCCTTTGAAGCACCAAGGTATAGATTTTGTTTATAGGACCCGATTGATTGTACCTGCTCGACAGAGATTTGCACTTGTTTTTACAAGGATTTCGTGCAACCGCTCTGGAAGCGCGTAATGTTTTCATGCTTGTCTTGTTGGACAAGTAGGGGAAAATGTAATAANTACTTATTGCTTGCTCACTCAATTTCATGTAGGTCATAAATTTATATTCCTGATACAAGNATTTATATGTGCGAATGTCANACACATTTGCTATTATTTTTAATTCACAAGCATTTATGTGTATTACTGATTTGACTTAGATGAGCCAAGATAAAGCGAGCAGTCCAGGTTGCTATNGGATTTTGACTTAAACACAGGATGAAAATTGTCTTCTGCAGNTTTAAGGATAACTTGTTACGTATTGCCCAAGTGTTGAGTTCTTTCCAAATTACCGAATTACTTCCGTTGAGGTGTCGGGGATTGAAATAAAATAGATGCATTATCTGCAAACAAAACTTCTAAACGCAGTACTTCAGGCGGATACTTAAATACAATTAAGATAAGACTGAACCTCGAACGCTACATTGAGGATTTGAGGAACGTCACAAGTGGGTAAAATATGTTTGCGATTTAACCTTCTGAAACCCGAACGTATTCCTTGTTCAGGTGCGACGACTCATACCTATTGGTAACATTATGTCAGTGATCATATACTACTACGTCTTGGTGAGGTTTTTCCGCAGGAGGGACGGCACCATTTTAGAAGCCATGCATGTTTCTCCTATACACAGTAAAGTTGACAAATTTTTGTTTTAGAACCTGGAGTTGTTCAGAATCAGTTTTCCGGCCAAGCGATAACTGGGGGTGAGCTCATAGTTTATTTCCTTGATAGACTACCGTTGAAATTTAATCCTGCAGTAGCGCTGATGCTCGCAGTTTTGCTTAAGTTTGTTTTGTTGCTTGTTTGCGGTACGAACGTGTTTTAACAGCTTGCGAGGTATTTTTGAGAAGTCTGTGTCCAATTGGGGAAAAAAGTAATCTCTTCAACCGCTGAACAGTAAATTTTAGAAAATATCCGACGCTATGAGCAGGGTTAATTGATTTAAATCAAGCAATAAAAATCAAAAAAATCATGTAGTTTAGAGCTTTATGTGATGTCTATGACACATTTAATTAGCATTCTAATAGGTGTTGACATAGCCTATACAGTATTAGTGTAGAAGGCAAAGAGTTCTTGTGACGACACAAGTTGAAACCACTTGACGTTCGATCAATCATGGCAACTGTGAGGTCACAGATTTTGTGTCATTTAACTGCAAAAATGACATGTGGACTGAAATCATTAACCCTTGCAGATTCACAAGTCATAACTGTTAGAATGGCACAAGTTTGAAAGTATAGACTGGCATAAGTAAAGTTGCATTTAAAATCCATCAAATATGAAGGCTGTTGACTGTAAACCCAGTTACAGAACATATTTTTGCTTCATGAAACAGGTTTATTATTATTTTAGGTTATTCACATTTTATGCATGTATGCCATGAGTGCCAATGAAATTACTAAACTGGCAGTTTCAGTGTTGGCATTTCAATAAAGATTTCATTTCGTACACTTGTACTGGTGTTACGAACTTATTTGCATTAAGGAATATTACATTAGTGCATAAAAGCTTGAATGAAAGTTCAGCTATTTCTAGTCAGGGTTGATTGATTTAAATCATTTAATTTAAACCAGTGAAAAAATCAAAAAATCAAGTAACAAATCATATGCAGTTTTGAAACTTTCTGTGACTTGTATGACACGTGTAATTGGTATTCTAATCGGTTTCACTTATTATTAAAGAAAGCAGAGACTTCTTACGACAACACAAGCTATAAAAGCAATTAAAGTTTTATCAATCGTAGCAACTCTGAGATCACAGATTCTATGTCAACTAACTGTAAAAATGATATGTGGATTGAAATCACTAACATTTGCAGACTCAAGCAGTCAGAACTATCAGAATGCCACAAGTTTGAAAGTGTAGGCTGGCATAAATCAGGCCTGTAGCCAGGTTTGGAGGTTTGGAGGTCAAAATAAACTGTTAGGGGGCAAGATTTTTGTTTTTATTACAGCATATGTTTAAAAGAAACTTTTCTGGGCACAACAAAATTTGGGGTCACAACATTTAGGGGCAATGCCCCTGAATACTCCAATGGCTACGGGCCTGGCATAAAGTAAAAGTTAAATCTAAATTCCAGCAAATATGTAGGCTGTTGACTGTAGAAATAGTAGTTTTACAACATATTTTTGATTCAGATTCATAACAACACATATTATAGGTTTTTACCATTTTGTGCATGTATGCTAAACTTTTGCAGAAGCTGAACTAGTGAAAGCTGCATTACAATAATCAATTTTAACAACAGACTTCGCACCAAAAATGCTGGCAAGCTTGTATTGTTGTACAAGCTTCTTAACATGCCATAAGTGTTAATGAAGTTGATGAACTGATGGTTTGAGGGTTGTCATTCCAATAAATTGTTTTGAACACCAGTACTGCTGTTGTGAACTGATTTGCTTTAGTGTGATTCATAAGTTCAAAATTAATGGAAGTTCGGTTGAATTCTAGTTGTTGTACTAGAAGAAACAAAGCACAAAAAGTTACAATGAAACAAAATCTTTAAAATTAAAAATTGCAAGTGTTAACTGGCCACCCTCAACACATTAAATCAAAAACAACATAAAAATAAAAAAATCTGAATTTTTTAATTTAAAAAATCATGATTATTATCAACCCTGCCTACGAGTGGTTGTCTTTGCCAATACGTTCAAAATTTCAAGGTGTCCCTAAAATGTTTTTGTTGCGCTTGCTGAAATCTTTCTAATCTGAATAACGAATAAACAAAGGTTGTGTTAAAAATGCCTGCTGGCTTGCTGACCTTTGCACTATATGTTTAGATGGTCTTCAAGAGCAATTCGTGCGTTTATCATTTTTCTGAAGAAACCAAATATTTTGTGAAATTTGCTTCTGTCTTCAATGTTAACATATTTCCGAGTGCGTGGTGCAACTACTCTCCACAAGGGAGATGGACAAGGAATCGATCAGCAAGTTTTTAAAATAGGAAATAACGTAATACTACGCATCCTCAGTCCTAACATCTTATTCAAATGCGAGCTGCAATAACGAGATGCATTAACTCGCGAAATATCCGCTTATAACAACCATACCCACCTATACGAAAGATTGGAGATGATTTCACTTGCACTACTTGTCTTTTAGTGTAGTTACACTTGAAACAACTCTGCAATTGGGTTTTCGGTGTAACACCAGTATTGAAGCTGTTCACTCAATGTCTGCACTTTGTGGCAAAAGACCTCGTTATAGAAAGTTGAACATGAAGTCACTGCATTAGCACAGGGGGATGTAAAAGCATAGTGTTGAACTAGTTCTGCGTAAGAATGTATTCACATTTCTGTACTGTTGCTTCAAGTTTAAATTACCACAGCCTTCTGAAATAACTTTATTGCTGGACCCAGTATACTCGTTACGTACTGAAAATTTTAATCATGTCAAATGCGGATAATGAAAACTCAAGCTGGCACTGATGCAGGATCGGATCTTAAACACATTGAGAAACAATGTTGTAAACCAAGACACTGCACAATATGCATGAAAATTTTAGTTAAGAGTAGCGCATTAAATTCTGAGTTATATGCATGGCATATGGCTTTTTACAGAACTGCATCGTTTTGAAATGATGTAAACAACCCACGCCTGTGCTGTAATCCTCACGAAATCGTGAGCGCTTTTTTTGCAGATCAAAATCAGTATATCCTTGCATCAAATGTTTTGCAGCATATAGTGTCCAAAGGAATTGACATTGCTTGCGATTTTCATTAAAATATTTACAACCATTTTTATTGATTCTGATAAATATCTTCCTCATTTTTTGGGTCATTCTGTGCCAAATTAATCCGAAAGATCGAGCGACACCCGCAGCGGTGGTGTTCCGTCGAACTTGGTAGAATGACGGGAAAGTCTTGTATGCAAAAAATGCAATCAATTTTTGTGTTCCCGAGTGAATTTGGGAAAAAACGAGCTGTGGAATTTCACTAACCGTGATATTTGTACGGTAAAGTTGATCCCTGGTTTTTCATGTTTACGATAAAAAGTTATATCTGAGTAATTAGCGAACTACTAACAAACGTTATATCTAATTAATTAGCAAAGTACTAAAATGGGAATGACTGCAACCAGGGTTTTTTAAAGGCATTTTGTGAGCTCAAAACGGATCCATAAATTTCCCGTCTGGACCCATAAAATTGATACTTTCACATTAAATCTGGACAACCACGAAATGTTTTATCTGAATTGAATTGTTGCTTCAATTAACGTCCAAAATCAATTCGCCTCACACCAAATAAGTGCAATGCAGACAGTAACCTCGCCTACAGCATAACCATCTCTGAAATCCAATGCAACGCAACAATTAATAATTTGACGGCTATTTCGAGATAAACAATTACGTTAAGCAGGTTTTGTTTAAGGAAAATATTAGGCACCCAGTATGGACCAGCACGGACCCGATTTCTCTGATTCTAGGGACCCGCTGATAATTTTCTCTGATTCTAGGGACCCGATTTTAAATCCTATGGATCCAAATCGGGTCCCTAAAACACCTAAAAAAACTGACATTACGTAATAATTAACGCTTTGCATGCCACTGACTCTGACGTTTTTAGCAAGCCAAGCTTTTTCCACGGAGTCAACGCCTTTTCCTGATTGTAGGCTATAGTTTTACTTTCTTGTGTGGATATTTTCAGAAGATAATGTCACAGCAAAAACGTAAATCTAGCCATCCAAGAATAAAGCAGTATTTTTGTAGTATTCCTNAACAAAAATTTCTTGCTGTTAACCAGCCAGAAAGTNCAAACGCCAGCAGCAGTGAATGCAAAGGTTCTTTCGATTCTGTTGTGCAGGAAGTACAGCATTCAACTGTTAGAATCTCAAAAGCATCGTCAGTTTC
>JGI24022J15233_10005015_pt1 | contig 13869 bp, 2 predicted proteins | sample Ectturendosymbi2_FD_15233 | JGI IMG/M metagenome (IMG submission 15233) | reverse complement strand
GGTCCACACCAACGCATTTTTTCGGAACAAATGAAGCCCAATCGCAGATTTTTTTTCTTAAGCTTTTTACATTCTCTTTCAAAACACATATTTTCGCGCCTCATACCTGTGTACCTTTGGACTTCCGGAATATCATTCCTTATCTGTTTCAGGCCTCCACGTAAATGTATTTTGAAGAAAGTAATTTCAGTAATTTTTCAAGTAATGATAAGATAAGATTTATGACAAACCGTCTGCTGTTTATCTTAAGTCGTTAATCATTTCTCGAAAATCATGATTAGTTCAAGCGTATGATACACCGCATGCTGACACACGATATGTAGATATGTAACCATCATCCGGCACGATTAATTTTTCTCATTGTTTATTACAGCGATGAAGGCAAATTTTAATAAATTACTTTAAGAGAGAATTGCATAGCAAACGCCGAAATCCATATACATTTAAATGATTTTCTCGGGTGTGGGCTGTAAAATACGCCTAAAAGAAAACAAACACCACGGAAAATACATACGATAAAGAAGTTGACAAAACCAAGAACAAGTTGTGTTGAAAAAGAGATTGGTTTTATAAAACATTGCAACTTGCAGTTANCGTTTGTTCTTAATTAGCCGTAAAAGTTGGTTGCGTGAATTATCGTTTTCTGAATTTTTGTGAACGAGGTTTATACTGCATCACCAGAAAATGTTTATGATGACTTCAAGGGTACCGACGTTCTTTCAGAAAAGTTGCAAAGACTAATGTGCATAGAAATTGAATGATATAGCCCACACTTCACCATAAACGTTTGTAATCTTAAGTGAAGGTATGAATAGGAAGAAACCACACAGAATCCTGGAAAAAATGAAAGAATCTATCGGGTAAATTTCACATTTTAACTTATGGTTCAGAAGCAGGTTCGGTCTTATTTCAAAGGTTTTGAAACTTCGACTCTAGATAAGACGATTTGTGAATTTTCAGAAAAACACATTTGTGAAGTCCAAGCGTTATGAGCGCCTGCAGTGTTATTATAAGCAAAAAACGACTCAGCCCCACACGCCGAGCCAATTTCGGCAAACATAACACACAATTTCTTTTCAGCGTGACAATTAATGTTAATATGGTTGACAGCAAAAGTGCTATAACTGTTATGCGATTATAGATGAAGCGCTGTTTTAAGTTTAAATACTAAGCCAATTTGAATTAATTTTTCCAGGTGGGCTTTGAATTCATGCACCATGGCGTGGAGCTTGTGGGCATTGTTTCCTGCAACGATCAATATCATTCCATCGTTGAAGTTCTTTTTGAGCCATACATTGTTGTACAAGAAGCTGGTGAATTGGCACTACCACAGCGCGATTCATCTTTATTCAAGGTGCATTTTTCTTTTCGTTTCTCAGGTACACAGGCTATGTTCAAATAAGACTTTTTCTTACATGTTTTAGACATTTAACCATTTTCAGCTTCATGCCAAAGAAGTATTTAGAAAATTCTTCGCTTGTATTTCAAATCTGAAAATCAGAAAAAAAGCTCCCTCCGCACAAGGAAAAACATTCATAAGCAAAGTATTGCTATAATAATTAATCATGGACATAACTAAAAATAATTGATACCCTTTTATTGCATATTTCCTCTGTTCGTTATAAGCAAAGTATTGCTATGATAATCATTGACATAACTAAAAATAATTGATACCCTTTTATTGCACATTTCCTCTGTTCTTTTATTTTCACAAACCTTGAGGATACAGGAAACGATCTAAACATGGTTTCTTGTGAGATGCTCGTAAACGTTTACAAATGTTTGCGTTGGAGCATCTTGCAGTAAGATTGAATACAATCGTTGGCTGAGTTATCACGCTCATATCTTTTACGAAAAGAAAAAGAAGTATCGAAGTGATCTCTAAAATTTGCTGCCACAAAAGCTACGAAATCAATTGAAAAAATTCGCTTAATAGTACGTCTAAAGTAGGATGATTGCGGGAGGCAGTAAATGATTTGGAGTTATTTGCGGATCAGCCCTCCTCAGAAAGGAAGCACCTGGTAATGGAAAAGTTGGAATTATAAGAATAAATTAAGTTCTTTGGTTGCAGTATGTCGCTTCAAATATTCTGTTTTTTCCTTTGCATACCAAGTGTAACAATGAGAACGACCAAACCTGCCATGCAACGAAAAACATGGATATAACTTTTTTTAGACACGGCTATAGCATAGCTTTTTTTAGACACGGCTATAAATTCACCAGTAGCAAACAACGTTGTCCGCTTCACAATGCGAAAATAGTCTCAAAGCTTAGTTACTGTTTGTGTATCCATAACCTTTCCCTGGCGAACTTTGGAATTTGTTCAAATGATCATCCTTTCTGTTCGATATTTCGCTGCCCCGCCCAAGTACAGTATTTCAAATCTCGGTAATTGGCATCATTCAAACTTTAACGACTTCGTTTAAATAGGTTGAAGCAAAATATTCGTATTTGAATGAGACCTTGAGTTGCGTATTCTGGTGTCTGTAAAACTTAATTTTATCCGTCAGGTAGTGCTTTCGCATGACTAATCCTGCGAAGTTCCACAGTAAGATACAGTCGATAGAGCGCAAAATCAAAATAGTTGCTTAGGGTAACCAAACTGTTGCAGGCTGAACTGCAGGACAAGGTACATGAGATGACGCTTTACAGAATTTTCGAAATTTCCTGCTTGTATCTGAGCGTGGTGTGTATCTCTCCACATTTAAAGCATAGAAGACATCTCTTTATTTCGTGACAACGAGTATTTTCACCAAATGTGCATCCTCCAGAGTACTTCGATGAGATCAGCTTACTTCCAAAGAATGTCGCAACTGCAGGAACTTTCTTTGCTTCCGACGAATACTCTTCAACTTTTCCACACAAACGTAGGTAGGAGGGAGCTTCGATTGGCATTTTAACTTGTGGGCAAGCAGTCTCTTTAGAGTAAGATCAACAACATTGGTTGAGTGAACGCCTCGTTAACAGGCAATAATCCGTTTTGCAGGAAGCGTTAATGAAAATATGTTGAACATAGACCTTATGATGAATAAAAACTTATTAAATCTTTTCGGGCACTCTTCAGCAGAAACGGCATAAAATTCGTAATATTTTCTCAGGTTTCTCATATTTATCAAGAAACCATATACGCGTTCCCAAGGTTGCGTGCTCAACACGTGGCAAGGGGATGATTTGCGAAAACTAGATGGCGTCTTCACGTTCGTAGTTTGCGGTAACAACGAAAGTCATTTATGAAGAACTGCGCAGACTGGAGTTCTGCGGCAGTTTCACTTTTTACTACATCAGCGTCGGCCCCACATTTGCTCATTTTTATATCGCACTACATGTCATGTCAAAGATATGCAACCGGTACCCTTCACCCTTTATTTTCACGTAGTTTGTATCGAAGCTGCAGTACGTACAGCTCTTGGAAATTTAAGCTGTTGCCAGTGCTTTTATCGACATATAATGAGTTTATTGTCATGAAAAAGGTAGTTAAAATTTGCTATTAAATTTTTTTAAAAACGTTGGCTTGCACATCAAAATGCAAACCTTACACTGACAAAAACGTTTCATGCATTTTCCTCAACGTCGGTCATGCGCTAAATCCATTTCAAACCTCCATTCGTGGCACGTGACAAAAAAACTTGACATGATTGGTAACTCGGATGTCTAGTACACTGCCTTTAAACAACCTAATGACTAGCGAATGAAACCTATAAGTTTTGCATAAGCACTGGAATGCACCACTGCAAGATCTGATTTGGTTTTATGGAATTATCAGCGTAATACAGTGATACTTTATAAACCTCAGAATCTTTACTTTTATGCTTAGAAATCTGCTTTCATTTGTGTGCTCCACACCTACTAGATTTCCAATAAGTCTCATAAAGAAGAGTTTTATGTAGTATGCAAGTATGAAAGTACCCTAAAACGCTCAACAACTAATCCATATTACGGCATTTTGACATCAAGCATGCGCAAAATTAACATCGTAACATGCGCTGCATTCATTCTATTTAAATAAGATGTAAGGACTGACGATGCGTATACGTGTTACGTGAAATCGATTTCCCATTAAAAATTTGTGATTGCTTCCTTGCTTGTTTCACCAGTGGACTGAAGTTACTTGAATACAGGTATGTGCAAGTTTGCAAGTTTGAATCATCGCAAAAAGGTGAAAGTAGGGCCCAGTCGGCTGATTCCTCGAAAGCCCACAGAAAACCTAGTGCTTTTAATAACATGCGTTGTGCAGAAACTTTTCCAACAATGGTTATGGTTTATTCATGCATTTTTGTGACTCAAATCACGAAGTTCAGTAACACGAATGCAGCAAAAGGAAAAACAATAACATCAAAGATCGCTAATTAATTTCGTGTTGATGAGAATATAAAAACATCAGAAACTTCAGGTTTTCGCAGATTAATGATCGTGTTCAGGCATGTTGAATCACAAAGGGTTGGCGAAAGACCATATGGGTAAAGTTCTCAGCCAGCCCTGTTGCTATAGCAATTTTAATACAATGTGTGTTTGTTAATAATGGTTTATTTCGCTCTGGTCTACTCTCATCTATATTGCGGTATTTTCATGTGGGCTACATCCAGTTGGTCAAGTATTACCAATCTAGTAAAGTTAAATAAGAGCTATCCGTAGTCTACTCAAATTTGATCGTAGAGAACGTATTCCACTCAGAGATCTATTGTATTCAGCACGGATACTACAGATCAAAGGAATCTACAGTTATGAATTAGCAAAACATAATGTACAAATTTATCGCAACATCTTTCCTGATCATATCATAAACGGTTTCAACAGTTCTGCTACTGCTAAAATCAGAGAAACTAGACAAACCTCCAAATTGACATACAAAATTCCCCCAGCTGAGACACTTAACGAACAACGTCACACATCTTTTTGAGGACCCACAACAACGTCACACATCTTTTTGCGAACCCACTCTGCTTGCATGATCGGTCTAGTAAAATTTGCAGTAGTTGGCATTTCTCGTGAGATGTGAAATGCTAACTACTGCAAATTTTACCAGACCGATAATGCCAGCAGAGTGTTGGTGTACTTTTTATTAAAAGTGCACGTTAACGTTCAGCACTCTCTGCGCAACTGTGTTGATCATCTGGCATGCTCTTTCCCAAGCATATGCAACAATACGAATGGAAACACGACAGTAACAAAGATAATTCATCTGCTTAGGGGCATCGACTCGATAACAGTGGCGTATCCAGCCCAAAACTTTTGGGGGGCAAATCTTTGACTTTAAGCGAGCAACAGCATTTTGCTTGAGACACCGCCTCTTAAAAGCATACAATGACCAGATATGCCAGAAAGTTGGTGAGGCATTGCCCCCTTGGCCCTCCAGGCTACGTCTCTGCTCGATAACCTTCCGGTTCCTTCAATGCCCTGGCGTCCTTGCAATAATTTGTTTTTCTTGCTGGATTACCAATTACCGGCAATTAAAATCAACTCAACTGAAATTGCAACATGCAAAAATATTTTCTTTCAAATTACGACGTGAAAAAACGTTCCTCAAAATACAGCTCCTTGTAAAAACTTGCGTTCAGAAAAACTCACCCAATCTATTTGGAAAAAGGTTCCACGAAATCTATAAAGCAACAGTCTGGGGTGTTCTGAGATTAGGTTCACTTGTAACTGAACCTTCGCAGTAAGCTTTCTCAAATGACTTCTCGAAGCCTACTGTAACGAAGTACCATACAAATAACACACTCTGTAGGGGTTAAGCAAATCATTTTTCTACGGAAATATTCACCACTTTTGAGTTACAAATGACTTCTTTCGTGTGATAAACTAGTCTACTCTTAAGTACGGATAGTTTCTGCGACCTATACCGTAAAATTCTTTTGTAATGAAATAAACTAGACAAAAAGCGAACTTGAAAAAAACAGAATGAAAAATGTAGACGTGAGATCAGTACGTTGGTCTTTGATTACTTATCTTGCCAGACAAACAAGTTTGGAAATGTTTATGACACTGTCGACAGCAATATCTACGAATATAGACGCGGACTGATTTGGTTGTTTTTTGCAAAAAAAGCTTTTAACAAAGGTCAAATACCGCAACTACTATATTTCTACTTCATTTGCAGTAACGCTTTTGAAAGCGATGAAGCGTCGGTAATGGACAAGCATACACAATATAATGTCTGAATAGGGTTGGAGGATCCGGATACCGGTGAACCGGTTGACCGGTTAACCAAGGCATTTTCAGCTATCCGATATCCGGATAACATTTTGTCGGTTAACCGGATAATAAAGGAGCAGCATTATTACTGCTTTTTTATATTTGTATGACGTTAAGCAACTTGGAATTGCCTTGTTCTCAGCTACGGGCGGCCTGTCATCCCACAGTTATCTTACAGTGATACGCTGACCTTAAAACCTGTATTTATTGTTTATGTATTCTCTAGAATGTCGGGGAAAATTCGTTGTATTACGTTACAAAGTGGCTGATATGCGACAGTAAAATTTTAAACCTCCCGGAATTAACAAAGAGATTCAGTCGAAACGCTTCCGGGTGTGTATAGCCTATGTTTTTTTAGTGTCTAAAAAAAAAAAAAACATTGAAAGGGAATTCAAACGTTTCAAAAGTGAAAACCCTGTGTGGGGCTACTTCCAACGTTCAACAAATGGCGAGAGGGCAAAGTGTGATACTTGTGGAAGTAATATTTCTTGCAAGGGAGAATTAACAGGATATGAGAAACCACTTGCATTTGAAACACAAGATTCAGATTAATGCAAAGAGGACAAAAGCGCATGTTCCTTCTTTGGCATTCAGTTCTACAGGTAAAAGCAGGATTGACAACTTCTTTAGACCAGTCGAAGACTCGGAGAGAATTGTTGCAAAGCTGGCAGCTGTTGACAGAGTTTCTTTTAACACAATTGCTATAGCAAGGCAAATGAGGCATGCGTTTCCAGCAAGAGGATACAAGTTACCAGACACAGAGCGACATGTTAGAAATCTTGTCGTGACATTCTTCTCTCAACTGAAAAGCAATGTAAAAGAAACGATCAAAATGAAGAAATGGGCCGGGAAATTCTGCTCTATTACGCTTGACGAGTATACAAGCACAAGAAACAGAAGATACATGAATCTAAATCTTCACTGCGATGAAGAGCACATTGAAGAAAAATAAACATTACAAATTTGTATTTTTTCGTTGCACTGTATAAAGTTAGCTGAAGTACAAAAGTAACAGGTCTTTGTATTTTGATTGCTAAATGCATTATATGACTCTGAGTCAATACTTTAATCATCATTAAAACTTTAACATCGTGTTATTTCTTCTTTTGAATATCCGGTTAGCCGGAAAGCACAAAGACCAAATATGCGGATATATCCGTTATCCGGATAACAAATTTTTACAACTATCCGTCTAACCCTGTGTCTGAACACATTTCTTACTTTATTTTTCGCGTTCTAGTGCTGTAAAGAGGTACCACTGTTTAATCAACGTTGGGCTGTTAAACCTTTGCAAGGTAAACATCCGCAGACTGCTGTTGGGGATTACGCGCCCGGTAAGTGTCCTCCTGGATACGAATCTGCTCACATTAAGTCCATCAGAATTTGTTTCCGAACGTGAACTTACCGTTCATAAGCTAAAATATAAAATATTTTGCACCTTCAAGATCTTCCTGATAGTTATTATCTACCCTTTCAAAGAAATAACTGGATGTACTAAAATTTCCTGAAAATGTTCTTTTGTCAAATCGTTTCTCAGAATCTGGGACGGCACTGATCATTCGCTGCAGGAACATGCGGTTTTACAAAACACTTACGGTGAAATCGCACGACATACTATCTGGGGTAGTTCAAAAATTCCTAACATGGAAAAATTGTTGTTTACATGCAACATAACTGAGTATCTCATCAGGTGAGTTTGCGTTTGATGAACTAGTGGCGTATGTAGGTCATCTAGGTTTCTGTGCTTTCTTGTCTAGAGTAACTGGTTGTACTTGTTGATTCACAGTGAGTATGTTTCGGTGGATTGCGAAAACTTTGTTGTTTTACATTTAGCCATGACCTTCTAAAACGAATAATTCTAACTCAGAGGATTTGAAAGAACTTTTAAATGGAGCTAAAAATAGGGGTCGGCGAAAAAATGCAAGTAAGTGTGCAAGACCTGGAATAAATTTAAGTTTTAAGACAAAATTTGTCACAGATGATTAGGGTGGTAAAGGCTGGAGGACTACACAACTGAAAGCAATTTTTCTGCAACGTTTCCGAATATTCACTTTCCGTGTCTTTTTCTGCGTCTGTCACAGTTTATTCAAATATTCATTTTACCTTTCTTTTGTTTCTAGCGAATGGGATTCAACGTAAGTGCACTTGATGCCGCAACCTAACGAATTTGGAGAAGAAGACTATCTTCGTTTTATCTTGGCAGTTCTTACTCTAACAGTTGCTGAATAACCGTGAACATTTCCTAATTTTTTCAAACAAAATTTTCTTTCACCTTTTCATGCTATGTGCTGATTTGCTTGTTTAATCGTTGGTTTTTTGCTTGATTGCTGTTGCTGACATTATTTAGTCACACTCTTTGTCTGACTTTCTTAGCAACCTGTTTCTCTTAGCTCACTGCTAATGCTGTCGCATAGTTCAGGTACCTTTTTGTGCAACATATTTTAACTATTTAACACGCTTTCTGTCAGGTTGGTAAACTATTCTAGCCTTTCGTAAATTCTGATTGGAATGACCGATTTTTTCTTGCGTACCTTAACAGTTTTCGCTTTGGGTTTTAGATACCCTTCCGCTTATTCTCGCTAATTACGTAAATGAGCACACTGCCACGATCCGTAGCGCAAACACCCGTTATAAACGTGTTGAGTCCCAGCCAGTGGCGTAGCAAGGGAACGTGCAGGGCCCTGGGCGGCACTTTGTTGATTAAAATTACTTTTTGAAAGGAGTCTAACAGTTGAATTCTTCTTTGTTATTTTTAAATCACTTTTCAGAAGTTTTAAAAGTTCCAATTTTTTTAAATTTTGTCATTAGAATCGCTAGACCGGAAGGCTAGCCCAGAAAAAACAGGAAATGTGTATGCGGAGCAAGCAAATTGATGAAATGTTTTCTCAAAAATCTGTGTCATATCTAATGTGCTAAAGTACCACTGTGTTATTCTTGAAGTCATGGCTTTTTTAACACACTTACTGGAGGCAATTGTTCCCTAGTCCCTACACCTTTTTTTCTCCAGACAAGCCATTTCCCCATCCCTGTAAAAGTGCTTTGAATAAACGAAAGAGAGGACCTTCGACCGCAGACTAGCAAAGATTACTGGTCCGTTAGTTCGAGGTTTATACTGCCCCTCCTTTCAAAAACTGATAAAAAAGGCCCTGTATGAAATCATGGTAGTCAAAGCTATCTTAATCCTTTTTCTCCTATCGTTCGATTCTTAGCAACGCCAGAACGGCACATCATTACATCACCTGACACCTAGGCATTGACGATGAACATTTCTTGGCACATATCATGCCACTTTTTTAATGTTCAGTGGGATGTTTTCAAGAAGTGCCAAAGCCTACTATGGTCCAACTACAGGCCCGCTGGCCGCATGTGGCACGCCACAGCGTTATCAGTGGCCCACTAAAAAACTCAGGAAAAATCCTCAAATCTGAAATATGTTAAAAAGCGTGTCAGGCTACATTTGTCTCACTGAATTACTTGCGCTGGATAAAGTACATTTGCACAAGAACAATGAATAATACCTTTTCTGTGTACCATTATTGTTTTCGATTTTATTTATTTATTTTATGATCAAATTAGAATTTAAGCCCTCTGCTAAACCCCCTCTGTTGGAGCACCTTACGGAATAACCTCTGTGTTTTTCGCAGCCCCGGCTCTCGTTGTCTTGAAGAGTACATCTGGCGCAATGAACTCAGTACCGCCAAATAAATCTGTCTGTCTATCCGCTAAAAGCGGCCTTCTCAAAGTGGTCCCCTAGCCAAATTAATTTCCCATCCCTGCAATTAGGTAATTTTAATTAGAACAAGCATAACACCTTTTACTAAAAATGTACAATAGTAACGGTATTAGAGACTGTAGGAAGCTTCTGGAAATTAGTCATCAAAGATAGATTTCCCAAACGAAAGGTTTCGCACTAAAAATGCATTCGACATTTGGAAACACATACACCTTTTTTAGTTTCAAAACTTGTGAATCTGTCGTTTTATAGCCTAAATCATTTTGTTGGAAGTTGTCCGGAAGTATAGCCACGTTTTTGTAAAATATCCCTTAGGTCAAAAGCAGTTGGCCCATGCTGGCCTAGTCATTGGGTAGGCTTATCCACATTCAATTTTAGCGATTGAAGTGAATAACTCCGCAAACGTCACGTTGCAACGTTGCTCAATTTCACTAGAACTCCTGTTTTTCTATGTGACGTAATGGTGTTGGAAAATGCCGTTCTTGAAGCGAGATGGTGCAGTTGGTGTGTTTGCGTAGGTAACTTAGAGTTCAGATTGTAGGTTTGAACTTCAAGGAGAGTGAATCAGAGCCAGCCGATAGGCAATGTGGTTTTCGTAGAAGTCTCCTTTCTTCCACGGTACACGTAACATTCGCAGTCATAGAAAAAGCCATTTCAACAAGAAAAGCTTACAAAAGGTTTCCTCTCATCTTGATGAATTTAAGGCATGAACCATAGTCTGAAAACCTAACGCAAGGGCAAACGATATGTTTAGGTATGATTGTGGTGCATAGGCGTAGCGAGGGGGGACCAAAGTGGCCATGCTCCCCTCAAATTTTTAGAAAATATAGTCATTTTGTGCTTTGAAAGGCGTTTTTCTAAACAAAATAGCGTTATTCGCCTAAAATCAAACATTTCGCCCCCCAAAAAAGAATTTTGGGCTGCCTACGCCACTGTTGTGGTGAAGGCTTTTGTTGAAAGGTGCGTTAATTGAAACAGTTGCACAACTTGGCAAGGGCTGTACTGAATAAAGTTGTTCAGCCCAATTACCGTAAAACGTAAGACGTTGTAATCACCGCTGAACGTTAAAAACGCCAATTCCACCTGGCAGGTTTCGTAATACAGTTTTCCAAATAGACGTATGTTGGTAACGAACGAAGGCAAGTAATAACACTATGCACGTGTAATTTGATCAAGCCTAACAGCTAGAGTCTCGTTGCTAAACCAAGTTTGCAGGCCACGCAGTTTGCAAACCTGTGCTCAACCAGAGCCGGTTTTAAAACTATTTCACCTATTTTATCAAAATGGGTCTCGCAGCAATAGAAGACCCCACGCAAGTACCGACAGAGTTAAAATTTGAATCCTTTTATATACTCGTATCCTAAGAAAATTAAACCCAGAGACGCCGGAGAGCGGGTGCATGGTTGGGGCATTTGCCCCCTGATCTTTCATAAAGGGAGCAACGGGGGCGCCAGTGCCTCATGAAAATATCATAGGTTTACCAAGATCGATTTGCAACATGTGTATTGCAGCTATTCGCGCACCCAGAACTTCAGATCGGTTTTATATACTTTCTGGTATTAATTTTGAGTTCAACATCGTTGATGAACAGAAACAAGCATAATTGGTAACGATTTTTTTTTACTATGCGGATACTATGCGGATACTAACATACAGAAATATTTAAATCTGCAAAGTAGGTATGCCGTCATCACATTCCTTAACTTGTTTGTTTGATCCCCTTGAATGAGCAAACGATTAAAGTTAAGTGGTGGGCTTAGCGGAGACTAAAAACCAACAGGGAAGAAAATTTGACGAAACATGCCGGTTCTATACATGCATATGTAAAGAAAGAAGAAAAAAAGAAAAAGTAATTATGAGGAGAGTGGCGACAAGCAGAAAAAGCAAGATTCGTAAACGAAAATGAAAAACAAGAGCCATTTCAGTTTGTGAGTGTTTGATTGTGATCTTCACGATGCTTTAGTAATCCTTATATCTTTAAATAAGCACGAAACATGGTCTTTTTTCATTCTGAAATCTTGCAAGAAAATTTTATGGGTTAAAAGGGCGGCAATTTTATGGTGGGCCCCGGGCGGCACTTAGCCTCGCTACGCCACTGCAATAGTGCAACCTCGTATTAGTAGAGTGAATTTAGTGAGTGCCCCGAATTGACATCTTTCTCTTGTGCTTGCCTCAATAGTTCAAGTCGATACAGAACATTATAACAAAAGTTTTACCAGTCGATTCCGTGAAAACCCGCGCTTTCGTCTGTTAGTTGAATCCACAGAGGGAAGTTGCTTGGTGAGCAGCATTTTAATAGCCAGGAACTATGATCAGAAGTTCAGTTCAGTTTATTTGGGAAAAATCACACACAAAAAAACTCACAAAAATAAACAACGTAAGATAAACAAGCAAAAATAGTATACATCATAAGCATGATAACAGTCAGGCTTCTAAGTTAAAACAAGATTAAATTATATCGTTTTCTATCGATCCTTCGTCACGCTCAGAATAGAAACACAATCAAAATCGCAGTTGCATCTTCCTGGGATACCTAATATAACCAGGTGGTTTTCTATAGTTTGCTCCCCTACTAGCCTATTGGTGAGGTAGGGTTATATTAATTAGGAATGCATAAGGTAGAGTATATTTGAGAAAGGTTAATATTGGTTTAGGAAGTATAATTTGTATTTCTTTTTGAGAGCATACAAAGGTTGTACCTTTAAATTTGGATCCAAAGACTGCCAAATCTTGACTCCTACTGTTATCAAGAGATTTTTGTCCAGTAGCCAATCTTTTCCTGGGAATTACAGTATATGTTCTTAAGATGTTCTATGTCTAGTATTATGTGAATGTACATTGTTCAACTTTGTGAATAGTTTGTTAAAAGCTGATGGTAGACAGCCATGCTAAAATTGATGCAACATTTTAGCTATTTGCAACTTATAAATGTAATCAAAACCCTTAACGCCCGCGCCGGCCACTGCAGTTGTCGGCGAACTTTTGATCGGCCATAACGCCTGAACTGATTGGGCTGTAGAGCCAGTGAAAACATCCCTGGATGCACGAGACAGCAAGGAATCGAATGAGCTTGACAAAAATATACCTTTATTTTTGAAATATTTGAGAAAAATCTATATGTGTGCATTTTCCGTAGTGACTTTTTGGCAATTTTCAGAGAAAATCGAAAAATTCGTTCCCCGCTTCATGTTTAGCCTTTCCGATCCGGTTTTTGCACTTCGCCAACGTCTGAAGTACCCTAGAATACCATGTGCTCAAAAAAATTGATTTGGGCTGCTTTGGGGGGAAAGAAGTGCAGGTTGGGTGAATTGAGTACCAGATCATGTTTTAAGGTCCTGAGAACAAAGTACAGAGGTTAGTGACTTGGCTTGCGTCACTAACCTCTGTACTGCACTTTTTTCTCAGTCTTAAAATGCTCTAGGAGCTATTCTCAACTTTAGAGACCTTGATTGGCCTACTAACCTTAAGGGTTTGGAGGTTATGGCCAAAAATAGGCCAAGATATTGGCACGGCCACCTAATGGATTTTTCTATTTTCTTCACAAATAAGATTTTGCTGGCAATATTTTAGCTTGAAATTTGGTGGGATGTTGTAAAACACCCAAATACACCTTTTCTGCCACATTGGTGGGGTTCGTGGGTACCCAGGGCCGGATTAAGGGGGGGCAACGTGGGCAATTGACCCGAGCCCCCCGCTCCGAGGGTCCCCTCGTGATGAAAATTTTTGTTTTAAATAAATTCCTCCTTTGAGAAATTATCGCGATTCAGAAGCGATACAGGAATGCAACTCTATCTTCCGATGTTGCGTTAAGTGTCATTATGATTTGTCTACAAGTTTGGCTTCCTGCCAGTTTAAGTAATTACTACTGAATGGGCCTATAAATATTTTCGGTTTTCTTTAATGCGAATACTTGCAATCAGACACGAAGTCCATGGTACAAGCAA